>ERZ772904.358-NODE-358-length-13756-cov-3.74338_pt1 | contig 13756 bp, 11 predicted proteins | sample MGYA00512122_ERZ772904 | MGnify/ENA primary metagenome ERZ772904 (study PRJEB29015, sample SAMEA2738104) | human oral metagenome | biome: human oral; feature: human-associated habitat; material: saliva | place: China | collected 2269 ... | reverse complement strand
TGCTTTTACGTCAGGGAATGTTATTAGCTTGATGATTTTTACAAATCCATTGATTTCTATCTTGCCGCGCTTAGTGATGGGTGGTCTTGTTGCATTGTTTTATCATAAATCAACGAAACTCATTGCTTATGACCGACTTAGAATGGCAATAGCTGGTTTCCTTGGAAGTATTATGAATACTGTGTTGGTATTAAGTTCAATTTATTTACTCATGGGAAATCAATACGCAGAATTAACAGGAAAAACTGTTGCGGAATTGCCGCTCTTCTTAATGGGTGTTGTCATGACAAACGGGATTGCCGAAGCCTTAGCTGCAACCGTGATGACACCAATCATTGCATCGATTTTAGTAACGATTTATAAGAAAAGAGGATAGTCTATGTGGGAAGCAAAAAACGTAACCGTCTTTGTTACAGGTGGAATCGCCGCATTTAAAGCAGCTACACTTGTTCGCTTATTTGTAAAAGCAGGGGCGAATGTGGAAGTTGCGATGACAAAGAGTGCGTGTGAATTCATTACGCCACTAACGTTTCAAGTGTTGACGAAAAATAAAGTGCACACGGATACGTTTGATGAAGACGAAGCGAGCAAGGTCCAACATATCCATTTAGCGGATAAGACAGATGTTGCTGTGGTCGTACCAGCAACAGCTAATACGATTGCAAAAATGGCTAATGGAATCGCCGATAATTTCGTGACAAGTACATTGTCGGCGACAACAGCTCCGATTTATGTAGCTCCTGCGATGAATGAACATATGTGGGAAAATCCTGCAACGGTTCGTAATGTAGCACAACTTAAAGCAGATGGAAAAGTGATTATCGAACCAGCAACTGGATTTTTAGCGGAAGGCTATAATGGGAAAGGCCGTCTTCCTGAACCAGAAGAAATCTTCGAGCAAGTGACATTTTTTGAAAGTAGACGAGCATACGGCTCTCCTTTAGAAGGGAAATCTGTCTTAATTACTGCTGGAGGAACGAAAGAGCGTATTGATCCAGTGCGCTATATCTCCAATGACTCTTCTGGAAAGATGGGATTTGCACTTGCAAAGGCTGCATCCGTCTTAGGAGCTGAAGTTCAATTAGTGTCAACAACCAAACAATTGAAAGTTCCGTTTGGTGTGAATGTAACGTATGTGGAATCCGCACGTGAAATGGAAGAAGTGGTTACAACACAATTTCCAACAACAGATGTTGCTGTGATGGTAGCGGCGGTTTCTGATTACTATGTAGCGAATCGTTCGGACCAGAAAATCAAAAAGCAACACAATGAATCAGGGTTAAAACTCGAATTAGCAGAAAATCCAGATATTCTAAAAGGGCTTGGACATTCTAAAAAAGAGGATCAAGTTGTGATTGGTTTCGCGGCAGAGACTGAAAAAGTTCTTGAGTATGCGGCGGCTAAATTAGAAAAGAAAAAAGCTGATGCGATTATTGCAAATGATGTTTCTAGTTCAAACATTGGCTTTAATGCAGACAATCATCAAGTAACGATTCTTATTAAAGATGGAAAACAAATTCCACTTCCAGAGTGTTCAAAAGACGCGTTAGCTCTTGAAATTTGGAAAACTCTAGTTGGAGAAAATGTGATTCGATAGTCAATAATAAGAGATACGATAAACCAATTTAACGTTTCTGTTAGATTGGTTTATTTTATTGTCCTTTCTAGCAGTAAAACAATTGCATGATTTACATAGAAATTTACCGCAATTCAAGAAAATGTGGTATAATAGGGAAGGTTATCTAGGCATGAAAGGAGATTTTATGAACGAGAATATTTCATTGCCAGAATTTATGAGAAACGAACTCGTAATTAAAACACAGAAGGAACTTCGACAGCGAAAAGGGTATCTGATTTCAAAGCGTATTTTTGATATTGTCGTTTCGTTATTACTGCTAGTTCCGTTATCAATTGTCTTTTTAGTGATTGCCATTGCAATTAAATTAGAAGATGGTGGACCTGTATTTTATAGACAGGAACGCGTTACGACAAATGGACGCAAATTTAAAATATTTAAATTCAGAACGATGGTGTTAAATGCGGATAAAGTAGGGCCGCTTGTAACACAAGACCACGATCCACGTATTACAAAAGTAGGACGTCGTGTTCGTAATTATCGTCTGGATGAAGTAGCCCAGCTACTGAATGTATTAATTGGAGATATGTCTTTTGTAGGCGCAAGACCGGAAGTACAAAAATATGTTGATGCATATACACCAGAAATGCAGACAACCTTATTACTTCCTGCCGGAGTGACATCGATTGCTGCGATTGAGTTTAGACACGAAGCAGAAAAGATTGCAGAGTGGACAAAACAAGGCTTAACTGTCGATGAAGCATATATCAAACATATCTTGCCAGAAAAAATGCAATACAATATTGATTATTTAAAAAAATGTAGTTTAAAAAATGATATTGCGATCATGGTAAAAACTGTGATTGCAGTCTTAAAATAACTTGGAGGAACCAACATGAAAGTTAGAAATATTCCATTCTCACCACCAGATATTACAGAAAAAGAAATCAACAATGTAGTCGAAGTACTACAATCTGGTTGGATTACAACAGGACCAAAAACAAAAGAATTTGAACGTCAATTAGCAGAATACATGGGCACTGAAAAAGTTGTCTGCTTGAACTCTGCAACAGCTGCTTTAGAGTTAGCATTACGCGTTTTAGGCGTTGGACCTGGAGACGAAGTCATCGTTCCGGCATACACATATACAGCTTCTTGTAGTGTGATTGAGCATGTTGGAGCAACACCAGTTATGGTTGATATCCAAGAAGACCATTTCGAAATGAACTATGATGCGTTAGCCGAAGCCATCACTGAAAAAACAAAAGTGATTATTCCTGTTGAATTAGCAGGGGTACCATGTGACTATCGTCGTATTTTCGAAGTAGTAGAATCAAAACGTGGTTTATTCAAACCATCTACAAACTTACAACGTTATTTCAATCGTGTCATTGTTGTTTCTGACTGTGCACACGCAATTGGAACAACTCGCGACGGCGTTTCTGTGGCTAAATTAGCGGACTTTGCGTCATTCTCATTCCATGCGGTTAAGAATTTAACAACTGCAGAAGGTGGATGTATTACATGGAATCCAGCAAACGAATTGGATTCTGAAGCAATGTATAAAGAATTCCAAGTATACTCATTACACGGACAAACAAAAGACGCTTTAGCAAAAATCAAACCAGGTTCTTGGGAATACGATATTGTCATTCCTGGATTCAAGTGCAATATGCCAGATATTATGGCTGCGATTGGTTTAGCGCAATTAGAACGTTACCCACAATTATTGGAACGTAGAAAAGAAATCGTACGTAATCTTGATAAAGGATTATCTGCGGATAAACGTATCCAAGTATTACCTCACGAAGGTAAAGATTATGAATCTTCACGTCATTTATATATCACTCGTGTTCAAGGTGCAAGCTATGACCAACGTGGAGAAATCATTACAAAAATGGCGGAACGTGGCGTTTCATGTAACGTTCACTACAAACCACTTCCATTATTAACGGCTTACCAAAATATGGGATTCCGTATGGAAGATTATCCAAATGCTTACCGCTTCTTTGAAAATGAAGTGACTCTACCATTGCATGGATTACTTAGTGATGAAGATGTGGACTACATTATTCAAAATTATTTAGAAGTGATTCAAGAAGTACTTGGATAGTCAGGAGAGGATATTTAAATGAATAATCGATTAAAAATTTTATTATTATTCATCGTTGACTCGCTACTTGTTGTTGGATCAGTGTTTTTAGGATTTCGATTAGTAACAGAAGGGTTAATTCGTAATATTCACGGATTAACAATTACAGCGATTTTATCGTTAGTAGCCTATTATGTATTCTCATATTTCTTCAATCTTTATTGGAGAGATTGGGAATACGCAAGTGTGTACGAAGTTATTACTGTCGTAAAATGTGTCTCAGCAACTGTTATTGTTTCAACAATTTCAGGGATAGCGTTCTTCGATACAAAAATAACGTGGCAATTCCTAATTGTTTGCTGGTTATTACTAGTGATTTCAATCGGTGGAGTTCGTCTTTCAATGCGTGTCTTCCGTGAATTCTTTGCGGATAGCAGCGTCATGGAAAATGCAAAACCAACATTAATCGTTGGGGCTGGTGCTGCCGGAACATTATTAGTTCGTCAAATGCTTATGCATCCAGCAATGCGTATGGATCCAATTGCCTTTGTCGATGATGATCCAGATAAACTACGAAAAGATATTTATGGAGTTCGTATTTTAGGAGCTATCAAAGATATCGAACGTATTGTAGATACAATGGGAATTACGAAAGTCGTTATTGCGATGCCATCACTTCCAATCAAGAAATTAAATGAAGTGTACGATGTGGCTCGTAAGACGGGTGCTGAATGTGTAATCTTACCAAATATTGACGATGTCATGAGCGGGAACTTACACGTACAACAACTAAGAAATGTTGAAATTGAAGACTTATTAGGTCGTGATCCAGTTCATTTGGATCAAACGATGATTGAAAAACAACTTCGTGGCAAGAAGATTCTTGTAACGGGTGCAGGTGGTTCAATCGGTTCAGAAATTTGCCGTCAAGTGGCTAAATTCAAACCAAAAGAAATCGTTATTTTAGGGCATGGTGAAAATAGTATTTATCAATTGAATATGGAATTAGTTGGTAAATATTCTCAACACTTCACGATTACGCCAGTCATTGCTGATGTGCAAGACCGCAAACGTATCTTTGAAGTGATGGATAAATACAAACCAGATGTCGTTTACCATGCGGCTGCGCATAAACACGTACCATTGATGGAATTAAACCCTCGTGAAGCGGTGAAAAACAATATTCTTGGTACAAGAAATGTTGCTGAAGCAGCAAGCCATGCGCGTGTAAAAGCATTCGTAATGGTATCAACGGACAAAGCTGTAAACCCACCAAATATCATGGGAGCTACAAAACGTCTTTGCGAAATGATTGTGCAAGACATGGCGACACGTAGTGAATATACAAAATTCGTTGCGGTTCGTTTCGGGAATGTATTAGGGTCACGTGGTTCAGTAATTCCGCTCTTCAAGAAGCAAATTGCTGAAGGAGGACCAATTACAGTGACTCACCCGGATATCGTACGTTACTTTATGACGATTCCGGAAGCTGCTCAATTGGTTATTCAAGCTGGAGCACTTGCACGAGGCGGGGAAATCTTCGTACTCGATATGGGACAACCAGTGAAGATTGTGGACTTAGCGAAGAACTTAATTCGTCTTTCAGGATATGATGAAGGGGATATCGAGATTAAGTTTACAGGATTACGTCCTGGAGAGAAGATGTATGAAGAGTTACTGAACGAAGGAGAAGTAAATCCAAAACAAGTCTTTCCTAAGATTCATATTGGAATTGCGGACAATTCTAAAATTAATCGCGTGTATAATTTTATTGAAAACTTCGAAAGCTATACAGATCAACAATTACACGATGAATTGATTGATATTGCGAATAAAAAGAAATAGATAAATGGGTCGATGAGTTCATCGGCCTTTTTTGATGATATTTCTGTTTTTATAAAAAGAACTAATTAATAATGAACTGAGAAAGAAAAATAGGAGATTACTTATGAAAGTTAGTATCATAATTACTGCAAGAAATGAAGAAAAATACTTACCAATGCTATTTGAAGATATCTTAAATCAAACATATCCACTTGGGAATATTGAAGTAGTTTTAATGGATTCAAATTCAACAGATAACACTAGGCTAGTGATGGAAAAATTTAAAAAAAATAACGATGCCTTGAGTGTTCAAATCGTTACAAACGAGCGCCAAATCCAGGCTGCAGGGTTTAACGAAGGAGTTAAACATGCGACAGGGGATGTTGTGCTAAAAATAGATGCTCATTCTAGAATTCCACAAGATTTTGTCCGAAAAAATGTAGATGAAATCTTGTCGGGTGCTTATGTTTGTGGAGGAAATAGACCGACTGTTGTGGACTCGAATGATGATTTTTCAAAGACTCTACATATCGTAGAAGAGTCAGCTCTTGGAAGCAGTATTGCGAATTATAGAAAATCCAATGTGAAAAGAAAAGTGAACTCTATTTTCCATGGGATGTATCGAAAAGAAGTTTTTGAAAAAGTAGGGCTAGCAGATGAAAGATTGTTGCGTACTGAGGATAACGAGTTTCATTACAGAGTGCGAAAAGCGGGATATGATATTATTTTTAATCCTGAAATCGAGTCGTACCAATATATTCGTCCAACCTTTACAAAGATGATTCAGCAAAAATTTGCGAACGGATATTGGATTGGCTTGACTTCACATGTTTGTCGTGATTGCTTATCATTATTCCACTTTGGACCAGGTGTTTTTGTGTCGACTTTACTTGTACTCATGATGTTGACACCGATAAGTTTTGCGCCACAATTAACTTTAGTAGCCCTCTATTTATTAGCAGTATTAGGGTTGTCTGTCTTTGAAATTTCTAAGCAAAAATTCAATCCAACATTACTACTAATTCCATTCATTATGATTGCCATTCACTTTGCATATGGTATTGGAACGATTAAAGGATGGATCTTTGGTTTTGAATTTAAAAAAGAGTATTTTGACTCAGAAGATAAATCTTAAAATTACTATAAATACTCATGAATTCAAGAAAATCTGTGATATAATAAACTGATTGTATAGTTATTGGAGTGGAATGAATGAGAGTAAATGAAGAAAAATTATCAAATAGAAGAAAACAAAGAAAAAATAATAAATTAAGAAAAGTTATTTTAACGGTCTTGCTGGCGTTGGGGGCTGTGATTATTGCTGTTGCCGCTTACGCATGGAGTCGAATTTCTCAAGCGGAAGATTCGATCCATCAAAAGGTGGAGACCGTGCAATTACGTGAGAAAGAATTAACAGACGATAGCAGCTTTTCGGTTCTTCTATTAGGAATTGATAATGGTGCTTATGGTCGCGATACTGAAGTAGGGCGTTCAGATACGATGCTTCTTGTTACGGTAAATCCAAAACAAAAGAAAACAACGATGATTAGTATTCCTCGTGATTCTTATACTGAAATTATCGGTTATGGTACTTTTGATAAAATTAACCATGCATATGCGTTTGGGAAAGAACAATTTTCAATTAATAGTGTACAAAACATGCTTAATGTCCCAATTGACTACTATGTAACAGTAGATATGGGTGGATTGATGGGACTTGTTGATGCAGTCGGTGGATTAGAGATTACGCCAGCGTTAACATTTACGTATGAAGAGGAGTCCTTTACTGAAGGGGTTACACGTCATGTAGACGGGGAAGCCGCACTTCGTTACGCTCGTATGCGTTATGATGACCCAGAAGGAGATACAGGCCGTCAAAAACGTCAACAATATGTAATTCAAAAATTAGTTGAAAAATTATTGAGTTTAGGTTCAGTGACTAAATACGAAGAAATTCTTAAGACATTAGAGAATTCGGTAAAAACAAACTTTACAGTGGAAAAATTATTCCAAATCGCACAAACACATAAAGAAGCTCTCCAACATTTTGAATCAGATACGATTAATGGGGATGGAGCAATGATTAATGGCGTTTATTATTTTGTCATTCCAGAAGCAGAAAAAATTCGTGTTTCAAATGTCATCAGAAAATCTCTTGATTTAGAAGAAATTACTGAATTAAAACATATCGAGACAAAAGAAACGCAGTCATCAGTCAATATTGAGCAAAATGCTCCACAAAATAATTCGAACGTACAAGAACAAGGGGATACGTACGTAGAACCAAATGTAACGCCAAATTATAACAATAGTTACAATAATAACAATTACAATAACAACAGTAATGATGATGACGACTATGTTGCACCGACAAATCCATCTAATAATGGTGGCGGAAGTAGTGCTGTGACACCAACAGCACCAGCAACTCAGGCGTCACAAGCGACTGCTACGCCAGAGCAACCACAGCCTGTACAAACAAGGCAATCTGCTCCTGCAACCCAAGAGCCTGTTGCGCCAACTCAACCTACACAAAAACAAAACCCTTAATAGTATTGGAGTGTAAATATGAACGAATCAAATGAATGGACCCGACAAGGGAGACGTCAAGAAAAGAAAAAGAAACGTGGACGTATTGGTTTTATCTTAATCTTGTTACTAGCTATTATTGTAGTAGCGGGAACTTACTACGCAAGTCGAATTAACCATACGATTAACACGATTACTCAAGATGTCGGAAATCGTACAGAGCAAGAAGCAAACGACATTATTAAAAACGCAAAACCGATTAACATATTATTATTAGGGATTGATAATGGCGCGTATGGACGTTCGGAAGAAGACGGCCGTTCAGATACAATGCTATTGCTGACAGTTAACCCATCAACAAAAAAATCTCAACTACTCAGCTTACCACGTGATACTTACACTGAAATCGTAGGAACGGGTGGCTATGATAAATTGAACCACGCTTTTGCTTATGGAAAAGCACCAATGGTTATTAATTCAGTTGAGAAGATGTTAGATACAACAATTGACTTCTATGTGCAAATTAACATGGGAGGACTAATGGAATTCGTAGATGCTGTAGGTGGTATCGAAGTGACAAGTCCTCTAACTTTTACTTATGAAGGACGTTCATTCGTTGAAGGAAAGACTGAACTGCTTGATGGTGAAAGTGCCTTACGTTTCGCACGTATGCGTTACGATGATCCAGAAGGGGATACAGGCCGTCAAAAACGTCAACGTATCGTTATCGAAGAACTTGTTAAAAAATTGATGACATTCAATTCTGTTACAAACTTCGAGCAATTATTGAATGCGGTAAGTAAAAACGTGAAAACGGACTTGCCAATTGGACAAGTGATGGCCCTTAAGAACACATATGGTCCTGCCATCGCAGGAAATAATTTATCACAAACATTTATCGACGAAAGACAGTTATTATTAACAGACAATGCAGGAGAGCAAATTTATTACTCTTATGCAACGGATGATGTCTTATTAGAAGTAAGTAATTCAATCCGTAAGTTAATGGGACAACCAACTGTTCAAACATATCCATTACTACAACAAAGAGAAGATTTATATTATTTAACAACTCCTTAATAGGGGAAATAAGAGGTGTATAAAATGATTTATGCTGGGATTTTAGCCGGTGGAACCGGAACTCGTATGGGAATCCAAGAAATGCCAAAACAATTTTTACCACTTGGAAACAAACCAATTATCATTCACACAGTGGAAAAATTCTTGTTTGTTCCAGATGTGGATGTTGTCTATGTAGCGGTACATCCAAACTGGGTGAGCTATTTCAATGATTTATTAGACAAACATATTTTGACAAATAAAGACAAAATCCGTGTCGTCAGCGGTGGTGGAAATCGTAATGATAGCATCTTAAGTATTATTGCGGACATCAAAAATAGCGGATCGTTTTCACCTGAAGATGTATTGATTACACATGATGCGGTTCGTCCGTTCGTTTCTTATCGTATGATTGTCGACAATATTGAAGCGATGAAGAACTATGACGTTGCGGATACTGTAGTGATGGCCAATGATACAATTGTAGAATCGGTTGATGGAAAAGTGATTTCTTCTATTCCAAACAGAACGCATATGTATCAAGGACAAACACCTCAAACATTTAAGATTCAAGCATTTACAGACTTGTATGATAGCCTTACGGATGATGTCAAAGAAATCTTGACAGATGCATGTAAAGTATTCGTGGTTAACGATGTGAAAGTAGCTCTTGTCGAAGGTGAATACTCAAACATTAAAATTACGACAGTAACAGATTTGAAAATTGCGCAAGCGATGTTAGGAGAGATTTAAAATGATTAATCGAGTGTATCAACTCATTCGTCCATCGTTTTTCTCAATTAAATATGAAGATGTGTCATTCTATGAAGAAGATACTGTGGTAGTACGGCCAAACTACTTAGCTTTGTGTCATGCTGACCAACGTTACTTTCAAGGAACACGTCCTGCTAAAATTTTGCAGAAGAAATTACCAATGGCATTGATTCATGAATGTTGTGGAATCGTCGTTGCGGACCCAACAGGAACGTATAAGCCAGGAGACCATGTGGTGATGATTCCAAACCAACCACCACGTGATTTTGACCAGGAGACAGAGTTCTATGAGAACTATGTGAATGGAACATACTTCCGTTCAAGTGGCTATGATGGATTTATGCGTGAATTCGTGACAATTCCAATCGATCGTGTTGTGAAATACGAAGATGTGCCAGATAAAGTCGCTGCCATTTCTGAATTTGTGTCAGTCGGCGTTCATGGACTTCGCCGTTTTGATAAAGTAGCGCATAGCCGTCGTAACCGTATCGTCGTATGGGGCTCAGGAAGTTTAGCTTATGTTGTAGCAACAATTGCGAAAGCAAAATTCCCAGACTCTACGATTATCATTGTGGGTAAAGATCCTGAGAAGTTACGTTTATTCTCATTTGTAGATGAAGTGTATGATGTGAGCAATCTTCCAGAAGACTTTACATTCGACCACGCCATTGAATGTGTGGGAGGCAGCGGAACTCAAGATGCATATCGTGAAATTATCCGTCATATTCAACCTCAAGGAACGGTTGTCATGATGGGAGTTAGCGAGTTCGAAGTACCATTAAACACACGTGACATTCTTGAAAAAGGATTAACATGGGTCGGAAGCTCTCGGTCAGGTCGCAAGGACTTTGAAGAGGCTGTTCAATTTATGGCAGATCCAAAAGTACATGCACGTTTGAATTTAATTATTTTTGAATCTAATCCAATCCAAGAGATGAAAGATATTTATCATTTCTTCGAGGAAGATAAATTAACGCCATTTAAAACAGTGGCTAAATGGGATATTTAGAAAGTGAGGAAAACATGGAACCATTACAAGAGAAATGCTTAGAGATGGCGGAATACTTTGTGTCATTTTGTAAGCAACATGAATTATTATGTTATTTATGCGGTGGTGGGGCCATTGGAGCACTTCGCCATAAAGGATTTATCCCTTGGGATGATGATTTAGATTTCTTTATGCCACGAAAAGATTATGAAAAACTCATCGAATTGTGGCCAAAAGAAGCAGATGCGCGTTATGTGATGTCAAACAGTGACGAACATTACTTAGACCGTAATTTGTTTGTGACGATTCGTGATAAAGAAACGACTTGCGTGAAACCTTATCAAGCGGACTTAGACGTACCGCATGGTTTAGCAATTGATATCCTGCCGCTAGATTATTATCCAAAATCAGAATCAGCACGTAAGAAACAAGTTCGTTGGGCATTGATTTACTCATTGTTCCGTGCGCAAACAATTCCTGAAAAACATGGTGGATTGATGAAGTGGGGAAGCTTATTCTTATTAGGAATCGTCCCAACTCGTTCATTACGCTATAAAATTTGGAGCAAGGCGCAGCGCGAGATGACAAAATACACTCGTGAAGAAAGTGATGGAATCACTGAACTTTGTGCGGGGCCTGGATATATGAAGAATAAATATCCAATCGAAAGCTTTGAATCAGCGTTATTTGTACCATTTGAACAAACGGAAATGCCAATTCCAGTTGGATACGATGCTTACTTAAAAACAGCATTTGGTGATTATATGACACCACCTCCAGCAGATAAACAAGTTGCACATCATGATGCATTATTTGTCGATCTTGAAAATGGATACGAGAAGTATAAAGGGGAGTATTATGGAACCAAAAATTAGTATCATTGTTCCGGTATACAACGTTGAACAATATCTAGAACGCTGTGTGGAATCAATTTTAAAACAGACAATGACTAATTTTGAATTGATTCTTATTAATGATGGTTCTAGTGATAACAGTGGACAAGTATGTGATGAGTTATCACGTAAAGATACTCGTATTCGAGTGCTTCATATTCCAAATGGAGGAGTCTCTAATGCAAGAAATTTAGGAATCCAGTCATCGAGAGGTGAGTGGATTTCGTTTATCGATAGTGATGATTTTGTTACGGAAGATTATTTAGAAACTCTACTGCAACCCGTTGAAACAGATGAAACAATCGGTTTTTCCATTGGGAAATTACATCATATCCAAAATGGAGTTGTGACAGCATTACCTGAAACAAGTAGTGAAGTAAATGTTTGGAATACAGAACAGACACTTAAAGAGCTATTAACGACAGAAAAAACATCATTTTTCCCTGTCGCAAAACTATTTCGTAAGAGTCTAATTCAAGGCCATCAATTTAATACGAAATATCATCTTGCAGAAGATGCATTATTCTTAACAGAATTATTAATTCAATCAAAATGTAATACAGTTTTTGTTGATAAACCAATTTACTTTTACGATCATCGTGAGGGAAGTGCAACGACATCAGTCAATCAGTATGTTTTTGATACAGTTACTGTGTACCAGGAAATTATTCGTATGGTTAAGAAAGAATTTCCAAGATTGCAACCGGAACTGAATAATCGTGAATATTGGTCTTATATTACTGTATACGATAAGTTGATTTTCGCGAATAATAAGCAGTTTACTGAGAAAGAAAAAGAGTATAGAAGATGGATTCTAAAGCATAAAAAAGAAATAATGAAAGATCAATATTTTACGAAATTTAGAAAAATTGCTATTGTATTCTTAAGTATTTCGCCAATTCTTTATAAGAAAATTGTTGAGTTGAAAAAGTAGTAAATAAAGGAGTTAAAAATGAGTTTTTCAAAAATTAATGATTACTTGGAAAAGTATAAAGTGGGGGTAGCCTATTCATTTATCCTCGTTTCTATTTTAAGTATGAGTTCACTTTTTTATAAAGTGGCAAATCCAATTTATAAAGGGTTATCAGCTGTAGTTTTCGTATTCATTTTAGTTTCCCTTTTAGGTGGCTTTAAGAAAATCAAAATGGATGTTAAATTTTTAATATTATTTGGATTTGTTTCGGGAAGTCATTTATTGTCAGCTTTGGTAAATCATTCAAGTCACCTTATTGGAAATGCTACCGAAATAATTTTTATGGTAACATATGTTCTATTGTTCATAATGCTAAATTTATCTCAGTTGAAAAAAGTGTTTAACTTAACAGCTGTAACCGTTCAAATAGTGTCCTTTTTATCAGCTCTATTTGCACTAAGTTTGTTGCTTGCAAAAGTTTTAATACTGTTTAAGGTTGGAAATCGTTCCTATTCTTATGGAGTAATGAATGGAAGATTATGGGGAATTGTGAATCCAAATGCGAGTGCAATATTTACATATATTAGCATCATTTTGGCGCTCTATTTAATCCATCAAGGACATAAATATTCAGTATTATTTAAAATTAATAATATTATTCAGGTGCTCTATTTTGCTATGATGCAAAGTCGAGGAGCATTATTATCGTTGCTATTGATGATTGGTTTGTATTTTGCTTTTGTTGCAAGAGGTAAAATTTCTAAGAGAATATTAACATTTCTTTCAGTGGCAATATTAGTATTTGGAACCAATGTAGCTATTAGTTATGTAGGGTCAAAATATATAACTCGACAAAAAGTAACAGTTTATGATTTAGAAAAATCAAAAAATTATTCTGTCGATGACGGAAATGAAAAAGAAAAAGCTGCAGAGTTACACTTAATTGAAACTACGCCAAGTGGTAGAACTCATATTTGGAAAAATGCATTAAAAATGGCTAGTAGAAAACCAATTTTTGGTTATGGAGTCCGTAATTTTCCAGATTACTATTCTGAGTACTTTAGTAAATATGAAATCCAAAATTCTTTAATCGGTGGGAACTTCCATA
>ERZ772904.350-NODE-350-length-13910-cov-20.5829_pt1 | contig 13910 bp, 12 predicted proteins | sample MGYA00512122_ERZ772904 | MGnify/ENA primary metagenome ERZ772904 (study PRJEB29015, sample SAMEA2738104) | human oral metagenome | biome: human oral; feature: human-associated habitat; material: saliva | place: China | collected 2269 ... | reverse complement strand
TCGGTCATGTTCGTTATGCGACTGCTGGTGAAGCTTCTGTAGACAATATTCAACCTTTCTTGTTTAAGTTTTATGACAATCAGTTTGGACTTGCCCACAACGGGAACTTGACTAATGCAGAGTCACTTAGACGTGAGTTGGAAAAAAATGGTGCAATCTTTAACTCGACTTCTGACTCAGAAATTTTGGCCCACTTGATTCGTCGTAGCCATAACCCATCCTTCATGGGTAAGGTGAAAGAAGCCTTGAACACTGTTAAAGGTGGATTTGCTTACCTCCTCATGCTTGAGGACAAGCTCATTGCAGCCTTGGATCCAAATGGTTTCCGTCCCCTTTCTATTGGTAAGATGGCCAATGGAGCTATTGTGGTTTCATCTGAAACCTGTGCCTTTGAAGTGGTTGGAGCAGAGTGGATTCGCGATGTGAATCCAGGTGAGGTTGTTATCATCGATGATAATGGCATTACTTACGATAACTATACAACGGACACCCAATTGGCTGTTTGCTCAATGGAGTATATTTACTTTGCCCGTCCTGATTCAAATATCCAAGGGGTCAATGTCCATACAGCTCGTAAACGTATGGGTGCTCAATTGGCACGTGAATTCAAACATGAAGCAGATATTGTAGTTGGTGTGCCTAATTCATCACTTAGCGCAGCCATGGGATTTGCAGAAGAATCAGGCTTGCCAAATGAAATGGGCTTGATTAAAAACCAATACACTCAACGTACCTTTATCCAACCAACACAAGAATTACGTGAGCAAGGGGTTCGTATGAAGCTTTCTGCCGTATCAGGTGTTGTTAAAGGCAAACGTGTGGTTATGATTGACGATTCTATTGTACGTGGGACGACCTCACGTCGTATCGTTAATTTGCTAAAAGAAGCAGGAGCAACAGAGGTTCACGTAGCAATCGGTAGTCCAGCCCTTGCCTATCCATGTTTCTACGGTATCGATATTCAAACACGTAAGGAATTGATTGCGGCCAATCATACAGTTGAGGAAACACGGGAAATCATTGGTGCGGATAGCTTGACTTACTTATCAATTGATGGCTTGATTGATTCTATTGGAATTGACACAGATGCACCAAACGGTGGCCTTTGTGTGGCTTACTTCGATGGTAAATATCCAACACCATTGTACGATTACGAAGAACGCTATTTGGAAAGTTTGAAAGAACACACTTCTTTCTATTAAGAGTAGTCTAGAAGGAAAAAAGAGTAAAAAATTATGTCTAAAAATGCTTACGCTCCACGTCTAACTACTGACTAAAAGCTAAAGCATTTGTCAGTAGACGCTTTGCCCTATGGGGCCAAGGCTAGAGACCTGACTAGTATTTTTCTCGAAAAAAGAAAAGGAATAAACAAATGACAAATAAAAATGCGTATGCCCAATCGGGTGTGGATGTTGAAGCAGGTTATGAAGTTGTTGAACGTATCAAAAAACACGTTGCCCGTACAGAGCGTGCAGGTGTCATGGGAGCTCTCGGTGGCTTCGGTGGTATGTTTGACCTTTCAAAAACAGGTGTCAAAGAGCCCGTTTTGATTTCAGGTACAGATGGTGTCGGTACTAAACTCATGCTTGCTATCAAGTACGACAAACACGATACTATCGGTCAAGACTGTGTAGCTATGTGTGTTAACGATATCATCGCTGCAGGAGCTGAACCCCTTTACTTCCTTGACTACGTAGCAACTGGTAAAAATGAACCAGCTAAATTGGAACAGGTCGTTGCTGGTGTGGCTGAAGGTTGTGTGCAAGCTGGTGCTGCCCTCATTGGTGGTGAAACTGCTGAAATGCCTGGTATGTATGGAGAAGACGACTATGATTTGGCAGGTTTCGCGGTAGGTGTCGCTGAAAAATCACAAATCATCGACGGTTCAAAAGTAGCTGAAGGTGATGTGCTTCTTGGACTTGCCTCAAGCGGTATCCACTCAAATGGTTACTCACTCGTGCGTCGTGTCTTTGCTGATTACACAGGTGAAGAAGTTCTTCCAGAACTTGAAGGCAAAAAACTTAAAGACGTTCTTCTTGAACCAACTCGTATCTACGTCAAAGCAGCTTTGCCACTCATCAAAGAAGAATTGGTCAACGGAATTGCCCACATCACAGGTGGTGGTTTCATCGAAAATGTACCACGTATGTTCTCAGATGACTTGGCTGCTGAAATTGACGAAAGCAAAGTCCCAGTTCTTCCAATTTTCAAAGCCCTTGAAAAATATGGCCAAATCAAACACGAAGAAATGTTTGAAATTTTCAACATGGGGATTGGTCTCATGCTTGCAGTGAAACCAGAAAATGTGGAACGTGTCAAAGAACTTCTTGACGAACCTGTTTATGAAATCGGTCGTATTGTGAAGAAAGATGGCGCAAGTGTGGTGATTAAATAATGGCTAAAAAGATTGCTGTTTTTGCCTCTGGCAACGGCTCAAACTTTCAGGTGATTGCGGAACAATTTCCAGTAGAATTTGTCTTTTCAGATCACCGTAATGCCTATGTCTTGGAACGTGCCAAAAATCTTGGTGTGGCTAGCCATGCCTTTGAACTCAAGGAATTTGACAATAAAGCGTCTTATGAAGAAGCTATCGTCAAACTCTTGGATGATCACCAGATTGATTTGGTTTGTTTGGCGGGTTATATGAAAATCGTCGGCCCAACCTTACTAGCAGCTTATGAAGGCCGTATCATCAATATTCACCCAGCTTATCTCCCTGAATTTCCAGGGGCTCATGGTATTGAAGATGCTTGGAATGCTGGCGTGGCCCAGTCTGGTGTAACTATTCACTGGGTGGATTCTGGCGTTGATACAGGTAAGGTCATCAAACAAGTCCGTGTGCCACGCCTTGAAGATGATACCCTTGACACTTTCGAAACTCGCATCCACGAAGCAGAGTACAAACTCTATCCAGAAGTCTTGGATAGTTTGGGAGTGGAGAGGTTATAGATAATGAGTAAAGATAACAAGACTGCAATTAGGTATATAATTTACTTTTTTATAATAATGTTAGTTGGTTTTTTCTGGATTGGTTATCCTAATGCACCATTTAAAGACTTTGTATTAGAGAACATTCTATCTCCGGTTTTCTCTGCCTTTATTGTTTTGTCTTGGACAAGATTTAGGATTGGAAAGGATTTTCGAGATAAATTTGACTATTTTGCAGTCATGATTTTAATGTTTTTTGTTCTAGTGTGTATGATTGGACAGACTTATCAACATTTGAGTTGGGAAGTGGCTTTTTGGAACACTTGTACAATTATAGCAACTAATTTCGATAAAATATTAAATATTTTTATCATGCCCTTATTAATTGGTTTTTTTATAGATCGTTTCGTTTCTAGATTAGAGAAATTTGAACAAAATTGAGTAGAGAAATATTGGAGAATAAAATGACAAAACGAGCACTTATTTCAGTCTCAGATAAAGCGGGCATCGTTGAATTTGCCCAAGAACTTAAAAAACTTGGTTGGGATATCATCTCAACAGGTGGTACCAAAGTTGCACTTGACAATGCTGGTGTTGACACCATTGCCATTGACGATGTGACTGGTTTCCCAGAAATGATGGACGGTCGTGTGAAGACCCTCCACCCAAATATCCACGGTGGTCTCCTCGCTCGTCGTGACCTCGATAGCCATCTTCAAGCGGCTAAGGACAATAATATTGAATTGATCGACCTTGTTGTGGTCAACCTTTACCCATTCAAGGAGACTATTCTCAAACCAGACGTGACTTATGCTGATGCGGTTGAAAACATCGATATCGGTGGACCATCAATGCTTCGTTCAGCAGCTAAAAACCATGCTAGCGTAACAGTTGTTGTAGACCCAGCTGACTATGCTGTTGTTCTTGACGAATTGTCAGCAAACGGTGAAACAACTTACGAAACTCGCCAACGTTTGGCAGCAAAAGTATACCGTCACACAGCTTCATACGATGCTTTGATTGCGGAATACTTCACAGCTCAAGTGGGTGAAACAAAACCTGAAAAACTCACTTTGACTTATGACCTCAAGCAACCAATGCGTTACGGTGAAAACCCTCAACAAGACGCAGACTTCTACCAAAAAGGTTTGCCAACGGCTTACTCAATTGCTTCAGCAAAACAGCTTAACGGTAAAGAATTGTCATTCAACAATATCCGTGACGCTGATGCCGCTATCCGTATCATTCGTGATTTCAAAGATCGTCCAACGGTTGTGGCTCTCAAACACATGAACCCATGTGGTATCGGTCAAGCTGATGACATCGAAACAGCTTGGGACTACGCTTATGAAGCTGACCCAGTGTCAATCTTCGGTGGTATCGTAGTCCTCAACCGTGAAGTTGACGCTGCGACAGCTAAGAAAATGCACGGTGTCTTCCTTGAAATCATCATTGCACCAAGCTATACAGATGAAGCACTTGAAATTTTGACAACCAAGAAGAAAAACTTGCGTATCCTTGAGTTACCATTCGATGCTCAGGATGCTAGCGAAGTGGAAGCGGAATATACTGGTGTTGTTGGAGGTCTCCTCGTTCAAAACCAAGACGTTGTTAAAGAAAGTCCAGCTGACTGGCAAGTGGTTACTAAACGCCAACCAACTGAGACAGAAGCGACAGCTCTTGAGTTTGCTTGGAAAGCTATCAAGTATGTCAAATCAAACGGTATCATCGTGACTAACGACCACATGACACTTGGTGTTGGTCCTGGTCAAACTAACCGTGTGGCTTCCGTCCGTATCGCCATTGACCAAGCTAAAGATCGTCTTGACGGAGCTGTTCTTGCTTCAGATGCCTTCTTCCCATTTGCAGATAACGTGGAAGAAATCGCCAAAGCAGGTATTAAAGCAATCATCCAACCAGGTGGATCAGTACGTGACCAAGAGTCTATCGAAGCAGCTGATAAACATGGTTTGACGATGGTATTTACAGGTGTAAGACACTTTAGACATTAATGAGTATCTAAAAACTAGCTCATTATCAACTATGATGAATGATTTATAGTTAACAACGAGAGAAGACACAAATGGTCTTCTCTTTTTAGTATGTTTAAAATAATAAGTATTTTAGTTTTAGAAATTAGTAAAACGATTTGTTAGAATTGTTCGTAACAAATCTCGAAAAATCAGCTTCTCAATTAACTATCCTTCATACGTTTTATGGTGTTTAAGGCTGTAGTGACTAGCTCGTTAACAGGCATTTCCTGATAATCTCCTTTTAACCATTCATCAAAAATATTGTAAAGACCTCCGACGATGAATCTACTATCATAGGTGATTTGTTTTTGATTACTGTTTGTGACATGCCAAGGTGCCATGACAGTGGTATAAGCAGCAGGAAGCTTATCATAAGACCTTTTCAAGATAAGTACGAGTAAGTTTGCGTCTTGTAAAATTTTTAATGGCTCAGCGTACTGGCTCCAATACTGAAAGAAAAGATTCACTAAATCTTCAAAATTAGTCAGTTTTTCTGTTTGAAGTTCGATAATATAGTCTTGGATTAAGCGATCTAAATAATTCGTAAGGACTTCCTCTTTTGAATGGTAATAACGATAAAACGTTCGTCTAGCAATCTGAGCATGTTCGCTGAGTTCAGCAACACTGATATTACGTAGGGCTTTCTTAGTTGCTAATAAATCGAACAAGGCTTCCTCTAGCCATTGCCGTGATTGGTATTCCATGGTAGTTCTCCATTCCTGTCACACTTTTGGTCAAACTGTGCCAATTTCACACAACCTCTTGTTTATGTAACAGTTTGTCTTTATACTAAATTTGTTGCGCGTGATGTATGATTATCATTTATTCTGAACATTGTACAATTGTTAGATATTATTAAGGAGGTCAAGAGATGAGTATTCTTTTTAATGTTTGGATGTTGCCTATTTTATTTATTTTACATGATTTTGAAGAGATGATTTTTATGCCCTTGTGGAAAAAACGGCATCATCAAAAGTTAATGACTTTTAAAAAAACGTTCTTTGGTTCTGTTACACAGGGTTCTGCCTTTGCAGTAGGTGTTTTAGAGGAGTTTGTCATTTTGCTGTTTATTTCTGGTCTTTGTCAGATGACTCACAACACTGTACTCTATTTCTCATTTGTAATAGCTTATACATCTCATTTCATGATCCATTATATCATGTGCCTGCAATTTAGGGGCTATGTTCCTGGAGTTGTCACAGTAACTCTAGAATTACCCACTGTTTTAATGATTATTTTCCACTATTGGCCTTTTGAGGTTTCTCTGCTATCAGTCATTGCATATCTTTTTGTAGCGATGGCATTAGCCTATACGAATCTTAAAGTCATGCACCAAATTATGCCAAAAATTCAAATAAGCTTAGAAAAGTACATGAAATAAATAATGGTGAATTGAGACCTATTTTAAGCTTCTGAAAGAATAAATTTAAGAAGCGACCAAGAGTCAATCGAAGCAGCTGATAAACATGGTTTGACAATGATCTTTACAGGCGTTCGTCACTTCCGTCATTAAGAACTTACGAAACATCCAAGCAATTGGATGTTTTTTAGATGCCTTAAGTTTCCTTTAAGGTCTCCCAGCTATACTAATACCATCCTAAATATCTTTTCTTTTTCATAAATCTCCTAAGAGCTCAGCATCTGCTGGGCTTTTTTATTTCAGTGCATGAAAAAACAACCGTTCTCACGATTGTTCAATAGATTTAAACCTTTTCAAGGACAGATTGGGTTACCCAAGTCTTGCGATTGCCAATTTGGACGAGGACACCATCGCTTGGTGGGTCAATGGCAAGCACTTTGAAGTTACCAGGAATGGTAAAAGTTTCACCAGGATTGAGGTACTGGTCTGAAGTTGGATTGCCTTGTCCATCAACTTCAAGAACCGGTCCAGGATCAACGATATTGTGTTTAGTTGGTGCACCTCCAGCTAAATCTTGACTGGTGATGGTATTTCCTGACACAGACGTGACACGGAAGGTTCCTGTGAAGCGGACGGTATCGCCAACCTTGATAGGAGAGTTAGTAGGATTTCCATTTTGAGCCCCTGGTTCGAGGTCTTTAAAATGGATATAGCCAGACACTTGACTCTTATGGAAACTGCGTTTATGGTATTTCTCAGGCCCTTGTCCCGCATCGTAGTTGTACTCTTCAATAGTCACCTGATCACCATGAACTTCCGCAACCCAAGCGACATGCCCCATGTGACCAGCTCCATTGACACCGGCTGAGAACCAGGCGATGCTCCCCACGGCAGGATTCATGTCCACACGGTGACCATTGGCACGTGCGATACTACCCCAAGTGATGGCATTACCATAACCTACTGGTAGGGTGAAACCATTGGTATTACTGAGGCGATAGGCCGCAAAGGACGTACACTGACGCCAGTACATGGTCCATGGATCGACACCGAAGCCACCGTATTTCCAAGAGGAAGGATAGTCATCTCCGAGGACAGCCGCCTGAGCAGAGCTGCCACACGAAACCGAAACAGTCGCTAGACAAGCTAGCGGTAAGAGACAATTTAGTAATTTTTTCTTCATTTTAACCTCCACCTACCTATTCGCAGTTTTTCAGGAAAATGAAGATATTTTTGCGTTTAAGCCTCCCTTAAGCTGCTCAGGATATACTATCATTAATCCTAAATAACTTTTTTCATTTTCATAATCTCCCAAGAGGTGGTCCAAGTGGCTGCCTTTTTTATGTCCAAATTTGGATACACACCCATATCTCCGAACAAATATGTTATAATGGTTATGTATAATTCGTGAAAATTGCTAATTTTTCCGAATGATTGTCGTTAACGGGCATTTGCCCCTAGTCTTATTTGATATTGAGGTATCTTTCAAATGAAACTTTTGGTTGTTGGTTCTGGTGGTCGTGAACATGCGATTGCCAAGAAATTATTGGAGTCTAAAGACGTTGAGCAAGTTTTCGTAGCTCCTGGTAATGACGGGATGACATTGGACGGTCTTGATTTGATCAATATCGGAATTTCCGAACATTCTAAGCTGATTGACTTCGCAAAGGCGAACGATATTGCTTGGACCTTTATCGGTCCAGATGATGCCCTTGCGGCTGGTATCGTGGATGATTTCAATGCGGCAGGACTCAAAGCCTTTGGTCCGACTAAGGCTGCGGCTGAGCTGGAGTGGTCTAAGGATTTTGCTAAGGAAATCATGGTCAAATACGACGTTCCGACAGCAGCCTATGGCACATTTTCAGATTTCGAGGAAGCCAAGGCCTACATTGAGGAAAAAGGCGCTCCAATCGTCGTCAAGGCAGACGGTTTGGCCCTTGGTAAAGGTGTCGTCGTTGCTGAAACGGTTGAGCAAGCAGTAGAAGCTGCTCACGAGATGCTTTTGGACAATAAATTCGGTGACTCAGGTGCGCGTGTGGTCATCGAGGAATTCCTTGACGGGGAAGAATTCTCTCTCTTTGCCTTTGTCAATGGGGACAAGTTCTACATCATGCCAACAGCTCAGGACCACAAACGTGCCTATGATGGCGACAAGGGCCCTAACACTGGTGGGATGGGTGCCTATGCGCCGGTTCCTCACTTGCCACAGAGCGTGGTTGACACAGCGGTTGACACTATTGTCAAGCCAGTTCTTGAAGGTATGATCAAAGAAGGACGCCCGTACCTTGGTGTCCTTTACGCTGGTCTTATCTTGACAGCTGACGGCCCTAAAGTCATCGAGTTCAACTCACGTTTTGGCGATCCTGAAACGCAAATCATCTTGCCTCGTTTGACTTCTGATTTTGCGCAAAATATCACTGACATTTTGGATGGTAAAGAGCCAACTATTACTTGGACCGACAAGGGTGTGACACTTGGTGTGGTTGTAGCCTCAAACGGCTACCCACTCGCTTATGAGAAGGGTGTCAAGCTTCCAGCCAAGACAGAGGGTGACATCATCACTTATTATGCAGGAGCGAAATTCGCTGAAAATGGCCAAGACCTTCTTTCAAACGGCGGACGTGTCTACATGCTAGTCACAACAGCAGACACCGTCAAAGACGGCCAAAACATTATCTACAACGAACTCAACAAACAAAACACAGAAGGCCTCTTCTACCGTACGGATATCGGTAGCAAGGCTAACAAATAATCAGCGACCGTAGGTCGAAAAAGGCGAGCGAAAGCGAGCCAATGAACGATAATCACCACCGTTGTGAAAAACGATTGGCTAACAAAGCCAATCGTTTAGGGAAATCGGAAGACTTTGGGCTTCCGATTTAGGCATGAGACACCTTTGGTGGCTGCTGCCGTCCCTCACAACCTAAGGTGATTGTCAAAAAAGGAGAAGAAATGAAACCAGTAATTTCCATCATCATGGGCTCAAAATCCGACTGGGCAACCATGCAAAAAGCTGCTGAAGTCCTCGACAACTTCGGTGTTGCTTACGAAAAGAAAGTTGTTTCCGCCCACCGTACACCGGACCTCATGTTCAAACATGCCGAAGAAGCACGTAGCCGTGGCATCAAGGTCATCATCGCTGGTGCTGGTGGCGCTGCTCACTTGCCAGGGATGGTTGCTGCTAAAACAACCCTTCCAGTCATCGGTGTGCCAGTCAAATCACGTGCTCTTAGCGGTGTAGATTCGCTCTATTCTATCGTTCAGATGCCTGGTGGTGTACCTGTCGCAACCATGGCTATCGGTGAAGCTGGTGCGACTAATGCAGCCCTCTTTGCCCTTCGTCTCCTCTCAGTAGAAGACAAGGCCATTGCGGATGCGCTTGCTAACTTTGCTGAAGAACAAGGAAAAATCGCAGAGGAGTCTACAAATGAGCTCAACTAAAACCATTGGTATCATCGGTGGTGGCCAGCTCGGTCAGATGATGGCTATCTCAGCTATCTACATGGGCCACAAGGTTATCACCCTTGATCCTGCAGCAGATTGTCCATCTTCTCGTGTGTCTGAGGTTATCGTGGCACCCTACGATGATGTGGACGCCCTTCGTCAGCTGGCGGACCGCTGTGATATTCTCACTTATGAATTTGAAAATGTCGACGCTGACGGCCTTGATGCTGTTATCAAAGACGGTCAGCTCCCACAAGGAACAGACCTGCTTCGCATTTCACAAAACCGTATCTTTGAGAAGGACTTCCTCTCTAACAAGGCTCAAGTGACGGTTGCACCTTACAAGGTCGTGACATCTAGCCTTGATTTGGAAGATATTGACCTTTCTAAAAAATACGTCCTCAAGACTGCGACAGGTGGTTACGATGGCCACGGTCAAAAAGTCATCACATCGGCCGACGATTTGGAAGAGGCAAATGCCCTTGCTAACTCAGCTGAGTGTGTCTTGGAAGAGTTCGTTAACTTCGACCTTGAAATTTCGGTTATCGTGTCTGGTAATGGTAAGGATGTGACAGTTTTCCCAGTTCAGGAAAATATCCACCGCAACAACATCCTGTCTAAGACCATTGTGCCAGCTCGCATATCTGATAGTCTAGCAGAGAAAGCTAAAGCTATGGCTGTGAAGATTGCTGAGCAGCTCAATCTTTCTGGTACCCTTTGTGTAGAAATGTTTGCGACAGCTGATGACATCATTGTCAACGAAATCGCGCCACGCCCACACAATTCAGGGCACTACTCAATCGAAGCCTGCGACTTTTCACAATTTGACACGCATATATTGGGTGTTCTAGGAGCACCAAGTCCAGCAATCCACCTCCATGCACCTGCTGTCATGCTCAACGTCCTCGGCCAACACGTCGAAGCAGCTGAGCGTTATGTCACAGAAAATCCAAGCGCCCACCTTCACATGTATGGTAAACTAGAAGCGAAGCACAACCGCAAAATGGGGCATGTGACTTTGTTTAGTGATGTGCCAGACAGTGTAGATGAGTTTGGGAAAGGAATTGATTTTTAGGTGAGAATATGAGTGATTTTTTTAATGAAATGGTTGAAATATTAGCCCCACATATAGATACTAATACAGGTGCAAGTAGAGATGAATGGATTTATGGAAATTATATTGATTTTCCTGTCGATATTTCTGATGATCAAATTGAATTATTATTGGATTATTTTGGACTTACAATCCCCTTTGGAGAAACCTTTTCTTTTGAAGAAACGTTAAGAGAATACTTAAAAGGTGTCTATGATGTTTCAGATGATATGTTAGATTCTTTGAATTATAGACGTGCAAATTGTCATTTTCCGAATTTAGATGATGATGTAATCAGAGACTCAGTAATTAATCTTTTGATTGACTCAGGAGCTCCAATTGGAAAAACTTGTTATGAGGATGCAGGCGAAGTTCCAGAGGAGTATTCGTATTGGAACAATTCTGACCAGATGTACTGGAATGATTCAGATGATTTGCTTGATCAATATAGTATAGAATTTGTTAGCTATAAAGAAGAAGTTAATCTTATTAGAAAAAAAGTAGCAGAAAATGATGATTCTTTGATAAAAAAATCATTAATATTGGCGGCTTTTGTGTATACTGAAAGTTTTGTTAGATCAAAAATTATCAGTCTTTTACCGGATTTAGATACCTGTGGTGATGTTATTACAAGAAATATTTTAAAAAAATATTTTGATGATAAGTTAGGAAAAACTGCAGGTAGAAAAGAGCTATATAAACAATACTTTGGCAATTCTCAAATTGAAGATGAGTTCAAAAAATTATCAGACATACCACATGTTAAATTACGAAATATTCTTGCTCATGATATTTCAACATCAGAAGTAACTGGATCAATTATTAGATATTCATTTATTGATAATAGCCGTCAAGGAAGCATTACTAATGTAGAAAAAGACATAGATGAATTATTATCAGAGTTAATTGATTTCTCTGAAACTTTAGAAAATGCTATTGATAGGTAAGTAACATATAATATCAAGAAAATATATAAGTTATTTTCAGCTTTATAAAATCATAATACTTAATATATTATATAGCCGTTTTTGATAGCCGTTTTTGGTTGAATATAAAGTTTAAGAGAAAAATCAATGAACCGAGAGCAAATTTAGGTAATTGAACTCAGACTAAATTGTCTATTCCTTATATTAAATAAACAAAACAGAAAGGAACAAGGGTACTCGTATTCACAAAAACTGAATACGGGCTACGGACTTGGTCAAAAAGATAGTTTTTCCTAGAAGCTGACGTTTCTTCGTCTAAACTCCTATTTTGACTGTGTCCGCTTAATGCCCTTAATATCTTAATTATGATCGAACGTTATTCACGCCCTGAAATGGCGAACATTTGGACTGAAGAAAATAAATACCGTGCTTGGCTTGAGGTGGAAATCTTGGCTGACGAAGCATGGGCTGAGTTGGGAGAAATTCCTAAGGAAGATGTGGCTTTGATTCGCGAGAAGGCGGACTTTGACATCGACCGTATTTTGGAAATCGAACAGCAAACTCGTCACGATGTGGTTGCCTTCACACGTGCGGTTTCTGAAACGCTTGGTGAAGAGCGCAAGTGGGTTCACTATGGTTTGACTTCTACTGACGTGGTAGATACTGCCTATGGTTACCTCTACAAACAAGCCAACGACATCATCCGCAAGGACCTTGAAAACTTCCTCAACATCATCGCTGACAAAGCGAAAGAACACAAGTTCACCATCATGATGGGTCGTACCCACGGTGTGCACGCTGAACCAACAACTTTTGGTTTGAAATTGGCAACTTGGTACAGCGAAATGAAACGCAACATCGAGCGTTTTGAGCACGCGGCTGCTGGTGTGGAAGCTGGTAAGATTTCTGGTGCGGTTGGTAACTTTGCCAACATCCCACCATTCGTTGAAAAATACGTCTGCGATAAACTTGGTATCCGTGCTCAAGAAATCTCTACACAGGTCCTTCCTCGTGACCTTCACGCTGAGTACTTTGCAGTTCTTGCGAGCATCGCAACTTCTATCGAGCGGATGGCGACTGAAATCCGTGGTCTTCAAAAATCTGAACAACGTGAAGTGGAAGAGTTCTTTGCCAAAGGTCAAAAAGGGTCTTCAGCAATGCCTCACAAACGTAACCCGATCGGTTCTGAAAACATGACAGGTCTTGCACGTGTCATCCGTGGTCACATGGTAACAGCTTATGAAAACGTAGCCCTTTGGCACGAACGTGATATCTCTCACTCATCAGCTGAGCGTATCATCGCACCAGACACAACAATCTTGATTGACTACATGCTCAACCGTTTCGGAAACATCGTTAAGAACTTGACAGTCTTCCCAGAAAACATGATTCGCAACATGAACTCTACATTTGGTCTTATCTTCAGCCAACGTGCGATGCTTACTTTGATTGAAAAAGGTATGACACGTGAGCAAGCCTATGACCTTGTTCAACCTAAGACTGCTCAATCATGGGATAACCAAGTAGACTTCAAACCACTTCTTGAAGCAGATCCAGAGGTAACTTCTCGCCTCACTCAAGAAGAAATCGACGAAATCTTCAACCCAGTGTACTACACTAAACGTGTGGATGAGATCTTCGAACGCATCGGTTTGGGTGACTAATTGAAGCAAGATAACAGAAAGCAGGTTTGACCTGCTTTTTTTGATGGTGACATTTATGTCACTATTTTTGATCTCTTTTTTGCTTTACAATAGGGTCATCGTAAGAAACCTGTCAGTAAGGAGGAGTTAGCCATCTTAAAAGGACGATTTAACTGTTTACCGGAACTTAGTCTCTTAATAGTAAGTGTTGCTTATAATATCATCCGGATTATGAATGATATTGAAAGTATCAAAGCCCCCTCTTGGTTTTTAGATATGGATATTCCTAGTGGTTCCTTACTGTTACTTATTTTGCTTATTATTTTAAAAAGTGATGCAAGATAATGATTTTTTAAGTTACCTTTAAGCTTATTAAGGTATATTATAACCATCCTAATAAAGTAGCTAGCTTTTGTGAGCTAGAGGTAAACATAATTTTTTCATAACAAATCTCCCCGAAGAAAGTCTAGAAATCTAGGCTTT
>ERZ772904.342-NODE-342-length-14064-cov-10.21_pt1 | contig 14064 bp, 8 predicted proteins | sample MGYA00512122_ERZ772904 | MGnify/ENA primary metagenome ERZ772904 (study PRJEB29015, sample SAMEA2738104) | human oral metagenome | biome: human oral; feature: human-associated habitat; material: saliva | place: China | collected 2269 ... | reverse complement strand
CGACCCTTGCCTATATCGATGTGAAAAATCTTGCCCATCGTATCAAGGGTGAGGTCAAGATGATTACGGGCTTGGACGACGATGTTTGCTACCCTATTACCCAGTTTGCGATTTACAACCGTCTCACCTGCGATAAGGCCTATCGCATCATGCCTGAGTATGCTCACGAAGCCATGAATGTATTTGTCAATGACCAAGTCTACAATTGGCTCTGTGGTAGTGAGATTCCTTTTAAATATGTGAAGTAATGAATGAGAGAGCTCGGTAGCTCTCTTTTTGTATACAGTCTAGTCAGCAAATATTGTAGTTCATATATACTTTGAAATTCATACTCTTCGAAAATCTCTTCAAACCGCGTCAACTTCCATCTGCAACCTCAAAACAGTGTCTTGAGCAACCTGCGGCTAGCTTTCTAGTTTGCTTTTTGATTTTTATTGAGTATGAGTTTTTTCTTGACCTTGGTGTAAAACAATTCATTTTGCTATCTAGTTTGGTATAAGTTCTTTCAATACATTGAAAAGCGCCTGTAAAATGTGTTATAATTTATAAGAAAATATACAGTTTCGCTACAAATGAACATTTATATATAAGTTTATGTATAACTTAGTTTTTCTGATTAGGATAATATCTTATAAAAAACTATATTCTTGGAGATACAGTACTTAAATATCATTTGTAAAGGAACAAAATAATCTATAGGTATTTTTATTTTTTAGAATATACTTGGATAAATTAATTTTGAAAGTTAAAGTGAGGTAATGTATGTTTGTGTGTTTAAAAGGTTTAGGAAAATTTCGTAAATCCAAAGCTTATGGTTTGGTTGGTTGTTTGACACTATCCGCAGTGATTGGCTTAGCTGCACCAGAGTTACCAATTATTGGTGGCGGGGTTGTTTCTGCTGATGTCATTCAAGGCGGTAGTGATATTCACGATGTGGACGTTCATAGTAAATCTGCAGAAGGTGTTGCTATGACTTATACCACTTATGATAGCGGAACAAGTGGAAAACAAACCGCATCAGGTAGCGGTGTCTTTGTAGCGCCGAATGTGATGGTAACAGTAGCTCATAACTACTATGATAAAAACCAAGAGGATAAGTCTGCGGTCTTGCGTGGTGGGGAGTCTGCTCGTAGTTATGTTGTAATGAACTCGGAAAAGGAGAAAAGCAATAAAGTACCTACTTCAGGGGTATCAGAAGCTCTTGAAAAAGACTTTATTCACTTGTATAACGGCAAAGACTTTGGTAAAGACTATAGCAACGACTTAGCAGTAGTGGTAACTAAAAAGCCTGTAGAAGCTATGACAGGTGGTGAAGATTCACCAAGAGAACTGAGCGATAAAGAGGTTTCTACTGGTGATGAAATCACTATGGTCGGATATCCCAATGATTTTTCTACTCCAAATTTAAGTAAAGAAAATAAAGCTCGATTGAAAGACGGTAAGGCTTACTCAGTCTCAACAACTGTGAGCAGTATCAATAAAGAGAGTGGTGCAGTCACTTACCATTCCTCAGCTTTAGGAGGTTTTTCAGGTGCTCCTTTGTTTAATGATAAGGGAGAGGTAGTCGGTATCCACCAGCACGGAACAAATACTTCAAATGCTCCTGAGAGTGAGCGTATTGGTGGTGGTACTATCTTTACGGAAAAGCACAGAGCTTGGATTCGTTCTATGATTGATCAATATGGTATAAAGGGTTGGTATATAGATGGTGCAAACCGTTACTACTATGATGAAAATCATATAGCTTTAAAAGATGTAGAGTCTGAGATTGACGGTGCTTTGTATAGTTTTGATGAAAAAGGTCGAGCTACTTTAGTAAAAGGTGAAGAAAAAGGTCGTGTTCTACTTCGAGTGGAAGATACTAAAGGAACTCGCTTGATTTCAGATAAGGTTGTTCAGGAAGGCCCTGTTGGAAGTGGCTTGAATTTTCATTTAAGACAAAATCCAGACTTCAAACAGTTAATAGCAACTTCCCCAACAGCTAAAGTGGTATCCTATAACGGAGTGCCAGTTAACAAACTAGCAAGTGATACTACTTGGTCTGATGACTATGTCAGTAAGTTAGCTTTAGGAGATACACTTATAAGAGCGGTAGTAGATTCGGTAACTCCTCCATCAACGTCTTCTTCGGATTTTGCAAGAACTGAAGTTGGTAAAGTCGATTTGAGTGGTAAATCGAACTTACCTGTACCTAGTAAAGAGGTGTTACAAGCTCCGAATGGTTCAGAAAATTTCTATGCTACAACGCACATTCAAACGCCAGATGGGTCGGGGTCAGGTACTTTAATTGCACCAAATTTGGTGTTAACAGTCGCTCATAATTTCTTAACAGTTAAAGGTTCTGAAGTAGTTACTAAATCTGGTCGTACCAATACAGTGTATAAAGCAACTTTACCGAATGGGTTGTCTGTGAATTTTTCAGATGATGATATTGTTTATTGGAATAAGAAAGATTCAGTATTTGGATTTAAAAATGACTTAGCTTTGGTTCGGTTAAAAGAAGCAGTAAAAGGAGTAACTCCTGTAGAGGTTGTAAAACAATCTTCGAAAGTTGCAGAGGGGGATTCAGTTTCGGTCTATGGTTTTCCAGATAACAAGCTAAGTCCAGTTTTAGATAGCAAAGTAGTAGGAACTACAGACTTCGGTTCTGGAATAGAGGGAATTAGCTATGGAGGTACGAAACCTGGAGCGTCTGGTGGTGGTCTTTATAATGATAAAGGTGCTTTAATTGGAGTTCACCAAAATGGTGTTGTAGGAAGCCGTAGTGGTGGTTTGGTTTTATCAAAAGAGCAGCTGGATTGGGTTCGTTCTTATATTGAGGGTCAACCAAAAGATCCTGTCTATGTGGAAGATAAAGAAGTGGAACCTTCTAAGAAGGATTCGGATAAGGATTTAGCTGGGAAATTAGATCCAAAAAAAGATAGTGAAAAAGAAGATTCTGGTATTTTAGGTACATCTGGTGACTTTGTAGCTCCTACAGTAGCTAAGCCAGAGTTTACAGGTGGCGTGAATGGAGGCGACTCACTTGTTACAGAAGTTCCAGAGTACAGAGGTTTCCTATCCACATTAGGAGATTCTCCAGCTCCTACAGTCTCTAAGCCAGAGTTTACAGGTGGCGTGAATGGAGGCGACTCACTTGTTGCAGAAGTTCCAGAGTATAGCGGTGTTCTCTCCACATTAGGAGATTCTCCAGCTCCTACAGTAGCTAAGCCAGAGTTTAAAGGTGGCGTGAATGGAGGCGAATCGCTTGTTACAGAAGTTCCGGAGTATAGCGGTATTATATCCACATTAGGAGATTCTCCAGCTCCTACAGTAGCTAAGCCAGAGTTTAAAGGTGGCGTGAATGGGGGCGACTCACTTGTTACAGAAGTTCCAGAGTATAGCGGTATTCTATCCACATTAGGAGATTCTCCAGCTCCTACAGTAGCTAAGCCAGAGTTTACAGGTGGCGTGAATGGGGGCGACTCACTTGTTGCAGAAGTTCCAGAGTATAGCGGTGTTCTATCCACATTAGGTAATTCTCCAGCTCCTACAGTCGTTAAGCCAGAGTTTACAGGTGGCGTGAATGGAGGCGACTCACTTGTTGCAGAAGTTCCAGAGTATAGCGGTGTTCTCTCCACATTAGGAGATTCTCCAGCTCCTACAGTAGCTAAGCCAGAGTTTAAAGGTGGCGTGAATGGTGCGGATGCTGATGTCCACCACCTTCCAGCTTTCACAGATGGCGTGAATGGAGGTGAATCTCCGATACTAGAAATCCCAGAATATATGGGTCCATTATCAACCTCAGGAGAAGGAAGTTCAGTAGTGAAATCTACTGATAAACAAGTAAATAATAAAAACACTAAAGATGAATCAGAAACGAAGCACGTTATCACAGGAATTGCTAGTTCACAACGTATTTTAAAAAATGAAACAGGAAGTATTCAAATTCAAGCTTCAGAAGAAGTATTGAAAAATGTGATAGGTATTCAAATGCAAGAAGTTCAAGTTAGTGATTTAAGTTCATTAAACTACAAAGCATTTGATATCAAATTGAAGGATGTAAATGGCAGATATGTTAAACCTGAAGGAAAAGTCCTTGTTACTTTTGCTATAGATCAGTCCGTTGAGAATGTTTATGCTGTAGATCCAGAAGGAAAACTACACACTATTGAATTCGAACAAAAAGATGGAAAGATTATTTTTGAAATTAACAATTCTAGTATTTATGCGATGACTTTCCGACACTCCATTGACAATACACCATTTAAAAATCCTACAGCAGATAACAAGGCTGAGGAACTTTCACTGTCGCCTAAATTGTTATCAACAAATGAAAACTCTGAATCTAATCGATTAGAGAATAAAGTAAGTAATAATGAGCAGTCTAAGTTACCAAATACAGGTGAGAATAAATCAATAACAACAGTTTTGCTTGGTTTTGTGGGAATGATCCTTGGAATAATGATTTTCTATAAACAAAAAGACAGTTAACTTTGTCTTCAGTTGTTCTTTGAACTTTTATGTTCATATAAAATAAGCCAGTCTGGAATCTAATAAGATAGTTAGAATTCTGGGCTGGTTTTATTGATATAAATTGAGATAGAGAGGTAAATAAACGTGATAGATGTGAATTATTTCCCCTGCTGAAACTACTTTCAGAAACAGCTGTTCTATAAAATACTTTTGAAACTGAAATCTATTCTATGACAAAGTATTGAAAGCGCTTAACAAATGGTATATAATGACCTCATAAGAACAAAGAAAAGGAGGAAAGAGGATGCCACAGATTACTAAAGAAGCCTTGATTGCACAAATCAAAGATGGAATCATCGTTTCTTGTCAGGCCCTTCCTCACGAACCGCTTTATACAGAAGCGGGAGGAGTCATTCCCTTGCTGGTCAAAGCGGCTGAGCAAGGTGGAGCAGTCGGTATCCGAGCAAACAGTGTTCGCGATATCAAGGAAATCAAGGAGGTTACCAACCTTCCAATCATTGGGATCATTAAACGAGATTATCCACCACAAGAACCCTTCATCACGGCTACCATGAAAGAAGTTGATGAATTGGCAGAACTGGACATCGAGGTGATTGCTCTGGATTGTACCAAGCGTGAACGCTACGATGGTTTGGAAATTCAAGAGTTCATTCGTCAGGTTAAAGAGAAATATCCTCATCAGCTCTTGATGGCTGATACAAGTACTTTCGAAGAAGGATTGGCAGCTGTTGAAGCAGGAATTGACTTTGTCGGAACAACCTTATCAGGATACACATCTTACAGTCCAAAAGTGGACGGACCAGATTTTGAATTGATCAAAAAACTCTGTGATGCTGGCGTGGATGTCATTGCAGAAGGAAAAATCCATACACCAGAACAAGCCAAACAAATCCTTGGATATGGAGTGCGAGGTATTGTTGTCGGTGGCGCTATTACTAGACCAAAAGAGATTACAGAACGCTTCGTTGCTGGTCTTAAATAAAAAATAAAGAAAGGGGGATTGAGTATGATTATTACTAAAATCAGTCGTTTAGGAACTTATGTGAAAGTAAATCCACATTTTGCAACATTAATAGATTTTCTAGAAAAAACAGGACTAGAAAATTTAACAGAAGGTCCGATTGATATCGATGGTGATCGATTATTTGGTAATTGCTTTACTTATCTAGCAGACGGTCAAGCAGGAGCCTTCTTTGAAACTCACCAAAAATATTTGGATATTCATTTAGTTTTGGAAAACGAAGAAGCCATGGCTGTTACGTCGCCAGAAAATGTAAGCGTTACCCAAGAATATGATGAAGAAAAAGACATTGAATTATACACAGGAGAAGTGGAACAGTTAGTTCATTTGAGAGCTGGTGAATGCCTTATCACTTTTCCAGAAGATTTACATCAACCCAAGGTTCGTATAAATGATGAACCTGTTAAAAAAGTTGTCTTTAAAGTTGCGATTTCTTAATGTAGAAAGGGAAGAACAATGAAAAAAATGAGAAAGTTTTTATGTCTAGCTGGAGTTGCGCTAGCAGCCGTTGCCTTGGTAGCTTGTTCAGGAAAGAAAGAAACTACAGCTGACACTGAACCACCGACAGAATTATCTGGTGAGATTACAATGTGGCACTCCTTTACTCAAGGACCACGTTTGGAAAGTATTCAAAAATCAGCAGATGCTTTTATGCAAAAGCATCCAAAAACCAAAATCAAGATTGAAACATTTTCTTGGAATGACTTCTATACTAAATGGACTACAGGTTTAGCAAATGGAAATGTGCCAGATATCAGTACGGCTCTTCCTAACCAAGTAATGGAAATGGTCAACTCAGATGCTTTGGTTCCGCTAAACGATTCTATCAAGCGTATTGGACAGGATAAATTTAACGAAACTGCCTTAAATGAAGCAAAAATCGGAGATGATTACTACTCTGTTCCTCTTTATTCACATGCACAAGTCATGTGGGTTAGAACAGATTTGTTAAAAGAGCATAATATTGAGGTTCCTAAAACTTGGGATCAACTCTATGAAGCTTCTAAAAAATTGAAAGAAGCTGGAGTTTATGGCTTGTCTGTTCCGTTTGGAACAAATGACTTAATGGCAACACGTTTCTTGAACTTCTACGTACGTAGTGGTGGTGGAAGTCTCTTGACAAAAGATCTTAAAGCAGATTTGACAAGTCAACTTGCTCAAGATGGTATTAAATACTGGGTTAAAATGTATAAAGAAATCTCACCTCAAGATTCTTTGAACTTTAATGTCCTTCAACAAGCTACCTTGTTCTATCAAGGAAAAACAGCATTTGACTTTAACTCTGGCTTCCATATTGGAGGAATTAATGCCAACAGTCCTCAATTGATTGATTCGATTGATGCTTATCCTATTCCAAAAATCAAAGAATCTGATAAGGAACAAGGAATTGAAACCTCAAACATTCCAATGGTTGTTTGGAAAAATTCAAAACACCCAGAAGTTGCTAAAGCATTCTTAGAATCACTTTATAATGAAGAAGACTACGTTAAATTCCTTGATTCAACTCCAGTAGGTATGTTGCCAACTATTAAGGGGATTAGCGATTCTGCAGCCTATAAAGAAAATGAAACTCGTAAGAAATTTAAACATGCTGAAGAAGTGATTACTGAAGCTGTTAAAAAAGGTACTGCTATTGGTTATGAAAATGGACCAAGTGTACAAGCTGGTATGTTGACTAACCAACACATTATTGAACAAATGTTCCAAGATATCATTTCAAATGGAACAGATCCTATGAAAGCAGCAAAAGAAGCAGAAAAACAATTAAACGATTTATTTGAGGCTGCTCAGTAGATGTAAAAGACTAGAAAATAGGTGGGCTAGTGAGCTGAAAAGCCCTAGCCCAATCTTGTAAAAGAAGGGAGAAGGAGAATGGTTAAAGAACGTAATTTAACTCGCTGGATATTTGTTTTGCCAGCTATGATTATCGTAGGATTACTCTTTGTTTATCCGTTTTTCTCGAGTATTTTTTATAGCTTTACCAATAAGCATTTGATTATGCCTAATTATAAATTTGTTGGTTTAGCTAACTATAAAGCTGTGCTATCAGATCCCAACTTCTTTAATGCGTTCTTTAATTCAATTAAGTGGACCGTTTTCTCATTAGTTGGTCAAGTTTTAGTAGGGTTTGTATTGGCTTTAGCTCTTCACAGAGTACGCCACTTTAAGAAATTATATAGGACCTTATTGATTGTTCCTTGGGCATTTCCTACAATCGTTATTGCCTTTTCTTGGCAGTGGATTCTAAACGGGGTTTATGGCTACTTACCTAATCTAATCGTAAAATTAGGTTTAATGGATCATACACCTGCATTTTTGACAGATAGTACATGGGCATTCCTATGTTTGGTGTTTATCAACATTTGGTTTGGAGCGCCGATGATTATGGTTAATGTACTTTCAGCTTTGCAAACAGTACCAGAAGAACAATTTGAGGCTGCTAAGATAGATGGTGCTTCAAGTTGGCAGGTGTTCAAGTTTATCGTCTTTCCACATATTAAAGTGGTTGTAGGACTTCTAGTTGTTTTGAGAACTGTATGGATCTTTAATAACTTTGATATCATCTACCTTATTACTGGTGGTGGACCGGCTAATGCTACAACGACGCTTCCAATTTTTGCTTACAACCTAGGTTGGGGAACTAAATTGTTGGGTCGTGCTTCAGCAGTTACAGTATTGCTCTTTATCTTCTTGATGGCGATTTGCTTTATCTACTTTGCTATCATCAGTAAGTGGGAAAAGGAGGGTAGAAAATAATGAAGAAGAAATCCAGTATTTATTTAGATATTCTCTCACATGTACTCTTGATTGGTGCGACCATTGTTGCAATTTTCCCATTGGTATGGATTATCATATCTTCTGTCAAGGGTAAAGGGGAATTAACTCAGTATCCAACACGATTTTGGCCTGAACAATTTACATTGGATTATTTTACTCATGTTATCAACGATTTGCACTTTATTGATAACATTCGAAACAGTTTAATCATTGCCTTAGCTACAACCGTTATTGCGATTATTATTTCTGCTATGGCAGCCTATGGTATTGTTCGATTCTTCCCTAAATTGGGAGCAATCATGTCAAGATTACTCGTCATTACCTACATTTTCCCACCAATTCTGTTAGCAATTCCCTATTCAATTGCCATTGCTAAAGTTGGGTTAACAAATAGTTTATTTGGCTTGATGATGGTTTATCTATCTTTTAGTGTTCCATATGCAGTTTGGCTCTTAGTTGGATTTTTCCAAACAGTTCCAATTGGAATTGAAGAAGCAGCTCGAATTGATGGTGCAAATAAATTTGTTACTTTTTATAAAGTTGTGTTACCGATTGTAGCACCAGGTATTGTAGCAACAGCTATTTATACATTTATCAATGCTTGGAATGAATTCCTGTATGCTTTGATTTTGATTAACAATACAGGAAAGATGACAGTAGCAGTAGCCCTTCGATCACTTAACGGTTCAGAAATTTTAGACTGGGGAGATATGATGGCTGCATCTGTTATTGTAGTTCTTCCATCAATCATTTTCTTCTCAATTATCCAAAATAAGATTGCAAGTGGATTGTCAGAAGGATCTGTGAAGTAGACGAAAGAAGGAAAAAAATGAATAAGAGAGGTCTTTATTCAAAACTAGGAATTTCTGTTGTAGGCATTAGTCTTTTAATGGGAGTTCCCACTTTGATTCATGCGAATGAATTAAACTATAGTCAACTGTCCATATCTCCTATTTTTCAAGGAAGTTCATATCAACTGAACAATAAGAGTATAGATATCAGCCCTTTGTTATTAGATAAATTGTCTGGAGAGAGTCAGACAGTAGTAATGAAATTTAAAGCAGATAAACCAAACTCGCTTCAAGCTTTGTTTGGCCTATCTAATAGTAAAGCAGGCTTTAAAAATAATTACTTTTCAATTTTCATGAGAGATTCTGGTGAGATAGGCGTAGAAATAAGAGACGCCCAAAAGGGAATAAATTATTTATTTTCTAGACCAGCTTCATTATGGGGAAAGCATAAAGGACAGGCAGTTGAAAATACACTAGTATTTGTATCTGATTCTAAAGATAAAACATACACAATGTATGTTAATGGGATAGAAGTGTTCTCTGAAACAGTTGATACATTTTTGCCAATTTCAAATATAAATGGTATAGATAAGGCAACACTAGGATCTGTTAATCGTGAAGGCAAGGATCATTACCTCGCAAAAGGAAGTATTGATGAAATCAGTCTATTTAATAAAGCAATTAGTGATCAGGAAGTTTCAACTATTCCCTTGTCAAATCCATTTCAGTTAATTTTCCAATCAGGAGATTCTACTCAAGCTAACTACTTTAGAATACCGACATTATATACATTAAGTAGTGGAAGAGTTCTATCAAGTATTGATGCACGTTATGGTGGGACTCATGATTCTAAAAGTAAGATTAATATCGCCACTGCTTATAGTGATGATAATGGGAAAACGTGGAGTGAGCCAACTTTTGCTATGAAGTTTAATGACTATGAGGAGCAGTTAGTTTACTGGCCACGAGACAATAAATTAAAGAATAGTCAAATTAGTGGAAGTGCTTCATTCATAGATTCATCCATTGTTGAAGATAAAAAATCTGGGAAAACGATATTACTAGCTGATGTTATGCCTGCGGGTATTGGAAATAATAATGCAAATAAAGCCGACTCAGGTTTTAAAGAAATAAATGGTCATTATTATTTAAAACTAAAGAAGAATGGAGATAACGATTTCCGTTATACAGTTAGAGAAAATGGTGTCGTTTATGATGAAACAACTAATAAACCTACAAATTATACTATAAATGATAAGTATGAAGTTTTGGAGGGAGGAAAGTCTTTAACAGTCGAACAATATTCGGTTGATTTTGATAGTGGCTCTCTAAGAGAAAGGCATAATGGAAAACAGGTTCCTATGAATGTTTTCTACAAAGATTCGTTATTTAAAGTGACTCCTACTAATTATATAGCAATGACAACTAGTCAGAATAGAGGAGAGAGTTGGGAACAATTTAAGTTATTGCCTCCGTTCTTAGGAGAAAAACATAATGGAACTTACTTATGTCCCGGACAAGGTTTAGCATTAAAATCAAGTAACAGATTAATTTTTGCAACATATACCAGTGGTGAACTAACTTATCTCATTTCTGATGATAGTGGTCAAACATGGAAGAAATCCTCAGCTTCAATTCCGTTTAAGAATGCGACAGCAGAAGCGCAAATGGTTGAAATGAGAGATGGTGTGATTAGAACATTCTTTAGAACTACTACAGGTAAGATTGCCTATATGACTAGTAGAGATTCTGGAGAAACATGGTCAGAAGTTTCGTATATCGATGGAATTCAACAAACTTCATATGGTACACAAGTATCTGCAATTAAATACTCTCAATTAATTGATGGAAAAGAAGCAGTCATTTTGAGTACACCAAATTCTAAAAATGGCCGTAAGGGAGGTCAATTAGTTGTCGGTTTAGTCAATGAAGAAGATGATAGTATTGATTGGAAATACCACTATGACATTGATTTGCCTTCGTATGGTTATGCCTATTCTGCGATTACAGAATTGCCAAATCATCACATAGGTGTATTATTTGAAAAATATGATTCATGGTCGAGAAATGAATTGCATTTAAGCAATGTAGTTCAGTATATAGATTTGGAAATTAATGATTTAACAAAATAAAGGAGAAAAAACATGGTTAAATACGGTGTTGTTGGAACAGGGTATTTTGGAGCTGAATTGGCTCGCTATATGCAAAAGAATGATGGAGCAGAGATTACTCTTCTCTATGACCCAGATAATGCAGAGGCGATTGCAGAAGAATTGGGAGCAAAAGTAGCAAGCTCCCTAGATGAGTTGGTTTCTAGCGATGAAGTAGATTGTGTTATTGTCGCAACTCCAAATAATCTTCATAAAGAACCAGTTATTAAGGCCGCACAACATGGTAAAAATGTTTTCTGTGAAAAACCAATTGCGCTTTCTTATCAAGATTGTCGCGAAATGGTAGATGCATGTAAAGAAAACAATGTAACCTTTATGGCGGGACATATTATGAATTTCTTTAATGGTGTCCATCATGCAAAAGAACTCATTAATCAAGGAGTCATCGGAGACGTTCTATATTGTCACACAGCTCGTAATGGTTGGGAAGAACAACAACCGTCAGTATCATGGAAAAAAATTCGTGAAAAATCAGGTGGTCACTTGTATCACCACATCCATGAGTTGGATTGTGTTCAATTCCTTATGGGTGGCATGCCTGAAACTGTAACCATGACAGGTGGAAATGTAGCCCATGAAGGTGAAAATTTCGGTGATGAAGATGATATGATTTTTGTCAATATGGAATTTTCTAATAAGCGTTTTGCCTTGTTAGAATGGGGTTCAGCTTATCGTTGGGGTGAACATTATGTTTTGATTCAAGGAACGAAAGGTGCTATCCGCTTAGACTTATTCAACTGTAAAGGAACTCTTAAGCTAGATGGACAAGAAAGCTATTTCTTGATTCATGAATCACAAGAAGAAGATGATGATCGTACTCGTATCTATCATAGTACAGAGATGGACGGAGCAATTGCTTATGGTAAACCAGGTAAACGTACTCCATTATGGTTATCATCTGTCATTGACAAAGAAATGCGATATCTGCATGAGATTATGCAAGGAGCTCCAGTATCAGAAGAATTTGCAAAACTATTGACTGGTGAAGCTGCTCTAGAAGCAATTGCTACTGCAGATGCTTGTACCCAATCTATGTTTGAAGATCGCAAAGTAAAATTGTCAGAAATTGTAAAATAAATTTTGGTATTCTCCTATTATAGGTCAACTAGCTCCTCTGAAAGTACTTTTAGAGGAGCTGTTTGACTTGTCTAGTTTTTGAAACTAAAATCTATTCTATCACAAACTATTGAAAGCGCTTCAAAAATAATATATAATAAACCCATAAGAACAAAGAAAAGGAGGAAAGAGGATGCCACAGATTACTAAAGAAGCCTTGATTGCACAAATCAAAGATGGAATCATCGTTTCTTGTCAGGCCCTTCCTCACGAACCGCTTTATACAGAAGCGGGAGGAGTCATTCCCTTGCTGGTCAAAGCGGCTGAGCAAGGTGGAGCAGTCGGTATCCGAGCAAACAGTGTTCGCGATATCAAGGAAATCAAGGAGGTTACCAACCTTCCAATCATTGGGATCATTAAACGAGATTATCCACCACAAGAACCCTTCATCACGGCTACCATGAAAGAAGTTGATGAATTGGCAGAACTGGACATCGAGGTGATTGCTCTGGATTGTACCAAGCGTGAACGCTACGATGGTTTGGAAATTCAAGAGTTCATTCGTCAGGTTAAAGAGAAATATCCTCATCAGCTCTTGATGGCTGATACAAGTACTTTCGAAGAAGGATTGGCAGCTGTTGAAGCAGGAATTGACTTTGTCGGAACAACCTTATCAGGATACACATCTTACAGTCCAAAAGTGGACGGACCAGATTTTGAATTGATCAAAAAACTCTGTGATGCTGGCGTGGATGTCATTGCAGAAGGAAAAATCCATACACCAGAACAAGCCAAACAAATCCTTGGATATGGAGTGCGAGGTATTGTTGTCGGTGGCGCTATTACTAGACCAAAAGAGATTACAGAACGCTTCGTTGCTGGTCTTAAATAACACAATTTAAAAACAGAGGAGAGTGGTGGATGCGTAGGATGAAATGAAAACGTATACAAATGCAAGAACTCATTATCCAATATGGATACGCTTATCAATTAGGAGAATACAAATGAAATTTAGAAAACTAGCTTGTACAGTACTTGCGGGTGCTGCGGTTCTTGGCCTTGCTGCATGTGGTAATTCTGGCGGAAGTAAAGATGCTGCAAAATCTGGTAGCGATAGCGGAAAAACAGAAATCACTTGGTGGGCATTCCCAGTCTTCACACAAGAAAAAACTGGTGACGGTGTTGGAACATATGAAAAATCAATCATCGAAGCGTTTGAAAAAGCAAATCCAGATGTAAAAGTGAAATTGGAAACCATCGACTTCAAGTCAGGTCCTGAAAAAATCACAACAGCTATCGAAGCAGGAACAGCTCCAGACGTACTTTTTGACGCACCAGGACGTATCATCCAATATGGTAAAAATGGTAAATTAGCTGAATTGAATGATATTTTCACAGATGAATTTGTCAAAGATGTCAACAATGAAAATATCGTACAAGCAAGTAAGGCTGGAGATAAAGCCTATATGTATCCAATCAGTTCAGCACCATTCTACATGGCTATGAACAAGAAAATGTTGGAAGATGCTGGAGTTGCAAACCTTGTAAAAGAAGGTTGGACAACTGATGACTTTGAAAAAGTTTTGAAAGCGCTTAAAGATAAAGGCTATACACCAGGTTCATTGTTCAGTTCTGGTCAAGGGGGAGACCAAGGAACACGTGCCTTCATCTCAAACCTTTACGGCGGTTCTGTAACAGATAAAGATGTAACAAAATATACAACTGATGATCCTAAATTCGTCAAAGGTCTTGAAAAAGCAGCTAGCTGGAT
>ERZ772904.341-NODE-341-length-14103-cov-11.4855_pt1 | contig 14103 bp, 9 predicted proteins | sample MGYA00512122_ERZ772904 | MGnify/ENA primary metagenome ERZ772904 (study PRJEB29015, sample SAMEA2738104) | human oral metagenome | biome: human oral; feature: human-associated habitat; material: saliva | place: China | collected 2269 ... | reverse complement strand
TTTATACTGCCTCTATTATAGCAAAAAGTGGCTATCTAAACCACTTTTTACAGTTATTAATGCCATTATCCTTCTCGTCGCTAACCATTGTTTTTTGAAAGAAAGAAATCAATCAATCAGTAATTAAAAACTTTCCTATTGTATCAATCGCATGCGAAAGTTGTTCATTAACAAATTTCATTTGTTCTACATTTGCATCCATATAATAAAGTTCGGATAACCCACCCCTAGGTATAAAAAGCGCATGGTGGATGTTTATCTTTTCTCGAGTATTCAATTTTATATGATGATTTAAGGAGTACTGCAATTCCTTTAAGGTATTCACTTGAGGGTGTACATCTTTTAACTGATACTGTTCGATGATACTTAGCAAGTTATCAATCTCTTTAATCACTTTATTTTCCATAAAATAACCTTTTAGACAAAGCATTAAATCGAATCTAAACAATCCAGTAACTCTTGATAAGAATGAACTTCATAGATTGGTTTAGCTTGCGTTTTATTTTCCAGATAATGCGGATTGTACCAGATAGTATCAATACCAGCGTTATTGCCACCCTGGATATCCGCTGTCAGTGAATCACCAATCATCACGGTATTTTCTTTGCAAAAACCTGGTATTTGCTGTCCAATTATTTCGTAGAAAAGAGCGTCAGGTTTTTGTGTTTGCAACTGTTCTGATATAAATACTTGATTGAAATAAGAAGCTAGTCCAGATTGTGTCAAACGACCAGTCTGAATTGAAGTGATACCATTTGTGGCAGCGTAAAGTTCATAGCCACGATCAATCAGATTATCTAAAAGTTCTATTGCACCAGAAAAAATTTGGCCCTGTTGTGCTAAATAAAACTGGTAGCGCTCTGCTAAATGAATGCCATCTTTCTCAATTCCGAAATGTTCAAACAATCTAGAGAAACGAGTATTGACTAATTCTTGTTTTGTAATCTTTTTCAGCTCCAAGTCCTTCCAGAGAGCTTTGTTCATAGGTATATAATAATCCTTATATTCCTGAATATCAGCAACTCCTTCTTCTTTCAGAAGTTGTGTCAACGCTACATCTTCGGCAGCATCAAAATCAAGCAAGGTATGATCAAGGTCGAAAAGTAGAAATTTATAAGTCATAAGTATAGTATCCTAAAGTTTCTAAATAATGGTTGTTAAAATGTCTTCACAATCCTTAGCTCTAAGTATATCATATCGAACATCTTATTTCTGAAACTTAGTTCATATCCTAACTAAATTTTTAACTCAGAGTAGGTTAAATTCTTTAAAAAGTTTGTAAAAAATGAACAATCTTTTTATTTTTTTAGAAATTTGTCGGAAATATCTTACTATTTTATGTTATTGTTTGCCTTTCATTCTTCATTGTGATATAATTCACAGTATAGGGGAGTTTTAGTATTAGACTAGGGGGAGGCTTTATTAAGATTTGTCTGCAAAATTAACCTATATCGTTAAGTCGTTTATTTTGATTTTTAAATAATTCTATTAGAAGGTATAACACAATGAGCAATAAGAAAAAGTTTAGTATTTTCTCGTTTTTGATTTGCGTCCTGACAACTATTTTTGTTTTTAGTTTAAATAAAACGTTTGCTGAAACTCCAGAAGTTTCAGTAACTGGTAAATTTGCAGATACAATCACGGTTGTGAACGTTACAAGCAATGAAGGTGGCAATCTAAATTGGGATTTAGAGCAATGGGCTACTTTCCGTATTAATGCAACGTATGACTTAGCAGGTAAAAATGTTAAGGCTGGTGACCAAACTACAGTTACCGTACCAGATGCATTAATTATCACATCTGATAGTTTTGAAATTCGCGATATTAACACAAATGAAATTATCGCTCATGCTACTGTTGATGCTGAAAACAAAAAATTAACATTAACGTATACAGACTATGTTGAAAAACATTCCGATACAAATGGATCGTTCTTCTTCTATGCACGAATTGACTTCAAAAAACACCCTCAACAAGGAGAAATTCCAATTGAAGTGACAGTGAACTCAGTAACAAAAGTAGCTGGTAAAGTAACATTTAAAGGTATCGGGGACGGTAACCCAAGACTTTTAACAAAGACTAGCTGGGTTAATAGCGGAAATCATAAAGAAGTTCAATACACAATTTCTGTCAATCGTAACAAACAAAATATCAAGGGTGTAACAATTGAAGATCACTTGAGATTTACTAATGCATCCTATGTAAAAGATAGTATCAAAGTTATCAAAGGTAAGTTTTCTTACGAAACTGGTGAGTGGGTATTCTCTGATCGCGTCGACGTAACAGATCAACACAAGATAACAATCAGTGAAGATGGACAATCATTTGTTATTGATTTAGGTGATATTACTGATCAAGATCAATACCGTATCGATTATAAAGTACAATTAAATTATGAACCTGTAGATGGTGAACTTTTGAAAAACGAGGCAACTCTTAAAGGTAAAGAGATTGAGAGCAAAGATGTAACTAACATTGCTGCAGTTCAAGTCGCTGGTGGTTCTGGTGTTGGTTATGTATTTACAATCAACGTTCATAAAGTGGATGACGCTAACCAACCAATTAAAGGTGCTAAATTTAAAGTAGTACGTGAAGCGAACAACCAAGTAATCGGTGAATACGAAACTGATGAAAATGGTAATATTACTGTTAATGCATTATTAAAAGATAAATATATCTTGACAGAAACAGAAGCTCCTGCAGGATTCGTTATTAAAGACGCTGATACTGTCGTTAATGTTGAAGACTTCGGAACAGATCACGCTGTAACAAAAACAATTGTGAATCCGAAAGAAGAAACAACTACAACAACTACAACGACTTCAACTACTACGACAACTGAAGCCCCTACAACTTCAACTACTACTACAACTGAAGCCCCTACGACTTCAACTACTACAACCGAAGCTCCTACGACTTCAACTACTACAACCGAAGCTCCTACGACTTCAACTACTACAACCGAAGCTCCTACGACTTCAACTACTACTACAACTCCAGAAGTGCCAACTCCTTCTTCATCTTCTGAAACTACAACAACATCTACAGCTCCGTCAGTCTCTTCTGAAACTACAACTACAGAAGAGAAGCCAGGACTTCCAAATACAGGTGAAAGTAAAGGAACATTGTTTACAATCATTGGGGCTGTAACTTTAATTTCATCAATCGTCCTAGTAGCAATCTTGCATAAGTCAAAAAAAGACTAATATAAATTAGGAACTAAAAAGGGTTTACTTTTAATGAGTAAATTCTTTTTTTATATTTATGATTAACAATAAAAAATCGATAACTGTTTGTAGTTATCGATTTTAAAATATTTTAGTCCTTTTCACCAAGTTTACTATTGATAGTCATCATGATACTTGCAATCTTTTCACCCCAATATGGATCTGAAGCGTAAAGAACGTTCATACCAGATGATTTATTTCCTAGGTAAGTTCTGCCATTATCTATATAATTTTGACGAATCCATTTGGCTGCACCTAAGATTCCCTTATCTACATTATCGAAACTCTTAGCTGAATCGTACGGAGTAGTATCGTAGGCTGCAATACCAAAGAAATTATTCTTATCCTTAGCAATCTGACTACGTCCCCATGCGCTTTCTAGAGCGCTGTGAGCTATAAGGTAGAGTGCATTTACTTGATAGCGTTCTTCAGCTTCTTTAAAGATAGCTCCCTTACCTGCCAAACGACTTCCTTTGATATTCATAAGAGAATATACTTTATCTAATTCTTCAGCTGTGTAATTAGTTGGTTTTCTTAAATCCCTGAATAAGAAAGGATTTTCCGCTGTAAAGTTTTCAAAGTTAATACCATCAGCTGAATAATATTTTTTACCAATAGCCATTGATGAGCTATGAGGGGCTACACGAATACTTGTGTAAGGTGATAACTCATGATAAAGATAATTACCGTCAGTGGCATAGTGAGGAATGAATTCACTGTCTGAGCTGACAGCTACTAAATCACTCTTATTCATATAGCCTGAAAGTCCAGAGATTTTGACTGGAAGTCGACCGTCTTTAGCTTCATCTCCATCAATCGATACAATACTTCCTTGCGAAATATAGCTAAGTTTCTCACCAGAAGCACTATATACATTTGCTGTAATTGGTTTTACTTTGTAGTATGCTGCTGTATCAGAAATCCATTTTCCATTGCTTTGGAAAGAATAGTTTTTTCCATTAATGGTAAAATTACCAGTTACATATACCCCATCTTCTTTGAGATAATACCAGGCGTTATAACTTTTATCAAATATCCACTCATTCTTGGCCATATAACCATAAGATTTGAGATAGTAAGAGCCTTGCCATTGGTTTTCAGCATAAGCACCATCAGATTTTAAGTAGAACCAACTATCGTACTTCTTATCAAAGAACCATTCGCTTTGAGCCATTGCCCCACTATCTTTTAGATAATATTTCTCTTTCCATTGGCTACTTAACATGTCACCATCTTTATGAAAAGAGTACCATGAACCATTGATTTTTTCCCATTTATCCCGGATAGCTTTTCCTGAATCAGTAGCATAATACCACTTCTCATCCATCTGCACCCAATCCTTTTCAGCCATAGCGCCACTAGTTTTGAGAAGGTAGTCATTATAAATGGTTTTACTTAACATGATACCTGATTCATCAAAACGATACCATGAACCATTGATTTTCTCCCATTTATTACGGATGATTTTTCCTGAATCAGTAGCATAGTACCACTTCTCATCAATTTTCGCCCAACCCCTTTCGTGCATAGCTCCACTACTCTGAAGAAGGTAGTCATTGTAAACGGTATTAGTTAACATGGCACCATTTTCATCGAAGCAATACCAAGCACCGTTGATTTTTTCCCATTTGTTGCGGATGATTTTTCCTGAGTTTGTAGCAAAGTACCACTTGTCATCTATTTTAACCCAAGAATCCTCAACCATAGCACCACTTTTACTTAAGAGGTAGTCATCATAAACAGTATCACTAAGCATCACGCCATCCTGGTTAAAATAGTACCAGCGACCTGCTATTTTTTTCCAATTTGTGACAGCCTTTTTATTCTCATAATAACGCCATTGGCCATTTTCTTTTTGCCAGCCATCTTTATTAACTTCCTCAATTTTTGTTTCAGTTGTTGTTTTTTCCTTATTTTCAGGTGTTTCTTTCTTCGGCGTAATTTGCGAAGATTCTTTTTCTGCCTTGTTCAGACTTTCGTTAGAACTTTGTTTAGTCGATTTATCACGACTGTTTGATTGTTTTTGATCTTCTTTTTCAACTCCATTAGCTACAGCCTGTTCTGAAGTTTGAGCTTTATTTCTAGTTTGTGAATCCTCGGCATAAACAGTAGATTTTGCAAAGCCTGCAATCGAAAGAGCAACTGTACTTGCCAGTAAAATCCTTTTCATTGTATTCTCCTTATCATTATATAAATGATGTATTCGTTTTTGATACATAATGTTTAAAACACAGCAATTATCCATTATATTATACAATATTCTATTAAAGATAAAAGTAGAATAATTAAGAAGAAAGAAAGTTGTAATATTGTTAAAACATTTTAGAAATAAAAGTCAATAAAAAGCAGTCGAACAGTAACTGAACGACTACATTTTTTTCTAATAATTAACCTTCTATTACTTTGGTACGTTTATTAGTTAGAAGCGGATTTATAAATATAGATAGAATAGCTATGATTGCAAAACTAATACCTACATACCAATATGGTGCATCGAGTGTGGTTGAACGACCAGATAGATTGACAATACCTCGGAATAGTGTGCCTGTTGTAACAATAGCTACTGCCGAATTCCATAAATTAAGGCTAATTCTTGAAAAATACGGAAGGACTTTGAGCAAAATTGCTAGTATTATCCCACCCACCAGAGGTACAGCGAACAAGTAATGCATATGAACTGATGTCTCTCCAAAACTAAATGCTTCATAAATTCTAGAAAAAGCAAAGAAGAAAATCGTAATTAGTGTATAAGAGATGACAGTTTTTTTAAAGCGTTTTTTGTTAGGATTAATAACCGATGTAGACAATATCACTCACCGACCTTTCTGAAATTTTATTTCCTCCAGTTGTTGGTTTGTTAATAACCTGACCGTTGAAGTAAAGCGTAGATGATCCACCACCATCAAGGTTGTAGGCAGTTTTTACACCGTATGATTTCATGACTTCAGCCATTTGGTACAGTGATAGCCCCTTGCTTTCAGAAGTACGTCCATCTGAAACTACGATAATATAGTGGTTTTCATCAATAATCCCAATCGCAGTACGAGGATTTGATGCCATAGCTTGTCCAACTTCTTCATTTGTTCCTACTGCAATCTCACTATTTTCAACTAAAGCTGGGCCAAAAGCCAAGAGATTGACAACACCATCTTTAACTAGTTGGTCAGCTGAAATTTGATCTTCGTAAATAATCTTGAAAGAACCATCTTTATAAATGGCTAAATCACCATTATTTGAATTTTCACGGACAGTATCACGATAGACGACTCCATTACGGATAACATATCCTGTAGAGTTAGCTCCGTAGTAATCTCCATTGACCGCTAGAATAGCATTATTATCAGCAGCGGTTTCAGAAGTTTTTGCAGTTACATTGGTCCCGAAGGCATTTTGTGCAAAGGCTGTTTTTAGATAATCTGATGAAGTTACTGTAATATCTGCAACGTAGACTTGCGTATTATTAACTGTCGTTTCAGACAAATTGATGGAGATATTATCATCCTTATAACTTGAGTCTGTTACTGTTGCTGTTTTAGCTGCTTGACTTGCCGTGGCAGTATTTGTACTAGAGCTAGTTGATGCTACTGTTGATATAGTCTCAGCAAGGACAAAAGTCTTCAGCATGGAGTAGCTAAAGGATCCTGTCAGAAGTAATCCGAAAACCGAAGCATAAGCATATCGTTTCTTTAAAAATTTCATAGTACAGTTGATGTCCTTTCCTTAAAAATGAATTTCTTCTGAATGGTCCAAGAAACAGCAAAGAGAAGAATTCCAACAATAACCTTAACGATTAAGAGATTCATTCCAAATACTGCATAGAATAGACGAATAAGAAGCGTGTCCAGAACAAAGAGTCCTACTGCCAGACCGAAGTATCCCATCCCTGTTTTCACAAGGCTATCTTCGCTTTTAAAGACTAGTTTTTTATTGGTTGAATAGTTAAAAATTGAGCTGGTCACACGGGCTAATCCATTAGCAAGAAAAATCCGTAAACCAGTTGGGACTGTTGGTAAAAACAAAATAGCTAGAGCATAGACGATATAATCAACAACAAAGCTACTAAGAGATGATAAGGCAAATTTAAAAATATTTTTATAAATCATTAACCCATCTCTAATCGGACGGAAGTGTGAAGCTTCGTTATCATTGATATAAACAGTTTCGATTGGAACTTCCACAATCTCGTATTCTTTAGTCGCCTCAAGAAGCATATTCATTTCATATTCGTACCGTTTCCCTTCTATCTTTAACATAAAAGGGATCAGATTTGTCGTAAAAGCGCGAAGTCCTGTTTGTGTATCTGTTACTCCTACTCCTGTTTGTAATTTAAAGAGTGCTTTTGTTAAGCTATTCCCAAAACGGCTACGGAGAGGGACTTTTCCTGTGAAGGCACGCACACCCAAGATGAGTTTGTTAGGATTTTCAGAAGCTTTGTTAGCCGTACGGAAAATATCCCAAATCTTATGCTGACCATCGGCGTCTGCTGTGACTACTGTTCCATAACTATTTTGTTCTTTGATAAATTGGAAGGCAGTTTTTAGTGCATGACCTTTCCCTTGATTGACTTCATGTCGAAGAATTGTTGCATATTGGGATGCTTTATCAAAAATTTTTTGACAGGCTGGTGAGCTTCCATCATCGATAATAAGGATTTTGAAATCACTCTTGTCATGAATCTTTTCAACAAGTTTAATTAATTTATTATCTGGTTGATAGGCTGGTATAACTACATAGTTCATAACGTCACCTCTTTCTTAGGTAATGGTATAACTATACAAAATTCCGCTTAAAGATAACTTATATCAGTTTTCTTTAAGAAAAAGTTTAGAATAATTTAAGGTTTTGAAAAGATTGTTAATCGTTGCTTGGAATAAATATACACAATATCCCTTAAATGCCTCAGACTTCACTTAACACATCATTCAATTAAAAAAGTCAGCCCCAAAGGGTTGACTCATGTTAAATCTTTGATTGAGACTCACTTATTATCGTGTGTCTTTTTTAATAGTGAAATTCCAAAGAATCCCATTAGAATAGATGCGATAGTAAAGAATAATTTAGAATTTGCCTCACCTGTATTTGGTAACTGTGCTTGTTCTGCTACAGATTTTGACTCTGCTTCTGTTGCTTTTTCGGAACTAAAAGACTGTATCTGTCCAGATTCAGAACTAGAACCAGGAATCGGATCTACCGTAGTTGTAGTTGTTGGCTCCACTGTTGTAATTGTTGGTTCTACTGTCGTTGTAGTTGTCGGCTCTACTGTCGTTGTAGTTGTCGGTTCTACTGTCGTTGTAGTTGTCGGTTCTACTGTCGTTGTAGTTGTCGGCTCTACTGTCGTTGTAGTTGTCGGCTCTACTGTCGTTGTAGTTGTCGGCTCTACTGTCGTTGTTATGATTTCCTTTTCATATTCATAAGCAATATGAACTGTTCCATTTTTCAACGTTCCAGTTTCCGAATCAGAAGAAGTCGAGAGTCCAACAAGACGATATGTGATTCCATCAACCATTATTTTGTCAGGTCGTTCAATGTTATTATCCCCGACTTTGTATGTAACTAACTCTCCAGTTGAATCATAAATAGGAAGTTCAGAAATCTTGTTGTATGTTTCTTTTAATTTTTGGTTAGTACCTTTGATAAGATAATCTACAACTACATTACCTGTATATAAAGCCGATACATCTTGGTCAGCCATATCTTCTTTTTCAGATACATAATAAACTACATTCGTGTTTGCCCTTAGCGTAAATTTATCAACATAATTGAAAAAAGTTGATTTATCTATATTGGTATCTTCAGGAATTCTTGTCCAATCACCATTATTTGGGGTGATATAGGTATTGGGATTGGACACTGACTTGATAAGATGACCATTCCTTACATAACTTTCATCAATGGATGAAGGGTCTCCCATACCACCAATATCTCCATTATCCAAATCAACTGCTAAATGATGGTTAGAATATTCTTCTAAGTTTTGAGATCCGGTTTCATAACTCTGAACACCACCTTCTTGACTAGATTTCCAAATCATTCTGGCATCAATTGGTAAGTATTTTATTTTCTTTGCTTCATCAATTGGAACTGTAACTTCTACTTTGTAAGCTTGACTCTTATCAAAATTGGTAAACAAACCATAAGATTCAACTTTGCCATCTGTCATATATCCATATTCGTAGTTGCTAGTATTGACTACATAAGGTGTTTTCCCAGATTCCAGTTCTTCAGAAGTCGGTGTATTAAAGGTTTCTCGATCATAATTTTCTGTATCATCAAAGCCAATCTCTTTCATTGGAGCATTGACATTGATAGGTTTGCCCTTTGCGTCTCGTGTACCAATAAGAGTAAATTTTACCGTAGCATCCTTAATCTTAGGAATTCGAATCAAAAGATCATTTACTGTTTGTCCATGAGTGCTAGAACTTATCCTCTGATAAGCAACTGTATAGCTATAAGTGACGCTTTTCCCATCTGTACTTACAGTAGCATTTTGCCCCTCTACGTTAACCTGACCACCATTAGAAATGATATTGTCATTCTTTAAAATTTCAGTACTTGTAGTGTTTTCATCAGTTGCCGAAGTAGAAAAATTTGCACTTGGTGATTCAAGAATGGCAATATTAGTAGTAGCAACTTGTTCATCTGCTTTAGCATTAGTTTGGATATAAGCATTTAATACGAAGACTGAAAGAGATGCTATACCGAATTTTAATAATTTATTCATGATTAAGGACTCCTACTTAGAATATAATATCAGTTAATAAAATTAGACTCATAGTCTAAAAAAATCATCCTTTATTATAAATAAAAAAGATTAAGATTGCAACAAATTATATAAATTCCTTCTTTAAAGAACATTTTAGCTATAATCTATATCCAAGAAAAATTCCACCAAATTCTATCTAGTGGAGGTTTTTTCTTTTATTCTATTTTTTCTCTTAACTTCTCGACAAAAAGATAGGCTGCTGGACAGGTTAGAGTATTTTTGATTGTGAGGTTGTTGATTTGGTAGATTTTCTTTCGGTCAGTATGTGGAAATTCTCTACAAGCCTTGGGACGAACATCGTATATAGAACATAGATTATCGCCACCTAGAAATGGACAAGGCATAGATTTAAAAACCTTATCTCCGTCTTCATCAACTTGTAAGAATTCGGCTTCGAAGGCAGGAAGTTTCATCTTAAAATACTTAGCAATGCGTGTGATATCAGCTTCTTTAAAGTCGGGACCAAGAGTTTTACAACAATTAGCACAAGCTGTACAATCAATCTCTTCAAAAACCTCTTGGTGAATCTCAAGTGCGATCTTATCCAAATTTTTAGGAGCTTTTTTCTTTAGGTTTCCTAGAAATTTTCTGTGTTCCTTTTGTTTTTGTAGCGCTAATTGATGATAATATTCAATATCGATTTCTTTTGGCATAAATTCTTTTACATCCTTTTCTAAAACTAGTATACCATAACTGAAAACAAATAAAAACTACTGCCAAAAAGCAATAGTTTTAATAGGTTAGTTAACCTCGACTACTTCTACAGTATCTTTGCCAAGTAAAATTAGGTGTTTCTCAATTCTATCTATCTGATAAGAACGAGATAGAGCCTCAGCATATAATTCTAATTGACCACGATAACGTTCAATAAGTTGACTTGAAAACTCGTATCGATCGGTCTTATAGTCAAATAGAACAATCTTATCATTATAAAGCAAATAACCATCTAAAATACCACGGACAACAAAGTCTTCCTGACTCTTAGCATCTCTTTTTAACATAGAGAAGGGTTGTTCTCGGTATAGTTTATCTTGATTAGCAAGAATCTCTTGACCAAGAATTGTATCAAAGAAGGATAGGATTTTTTCTAGATTGACTTTCTCCTTAACGGCAGGACTTGCTTGCACTTGATCTAAGGCTTCTGATAGAGTTTTCAAAGTAGGCTTCTTATTGAGGTTAATTCGTTGCATCAATTCATGGGTCGCACTACCAATCTCAGCCCCTGTAACTTTTTCAGTTTTTGAAAAATCTGGAAGCTCAAACTGAACAGTAGTCTCTTTTGGTTTACTTTGACCAGCTACTACAACTCCTTCCATATCCATGACCGGTTCATAGAACTTTTTAATCTGACTCGGTGTCTGAACACTTGGAAGATTAATTGCTGCACGGTGGATCTCGTTATACACTTCCACTTCTTTTAGCATTTCCAACGCATCTTTGATGGCTTCTGACTGACGGTTTTCTGCTTGGGATAGGTTTTGAAGTTGACTTTTATGTTCCAATTCTCCGATAGCTTCTTTGGTTAGGTCTTCTTCACCTTCAAAGCGCACACTAAAGTGCAAATCCTCTTTAGAAAATGCTTGATAGATGGCCCAAATCCAATCCTGGAAATTTTGAGCGTCTAGTCTAATTTCTCGACTCAAAAGACCTTTTCCATTTGTCGGATATTCTTTAGACTCTAATTTTTCACGTGATCCTTTTCCAACTAGATAGAGTTTTTTCTCAGCACGTGTCATGGCTACATAGAGCAAACGCATGAGTTCAGAATAACTTGCTAATTGGAGTTCTTCCTCATTTTGCGTATATGTTAAGCTTGGGATAGATAATTTAATGGTAGATGGAACATATTCCTCTTTTGCATTTGTAGCGACTCTAGCTACATAATTTAATCCAATTCCATTTGTGCGACTGAGGATAACCTCAGACATAGTATCCTTCTTGTTGAATTTTTGATCAATATTGAGGATAAAGACATAAGGAAATTCAAGCCCTTTACTCTTATGAATACTCATAAGTTCTACTGCATCCTTAGGTGGTGCTACAGCAACATTGGCAAGATCATGCTGGGCTTCCAAGACTTGGTCAATCATTCGAATAAATCGGGATAATCCCTTGTAATTACTCTTTTCAAACTGATCCGCTCTTAGAGCAAGGGCGTAGAGATTTGCCTGTCTGGCCTGTCCATTTGGCAAGGCACCAACATAGTCATAGTAAAAGCGGTCGCTATAGATTTTCCAAATGAGATCATAAAGAGAATGTGTTTTAGAATAAAAGCGCCATGAATGGACTGTTTCCATGAAAAATTCTAATTTTTTATGAAGTTCAGACTTAATTAAATCCTTATGAAGACTAGTTTTCGCTTGAGCATTGACTAGTTTCTCATAAAAGTTCTCTTGAACTTTATCCTCAGATTTTTGGAGAGCGAGACGAGCCAATTCATCCTCATCAAAGCTAAACATAGGAGATTTCATTAGAGCAACCAAAGCAAAGTCTTGAAGAGGGTTGTGGATGACACGAAGAGTATCCAACATAACCTGGACTTCTAGGGATTGCAAATAGTTTGCTTGAGCACCGTCTGTCTTGACAGGAATACCATATTCAGACAAGGCGAGCAGAACTTGATCATTACGACTTCGACTAGCAGTTAAGATAACCATGTCCTTGAAAGGTACACCTTTATCATTATGAAGGTGAATTATCTCCTTGAGCACCATTCGCATTTCACCAGTCAGTTTATTAGTTGCAAATTCCTCCTCATCATCAGAATCGCTATCATCATCCTTATCGTACAAGAGAACTTCTGCCTTGTTTTCTGGATTTGATTGAATATCAGTATTTCCAAAAACAAGCTGGTGCATACCGTCATAAGATATCTCTCCAACTTCCTCGTCCATGAGGTGTTTAAAGACATCGTTCGTAGCATCAAGAACCTCTGAACCGCTCCGGAAGTTTTCCTTAAGTAGAATTAACTGACCTTCTTTGTCATCTTGAGCAAATCTATGAAATTTTTCGTTGAAAATTTGGGGATCTGCCTGTCTAAAACGATAAATAGACTGCTTAATGTCACCCACCATAAAACGATTATGACCGTTTGAGAGGAGTTCTAGCATTCTTTCCTGGATGTGATTGGTATCCTGATATTCATCGACCATGACTTCATGGAAGCGTTCCTGATACTCTTGTCGAACCTGAGGGAAGTTTTCCAAAATCTCAATGGTATAGTGGCTAATATCAGCAAATTCGAAGGCATTTTCTTCGCGTTTTCGTTGTCGATAAGCATCAACAAAATCTCTCATGAAGACTTGGAAAGTCTTTGCCAAGTCCCAGGACTCTTGATGATAATCTTCTTGGAATTTTAGTAAAGTGATTTGATCATTGAGTGCAATCAGCTTTTCAAATTTTGATTTTCTCTCTTGGTTGTAAGCTTCTTTCAAGTCTTGCAGTTCGGCCTTGCGACTGGCGTTTGTGAGAGCTTTACCATTCTTAGCTTTAGAAATATTTACAACTCGCTCTAAAACTTCTTGGTATTGTTCAAAAGTAGATTCATGAGTTAAAGAACCGATTTCATTAAGAACTTGTTGGACAGATTCTAAATAAGCTGCTTTACCGAATTCATTGGCAACATTATCCAGGTGGTAACGGAAAAAGGTTTCTAAATCCCAGAGTTTCTCCTTTATATCGTCTACAAGTTTTTCTTTAGCTATAGTAAAATCAGCATTTTCACAACCTTTTAGGAAAGAATCCTGTAGCCAGGTCTGAGGATTGCTAGTAGATTGCAAAAAATCATAAATCATATAGACCTGTTTACGCAGTCCACGCGCATCTTTGCTCCTACCTGCAAAGTTTTTGACTAATCGACTAAATTGTTCTTGTTCTTTGCCTTGGTAATGACTTTCAAAAACTTGTCGAAAAACCTCATTTTTTAGGAGAAGTTGTTCACTTTCGTTCTGAAGGATACGAAAGTTTGGAGCAAGATCAAGGAGGTAGCCGTGCTTAGCCAGGAACTTCTGGGTAAAAGAATCCATGGTCCCAATTGCAGCATTGGGTAAATCGGCTAGTTGTCTACCAAGATGTTTTTTTAGTTCCACATCTTGCGTTTCTTGGATCTGTTGG
>ERZ772904.326-NODE-326-length-14440-cov-26.411_pt1 | contig 14440 bp, 6 predicted proteins | sample MGYA00512122_ERZ772904 | MGnify/ENA primary metagenome ERZ772904 (study PRJEB29015, sample SAMEA2738104) | human oral metagenome | biome: human oral; feature: human-associated habitat; material: saliva | place: China | collected 2269 ... | reverse complement strand
TCTCTTTGTGAGTTTGACTCTAGCCAGTGGTCTCGAGATGGGTTTCTAGACCCTGTTAACCGTGTGGTTTACATCAATAGGGATTTACCTGCCGAAAGACGTTTAAAGGTCATTCTGCACGAATTAGGGCACCTAGAACACAATCCCAAACACTACGAGCGCCTGCGTGAGAAATATGAAGCTCAAGCTAATAGAGACATGATCCGTGGATTGCTCGAAAACGAATCCCTGGACGATTTTAACTATATCCGCTTCATGGAAAAATATAATCTCACCACGATTTGTGATGAGACGTTTGTGAAAAATGAATATCTAAAACTAAAGGAGATTGAAAAATGTTAAGTAAATGGAAAAATTTAAAACGTTGGCAAAAGTGGGTTGTTGTCATATTAGGTTTGGCTGTACTTGGTAAGTTTTTTGAAATAACTGGTATTGCCCCGGAAACAAAGACAGAACCAGTCAAGACTGTCCAAACGTCTTCTTCTAAGCCGAAAACCAAAACCAAGACCAAGACCAAGACTAAAACCAGCAGTAGTTCAGACTTGTCTAACCCACAACGTGAGGAGAAGGCTTCAAAAGAATCAAGCTCTTCCGAAGAAAAAGAATCTAAAAGCGAAACTAAAGAATCAAGTTCTTCAGATGGGCCTAAAGATGTTACCGCCGATCAAATGGCTAGCTTTATCGAATACTTCAAAAACGATTTGACAGAAAAAGGTGTAGATATTAGTCAATATGGTTTTTATAATCGTGATACCATTTTGTATATGTCGGTACCTGTCGATTATAAATACTATGACAAAACCGATTTACAAAAATTCGCTGATGGCATGCTTGCCAAAGAACATGAGGCTTTCAATGTTTGGGCTGCAATCAATAATGTCAATTATGAGCGTTATCCGATGTTTCATATTAAGGCGGATGATGGCAGTGCTATTGCAAGTCAAAAACTTAATGGAGAAATGAAAGTCAAGGTTAAATAAGACAATAAAAAAAGCCCTATAATCTCCCTCGCCAAAGTTTGATTATAGAGCAGCACCACAGAAAAAATCCATAACCACTGAAAAATGAATTGAGGTTATGTGTTCTTTTCTGTACCCATTTTATCAAAAAAGAGGTACAAACACAATGGCAATGCACAAAGTAGCTATCTACGTCCGAGTGTCAACCACGTCGCAGGTTGACGAAGGTTATTCAATCGACGAGCAGAAAGCAAAGCTGACAAGCTACTGCGAGATTAAGGACTGGAATATTTATGAGATATACACCGACGGTGGTTTTTCTGGATCTAACACGGAACGCCCTGCTCTTGAGCAGCTAATAAGAGACGCAAAGAGAAAACTGTTTGACACGGTTCTAGTGTATAAGCTAGACCGTTTGAGCCGTAGTCAGAAAGATACGCTCTATCTGATTGAAGATGTTTTTCTGGAAAATGATATAGAGTTTGTCAGCCTTTTGGAAAACTTCGACACCTCGACACCTTTCGGAAAGGCGATGATTGGGCTCCTCAGCGTGTTTGCCCAACTTGAAAGGGAGCAAATCAAGGAACGGATGCAGCTAGGCAAGCTAGGGCGGGCAAAGTCCGGCAAGTCAATGCAGTGGGCAAAGACATCTTATGGATATGATTACATCAAAGAAACTGGCACGCTCTCGGTCAATCCATATCAAGCCCTAATCGTCCGAAAAATGTTCGAGTGGTATTTATCAGGGATGTCTATAACCAAGCTCAGAGACGCCCTCAATGAGCAATACGGGCAAGATAAAGAGTGGAGCTATAGAACAGTAAGGGTTATCCTCTCAAATCCGGTATATTGTGGATATAATCAATTTAAGGGTCAGATATTCCCCGGTGCTCATGAGCCTATCATATCCGAGGAAGATTTTAACAAGACGCAAGAGGAAATCAAAATAAGGCAAAGGACAGCTGCCCAGCGATTCAACCCTAGACCGTTTCAAGCTAAATACATGTTATCTGGCATTGCTCAATGCGGCTACTGTTCAGCCCCTCTTGCTATCAAACTGGGCATGAAACGAAAAGACGGCACGCGCTTAGTTAAATATGAGTGTAAGCAGCGACACCCAAGGAAGACCAAGGGCGTGACGGTTTACAACAACAATGAAAAATGTGATTCTGGTTTCTATTTCAAGGATGATATCGAGCACTTTGTCTTGACCGAAATCAGTAAACTGCAAACTGATCCAGACTATATCGACAAGCTATTTTCAAACACTAACCAAGAGACGATAGACCGGGCTAGCTACCAGAAACAGATTGACAAGCTGACCGCTAAAATTAGCAGGCTTAATGATCTATACATTGACGATAGGATTTCACTAGAGGAATTACAAAAACGGTCAAGCGACTTCATGGCAGAAAGGTCAGCGCTCGAAAAAGAATTAGACGCTGACAACTCTATCAAAACCGTAGAACGAAAAAAAGACATTAAACAGGTACTTGATACCAAGGATATATTTAGCCTTGACTACGAGCAACAGAAAGCCATAGCACGCGCCTTGATAAGCAAGGTTCGAGTGACTAGTGAAACCATCGTTATTTTATGGAAATTATAGAGCGTTTTAGTAACCTTCATTTCAATCAGTGTAAAAGCTCGTAATTTAACGGCATTCAATTTTTTCAACATCATTTTCATGACATCATTCCTTCCATATTTTGATACATTGGTAATAGCATGGCTGCATAGATCATTACAATCACGACAGCAACAATAACAAAAATGAGGGGTTGCACAAAGGTTGTTGCCTTATTAAGACGGTTAAAGAAAGCCTGCCAAACCTCTTCAGCATAGACTTCTAACTCATAGCCCAACCTAGCATTAGCCTCTCCATAAGCAATAATTAAGGATAGTTCCTTAGTGAAGAAAGGGTGACTAGCAATACGGTCAGGAAAACTCTGTCCTAGCATCAAGGCTTCTTCTAAATCAGTCCCCAGCTCACGAAAGAGCTTGGACTTTTGCTCTTTCATTAGAGCAACCAAGTCTAGCAAGTCAATACCTTGCCCTAAGAGATTTCCCCATTCTCTAGCATAATAGGCGGTCGTATATAGCCTGACAGTTTGGCCTATAAAAGGGATTTTTGCCATTCGTCGATAAAAGACAAGGGCTGGCTGGCGTTTCACCCATAGATAGAGAATTACGCTTAATACAAGAAGTCCGCACAAAGTCACAAAAAAGAGCTGGGGAAAAATTTGAACCAACTGTACAGCCCAATTCTCCTTACCATCCCCCTCTAACAGTTGAGGCAGAAGATAATTTTTGAGCCCCAACATAATCAGAATCAGGAAACCCAGAAGTAGAATAGGGTAGGTCGCTACCTCCATGAGTTTCTTACGAACCTTGGTCATACGAAGCATATAGGTTTCAATCTTGGTTAAACTCCCTAGAAGGTTACCGTGCTTATCAGCAAGGGCAATCTGAGTAACAATATTGTCCGAAAAGCCCACTGCCGCAAACATCTGGTCCAACCTATCGCCTCGCATTAAGCTCGCTTTCATAAGAGACAAGGACGATTCTTTCAACAAGTGACTTCGCTCCAAAAAGGCTACGATTTCAGTCAAGGTAAACCCTGCCTTTAAAAGTTGTTTGAAAAGCTGGATAACCTTGAGTTGCTGATTAATCTTTAATTTTTTCCCCTTGGATATCCCCTTCAGTGAGATATCCTTGTTTAACCAAGCCTTCCAACTGCTGGTTCCAGCTGATTGACGAATGGCTTTGGAAATTTTCACTGGCAAAATCAATCACACCTCCTCCCTTAATCAGACGCATGTAGGCAATCCCTTGAAGAGCATTATCCAACTCAGACTTATCTACACCAAGGTCCAGAAGACGCTCATAAACACCTGCCACACTCTTTGCGTGAATAGTTGAAAGAACAGTCACTCCCGTCAGACTAGCTCTAATAACCGCTCGAGCAGTCTCCTTATCTCGAATTTCTCCAATAATCAAAACATCCGGGCGGTGACGTAATGATAGCTTAATCAAATTATCATAGGTCATGTCAATTGCTTGATTTACCTGGAGTTGCAAAACATTATCCTGTTTGATTTCCACAGGATCCTCAATCGAAATCACCTGCTGCCCCTTAAAACGCTCCTGAACCAACTCATGCATAAGCGTAGTCTTTCCAGAACCAACGGGACCTGCAAAGAGATATAAGCCACGATAATCCAAAGCATCCATAATAGGCTGGATTCCTTGATTCCAGTACACTAATTCTCGACGTTCGGAATGTAGAACACGAATAACTAAACTTTCTAAGCCACGATAATCCCCAACGGTAGACAAACGCAGAGAAACCCTTTGACCATCACCACAATCATAGTCACAAGAACCTAGTTGACTCCTACGCTTCTCACCCACCATCATTCCCGCCACAAATTTAAAGTGACCAATAAGACTAGCCATGAAATCAGGCCGATATACATCAATTAATCTCCTCTCCTGGCCAACTCGCATATAGAGCTCATAATTATCCTGACGTGGAATGACATAGATGTCTTGAGCCCCACAACTATCAGCATTTTTGATCATTTCCTTAGCAAATTCTGTTACCATAAGGACCTCCTCATAGTCCTATTCGTAAAAAGTTTAAGAAAATGAAAAAAAGCTCGAAAATTTCGAGCTTCTGCATTATTTAACGTTTAATTTTACAGTGGGCATGATTTGGAAGGTCATTTCGCTTTTCATATCCCGGACGGTATTTTTCCTCAGGAATTTCCTGCCAATCATCCAAAAGAGCAATCGATTGATAGACCTGCAGGTATTCGTCACACTCCTCACACCAGTGCTTATCCTCTTGATCCCAAAAAGCAGTCATGACACTACTACGGCTGATATAACTTGGCAAGGTTTCTTCCATCGCAAACCAAAGTTTTTTATAGTACTTGAGGGCATCGTAAAAATCTTCAAATTCCTTTGTACTGATGATATCCTCTTGCCAGCCTTCTAGGAACCACCACGGCTCCAAATCCCCTTTCATTTCAACTACTTGGTACATTTTTCTTTCTCACTTCATCTTTGGTGTTCTTATTATACAAAATTTTCTGGAAAAGATAAAAAAAATGGTTTTATATTTATCAAAAATAGAAGAGATTCTAGTCATATAAATACGAAAAGAACCCACAATTCATTGTGAGTTCTTTTGCTTTCGTTTTAGTCTTCAGATGATTCCACAATTGCTTCATCAACAGCAATGTTTTCAATAACTTCAACTTCGTTAACTGAAAGTGGTTCAATGTTACGGTAACGAGCCATACCTGTACCAGCAGGGATAGTCTTACCAATGATAACATTTTCTTTCAGACCAAGGAGATGGTCTTTCTTACCACGGATAGCTGCATCTGTAAGGACACGTGTTGTTTCTTGGAAGGAAGCCGCTGACAAGAATGAATTTGTTTCAAGTGAGGCTTTCGTAATACCAAGAAGGACTGGACGAGATGTTGCAGGAACACCACCAGAGATAACAATATCCTTGTTAGCATCTGTGAAGTCAGAAATGTCCATAAGTGTACCTGGAAGGAGATCTGTATCACCTGGATCCATAACACGTACTTTACGAAGCATTTGACGAACCATTACTTCGACGTGTTTGTCACCGATTTCTACCCCTTGGCTGCGGTAAACTTTTTGTACTTCTGCAAGAAGATAAGTTTCAACTGACAAGGTATCACGTACTTCAAGGAGACGTTTAGGTTGGATTGAACCTTCTGTCAAGGCCGCACCACGGTGTACTTCGTCACCCACTTCAACTTTCATACGAGCTGTAAATGGAACAACGTATTCACCCATTCCAGTCTTACCTTGAACGAAGACTTTCTTAGTACGTGTTGCAGCATCTTCTTCGATTTCAATAACAGTACCCTTAACTTCAGTGATAACCGCTTCCCCTTTAGGGTTACGTGCTTCAAAGATTTCTTGGATACGTGGAAGACCCTGTGTGATATCGGTATTTGAGGCTACCCCACCGGTGTGGAAGGTACGCATAGTAAGCTGTGTACCAGGTTCCCCGATAGATTGAGCGGCGATAGTACCAACTGCTTCACCAACTTCAACCGCATCACCTGTTGCCAAGTTGATACCATAACAGTGACGGCAGACACCGTGACGTGTGTTACATGTAAAGACTGAACGGATAGTTACTTCTTCAACACCAGCATTGACAATAGCAGCAGCCATATCTTCAGTAATCAAAGTATCTGGACCTACGATTACTTCACCTGTTGTAGGATTCTTAACTGATTTCTTAGTGTAACGACCTTGAAGACGTTCTTCAAGTGTTTCCGTCACTTCTTTACCATCAGTAATCGCACGGATAAGAAGACCTCGGTCTGTTCCACAGTCATCTTCACGAATGATAACATCTTGGGCAACGTCAACCAAACGACGAGTAAGGTAACCTGAGTCGGCTGTCTTAAGGGCCGTATCGGTCATACCTTTACGCGCACCGTGAGTAGAGAAGAACATTTCCAAAACGCTCAAACCTTCACGGAAGTTTGAAAGGATAGGCAATTCCATGATACGTCCGTTAGGAGCGGCCATCAAACCACGCATACCGGCAAGTTGAGAGAAGTTAGAGATGTTACCACGAGCTCCTGAGTCCATCATCATAACGATTGGGTTCTTAGGATCTTGTGTTTCAATCAGACGTTTTTCAAGTGCTTCTTTCGCTTCACGCCATGTTGTTGTAACAGCAACATAACGGTCATCATCTGTCATCAAACCACGACGGAAGGCCTTGTTAATTTCTTCAACACGGTGGTGAGCAGCATCGATAATTTCTTGTTTGTTATCGATAACTGGGATATCGGCGATACCCACTGTCAAACCAGCAAGTGTTGAGTGGTAGTAACCAAGGTCTTTCAAACGGTCAAGGAAGGCTGATGTTTCAGTCGTACGAAGACGTTTGAAGGTTTCAGCGATGATGTTACCAAGATTTTTCTTCTTGAATGGTGCATTAATTTCCAAACTATCAATAACTGTTTGGATATCTTGACCTGGTTCAAGGAAGTACTTATCTGGTGTACTATCTGTCAAGTTCTCATTTGTTGTTTCTTGAAGATATGGAATTTCTGCTGGGATGATTGAGTTAAAGAGAATCTTACCAACAGTTGTAACCAAAATCTTGTGAAGTTGGTTTTCTTTCCAAGGTTTATCAGGCATGCTGTCTACTGCGATACCGACACGGCTATGCAAGTGAACATAACCATTACGATAAGCCATAACTGCCTCATCAATATCCTTGAAGACCATACCTTCACCCTCACGGCCTTCTTCTTCCATAGTCAAGTAGTAGTTACCAAGAACCATATCCTGAGATGGCGTTACGACCGGTTTACCGTCTTTAGGGTTAAGGATATGTTCAGCCGCAAGAAGGAGCAAACGTGCTTCAGCTTGAGCTTCTTCAGACAATGGAACGTGGATGGCCATTTGGTCACCGTCAAAGTCGGCATTGTAGGCCTCACATACCAATGGGTGAAGACGAAGGGCCTTACCATCAATCAAGACAGGTTCAAAGGCCTGGATACCCAAACGGTGGAGGGTAGGTGCGCGGTTAAGAAGTACTGGGTGTTCCTTGATAACATCTTCAAGAATATCCCAAATACGTTCATCACCACGTTCAACCATACGTTTAGCGGCTTTCACGTTACCTGCGTATTCACGCGCAACGATTTCACGCATCACAAATGGTTTGAAAAGTTCGATGGCCATCAAACGTGGCACACCACATTGGTACATTTTAAGTGTTGGACCAACGGCGATAACGGAACGTCCAGAGAAGTCAACACGTTTACCAAGCAAGTTTTGACGGAAACGACCTTGTTTACCTTTAAGCATGTGGCTCAAAGATTTAAGTGGACGACTACCTGGTCCAGTGATTGGACGACCACGACGTCCATTATCGATAAGGGCATCTACCGCTTCTTGCAACATACGTTTTTCGTTTTGCACGATGATACCTGGAGCATTCAATTCAAGCAAACGAGCCAAACGGTTGTTACGGTTGATAACACGACGATAAAGATCGTTCAAGTCTGATGCCGCAAAACGTCCACCATCCAATTGAACCATTGGACGAAGGTCTGGTGGCAATACTGGCAAAATGTTAAGAACCATCCATTCTGGTTTGTTACCAGACTTATAGAAGGCATCAAGAACGTCCAAACGACGAACAGCTTTAACACGTTTTTGACCAGTTGCTGTCTTCAACTCTTCTTTGAGTTCAGCAATTTCAGCTTCCAAATCCACTTGTTTCAAGAGATCTTGGATAGCTTCTGCACCCATTTTAGCGACAAATGAACCATGTCCATACTCTTGCAATTTTTCACGATATTCACGTTCTGTCAAGAGAGATTTTGGTTCAAGTGGTGTTTCCTTTGGATCGATAACCACGTAAGCTGCGAAGTAGATAACTTCTTCAAGCGCACGAGGGCTCATGTCCAAAGTCAATCCCATACGAGAAGGGATTCCCTTGAAGTACCAGATGTGTGATACTGGTGCTTTCAACTCGATGTGACCCATACGTTCACGGCGAACCTTAGCACGTGTTACTTCAACACCACAGCGGTCACAAACGATACCTTTATAACGGATACGTTTGTATTTCCCACACGCACATTCCCAGTCTTTAGTAGGACCAAAGATTACTTCGTCGAAGAGACCTTCGCGTTCTGGTTTGAGCGTACGGTAGTTGATTGTTTCAGGTTTCTTAACTTCACCATAAGACCATGAACGGACCTTAGTTGGTGAAGCTAGTGTGATTTGCATACTTTTAAATCGATTTACGTCAACCACTAGTATTACCTTTCTTTTGTTCTATTGACAATAGCAGCGCTATTCTCACCTTTATCAGCTACCTTAGCAGAGAGAGTGAACTCCCTCTCTAAAGCTTATTTTATTCTGTTTTATCTGAAGCTTCTTCTTTAGCTTTTTCTAATTCAGCAGCTTCTTTGGCTTGTTGTACACGTGCTTTTTCAAGATCATCAACGTGCATGACATCGTCGTCTTCACCTTCATCAAGATCACGCAATTCAACTTCGTAGTCATCCTCATCAAGGACACGCATATCAAGACCAAGTGATTGCAATTCTTTAACAAGTACTCGGAATGATTCTGGTACACCTGGTTTTGGAATTGGTTTACCTTTAGTGATAGCTTCATAGGCTTTCAAACGTCCGTTAACGTCATCTGACTTGTAAGTCAAGATTTCTTGAAGGATATTTGATGCACCATAAGCTTCAAGGGCCCAAACCTCCATCTCACCGAAACGTTGTCCACCAAATTGTGCTTTACCACCAAGAGGTTGTTGGGTAACAAGTGAGTAAGGACCTACTGAACGAGCATGAAGTTTATCATCAACCATGTGGTGAAGTTTGATCATGTACATGACACCAACTGACACACGGTTATCAAATGGTTCACCTGTACGTCCATCGTAAAGGATTGTCTTAGCATCACTATCCATACCTGCTTCACGAACAGTATCCCAGAGGTCTTCTGAGCTTGCTCCATCAAAGACTGGTGTTGCGATGTGGATACCCAAGTTACGAGCCGCCATACCAAGGTGAAGTTCCATAACCTGACCGATATTCATACGTGATGGCACCCCAAGAGGGTTCAACATGATATCAACTGGTGTACCGTCTGGAAGGTAAGGCATGTCTTCAACAGGAACAATACGAGAAACAACCCCTTTGTTACCGTGACGACCGGCCATCTTATCTCCGACCTTGATCTTACGTTTTTGAGCGATGTAAACACGAACAAGCATGTTAACACCTGATTGCAATTCATCACCGTTTGCACGTGTGAAGATTTTAACATCACGAACGACACCATCACCACCGTGAGGTACACGGAGTGATGTATCACGTACTTCACGAGATTTATCACCAAAGATAGCGTGGAGAAGACGTTCTTCAGCAGAAAGGTCTTTTTCACCCTTAGGTGTTACCTTACCAACAAGAATGTCACCTTCTTTAACCTCAGCACCGATACGGATAATACCCATTTCGTCAAGGTCTTTGAGGGCTTCTTCACCAACGTTTGGCAATTCACGTGTAATTTCTTCAGGCCCAAGCTTTGTATCACGTGTTTCTGATTCGAATTCTTCCAAGTGAACAGATGTATAAACGTCATCTTTCACAAGACGCTCACTCATGATAACGGCATCCTCGAAGTTGTAACCTTCCCATGTCATGTAAGCGACGATAGGGTTTTGACCGAGGGCCATTTCTCCACCTTCCATAGATGGACCGTCAGCGATAAAGTCACCTTTTTCAACAATATCGCCAACCTTAACCAAAGTACGTTGGTTATAGGCAGTACCTGAGTTTGAACGACGGAATTTTTGAATAGTATAAACATCAAGAGAACCATCTTCACGACGAACTTCAACTTTATCAGCATCAGAGTAAACAACTTTACCGTCGTGTTGAGCAATAACTGCAGCTCCTGAATCATGGGCAGCTTGATATTCCATACCAGTACCAACATAAGGTGCTTTAGGATCAATCAAAGGCACAGCCTGACGTTGCATGTTGGCACCCATGAGGGCACGGTTAGAGTCATCGTTTTCCAAGAAAGGAATACATGCTGTCGCAACGGCAACTACCTGTTTAGGAGAAACATCCACGAAATCTACAAGGTGTGATGGGTACTCTTGGTTATTACCTTGATGACGACCCATAACGATTTCTTCTGCAAATGTTCCATCTTCGTTCAATTTAGAGTTAGCCTGAGCAACTGTGTACTCATCTTCTTCATCGGCAGTCAACCAAACTACTTCGTTGGTTACTTTACCAGTTGCACGGTCAACCTTACGATATGGTGTTTGAATGAAACCATACTTGTTAAGGTGTCCGTATGAAGACAAGTTATTGATCAAACCGATGTTAGGTCCTTCAGGTGTTTCAATTGGACACATACGACCGTAGTGCGTGTAGTGCACGTCACGAACTTCATATCCGGCACGGTCACGTGTCAAACCACCAGGTCCCAAGGCTGACAAACGACGTTTGTGTGACAACTCTGACAATGGGTTGTGTTGGTCCATGAACTGTGACAACTGTGAAGAACCGAAGAATTCTTTAACAGCTGCAGTTACAGGGCGAATATTGATGATTTGTTGTGGTGTCAAGACTTCGTTATCTTGAACTGACATACGCTCACGTACGTTACGTTCCATACGAGCCAAACCAATACGGAATTGGTTAGCAAGCAATTCACCAACGGCACGGATACGACGGTTACCAAGGTGGTCGATATCGTCTACTTTACCGATACCTTCAGCAAGGTTGAGGAAGTAGCTCATTTCAGCTAAGATATCCGCTGTTGTCAAAGCACGAACTTTGTCATCTGGGTTGGTATTACCAACAATTGTAACCACACGATCTGGATCATTTGGTGCAACAACCTTGAATTTTTGAAGAACAACAGGTTCTGTAACCACCGCATAATCATTTGGTGTGTATACAAATTTGTTCAAATCACCATCCAAGTATTCTGCGATTGAATCAATCACATCACGTGTCATTTCAGTACCAGCTTCAACAAGGATTTCACCTGTTTCAGGATCTACCAAGTTTTCAGCAATTGTTTGTCCCAAAAGACGTGTCTTGATGTTAAGTTTTTTGTTGACTTTGTAACGACCAACAGCAGCCAAGTCATAACGACGTGGATCAAAGAAACGAGCTACAAGCAAGCTACGTGAGCTGTCGGCAGTTTTTGGTTCACCTGGACGAAGACGTTCATAAATTTCTTTAAGCGCTTCATCAGTACGTGAATCTGCTGGGTTTTTGTGGATATCTTTTTCAATGGTGTTACGAACCAACTCGCTATCACCAAAGATATCAACAATTTCGTCATCACCTGAGAATCCAAGCGCACGCACAAGCGTTGTGAATGGAATCTTACGTGTACGGTCGATACGAGTGTAGGCGATGTCTTTTGAATCTGTTTCAAGCTCAAGCCATGCCCCACGGTTAGGGATAACTGTTGATCCATAACCCACTTTACCGTTTTTATCAACCTTATCGTTAAAGTAAACACCAGGTGAGCGCACCAACTGAGAAACGATAATACGTTCACCACCATTGATGATGAAAGTACCCATCTCAGTCATAATAGGGAAATCTCCGAAGAAGACTTCCTGAGTTTTGATTTCACCAGTTTCTTTGTTAATAAGACGGAAAGTCACAAAGATAGGTGCTGAGTATGATGCATCGTGGATACGAGCTTCTTCAAGTGTATACTTAGGCTCTTTCAATTCGTAACCAACGAATTCCAATTCCATAGTGTCTGTGAAGTTTGAGATAGGAAGTACATCCTCAAAAACCTCTTTAAGACCAGTATCCAAGAATTCTTTGAATGAATCCGTTTGGATTTCAATCAAGTTTGGTAAATCAAGAACTTCTTTGATTCTTGAAAAACTACGACGGGTACGATGTTTCCCGTATTGAACGTCATGTCCTGCCAAGTCTTCTACTCCTTTTCTACATTCGAGACCTGCTTTGCAAGTCGTGCACTTTAAATATTTGTCTTCTGCCTTTTTCAGTTGCTTGTCCCATTGACAAGTGATCAAACACCAAGATCCACTTAGCTGATTAATGATAAGCGAAAAACTTAATATGTGAATTTTTAGAACCTTTAAATATGCATTACAACACTTGAAAATCCTAAAAATAAGCACAAAAATAGCAGCTAAATCTGACCGAAAAAACGTTGATTTAACTGCTGTATCTCTTGATTGGACAATATTTCAACCAAGTAAGACGACAAATAGTTGTCTATATTATACCTAATTTTTTACTTTTTTGCAAGTTTTCTTGGCAATTCCTAATGCCCTCCAAGAATGCTAGACCAGGCTTTTTGATAGTCACTGTCGGTTCCACCAATAGCAAACTTGTAAGTCGTATCTCCAGGTCCATTTTTAGCCCAGTAAGTATCAACCATTTCACCACTTACAGAAACATTACGACCATTGACAGACACTGTTGCTGGTTTAAGACCTGTTGATTTGAGTACACTTGCCTTAATGGCACTTGAATCGATATTAAACTTATCTCCAGTTTTAAAAATACCTGGATTGGCATTATAGATAGCGGAAGTCAAACGAGCCATATATTGCGCATTATAGGTGTAACCCGTTTTAGAATTGGTTGGTGTATTATTGTCATAACCAGCCCAACCACCAAGAGTAATACCAGGCGTTGACACAATCAACCAAGCATCCGCAAAGTTATCTGTCGTTCCTGTTTTACCCATCCAGTCCGCTGAGGCTGCTGCACCATTGACATTTTTCAATTCAGAATGAAATTGAGTTGTTGCTCCCTTAACTACCACTTCTTTGAGCAAGTTATCCATGATGCTAGCCGTAGCTCTTGAAAAGACTTGAACCCCTTCAGATTTATGCTGATAGATAACTTCGCCAGTCCGGTCAGTAATACTATCAATCATATAACCCTTCTCATAGACGCCACCATTTGAAAGCATCTGATAGGCATTTACTTGCTGGGCAACCGTGGTTTCAATTCCCCCGCCAAGAGGTAAACTCTCGATATTGTAGTTAGCAATCTTATAGCCCATCTTGGTCATGTAACCCTCAACATCAACATCATGACGTTGAAGCATTTGATAAGTCCAAAAGGCTGGAATGTTCCATGAGGTATTGAGTGCCTCTTGTAGGTTCATCATAGCTGTACCCTTATCACCATCATGGAGAATAGGCGTTCCACCCGTAAAATTAGTTGGGTAGTTAGAAAGGATACTTGAGCTACCCATCAAACCTTGATCAATAGCAATTCCATAAGCAATAATAGGCTTAATAGATGAGCCTGGGGAACGAGCTGTATCAAAGGCATGGTTATTTTGGTTATTTTCGTAACTACGACCACCAACAAATCCTAGAATTGCACCAGTCGCATTATCCATGAGCACATTTCCGACTTCAACTCCACTATTACCTCCTTGGTCGAGGAGGCCACCATATTGACTCGCAGCATCTTGCATCGCATTATAAACTGCATTATCAATAGTTGTCTTAACGCTGTAGCCACCTGTTTGGAGCTCTTGAAGAGCCCTCTCGCGATAGCTTTCCTTTGTCTTATCATTTTTCAACTCTTGACTCGATACCTTGTCACGTTTAACGAGGTAATCATACATGACATCCTGAGCCTCAGACATGACAGAATAGTACAAATAGTCATGACTTACGGCATCAGACTTCTCACCAGCCTTGAAATCTTTAGTGATGTCATAACTCTTATAGCTTTCGTACTGCGACTTATCAAGATAGCCGCCACGATAAAGATTGTAGAGTACATCTTGTTGACGTGCCAAGCCATAAGATAGATCCTCTGCGTTTTTTAATTGACCATCAGCTGTATAAGGTGAGTAGACAATCGGGCTCTGTGGCAAACCTGCCAGATAGG
>ERZ772904.315-NODE-315-length-14620-cov-10.1289_pt1 | contig 14620 bp, 13 predicted proteins | sample MGYA00512122_ERZ772904 | MGnify/ENA primary metagenome ERZ772904 (study PRJEB29015, sample SAMEA2738104) | human oral metagenome | biome: human oral; feature: human-associated habitat; material: saliva | place: China | collected 2269 ... | reverse complement strand
GCGCGGAGGAAACATGCGGCGTGCCATCCCAACCAGCGAGGCGAAGACGAACACCGCCCCTTCTGCACCGGCCGCATCCCCTAGAAATGCGGGTGCCTCCCCCAGAACCGGTTAGTTGCCGGTCATGCCCAGCAGCTCATTCGCGCGAACGCGAGCCCAACGCTCTGCGTTCAGCACAGCCTCCAGCGTCAAATCAGCGTCAGAGACAGCCTCGGCGCTGCCGGTGTGCTCCTCCAGCACGCGCGCCACCGAATCAACAATGTCGGTAAAGCGAATCGCGCCCGCGTGGAATGCTGCCACGGCCTCCTCGTTGGCGGCGTTGAACACTGCCGGGTGGGTGCCGCCGACCTTGCCGGCGTCCTTGATCATGCGCACGGCGGGGAATGCTACCTCATCCAGAGGCTCAAAAGTCCAGGATGCCGCCTTCGACCAGTCACAAGCGGGCACGGCGCCGGGGATGCGGTGCGGCCAGGTCAGACCCAGCGCAATGGGCAGCACCATGCTCGGCGGAGATGCCTGCGCAATGGTTGAGCCGTCCACGAACTGCACCATGGAGTGCACGATGGACTGCGGGTGAACCGCCACGTCAATACGGTCCAGGTCCACGCCGAACAGGTGGTGCGCCTCGAGCACTTCGAGTGCCTTGTTGACCATGGTTGCCGAGTTGGTGGTGACGACCAGGCCCATGTCCCAGGTGGGGTGTGCGAGCGCCTGCGCGGGGGTCACGTCGTGCAGCTGTTCGCGCTTGTAGCCGCGGAACGGGCCGCCCGATGCGGTGAGAATCAGCCGGTCGATTTCGGCGTCGGTTCCGGAGGCGAGCGCCTGGGCGATGGCGGAGTGCTCCGAGTCGACGGGCACCATGGGGGTGTCCAGGGGCGAGGCGTCCACGGCGGCGCGTACGAGCGGGCCGCCGGCAATGAGGGATTCCTTGTTGGCGAGCGCCACGCGGTAGCCGCTGTTGAGGGCGGTGAGGGTCGGTTCCAGGCCGATGGAGCCGGTGATGCCGTTCAGGACGGTGTCTGCCGGGTGCGCTGCCGCCTGTACGGATGCTTCGGCGCCGTGGGCGATCTGCGGTGTGTAGCCGGTGACGCCGGCTTCGGAGGCTACTGCCTCGATGAGTTCGCGCAGGCGCTGCGCGTCTTCGGCGGTGCCGCTGGTGGCGACCAGTTCGGCGCGCACGTGCACTGCCTGGCGTGCGAGCAGTTCGAGGGAGCGAGAGCCCGCCGAGAGGGCGACGACCTTCAGCGGTGCGTCTGCGGCGGAGGCGCTGGTGCCCTTAAGCGCGGCGAGGTGGTCGATAACCTCCATGGCCTGGGTGCCGATGGAGCCGGTCGAGCCGAGGAGGGTGACGCGCTGCGGTGCGCGGGTGAGTTCTGTGAGGGCGTCGGTGAGGCGGTCGCGGTTGCCGCCGACGCGTTCTGAGGATCCAAACTTCATGGTTCTAGTGTCTCACGAGCTCGCGGCTTCGATGCGGCACGCTGGCTCGCCTCAGCGTAGAAGAGCTCAGTGCAGAAGATCTCAGCATAGAAGAATCCCCCGCCCTGTCGCCCGGGGCGGGGGATTCAACACATACGTTTTAGAGCAGGTCCTGCAGCAGCTCGATGCAGCGGTCCAAGAAGGCGTCCACCTGCGTCTCGTCGTAACTGACGGTGCCCGATGCCGGGCGGAACATCGCGTGGCGCACGACCGAGGGGTCGAGGGGCTCTTCGCTGTTGAGCTGGGCGTAGACGTGGTCGCAGACGGCGTCCACATCGCCAACGAAGTAGCCCATGTAGCGGCGCTTGCTGGGGCGGCGGAAACGCTCACCGGCGGGACGCTCCAGGCGGCCGGCGAGCAGCTCACCGGTCTCCACGAGGGAGCGTTCCCAGTTGTCCAGGCCGTACGCCTCGATGTAGCGGCTGCGCTCGAGCTTGGCGAAGCGCTCCTCAATCTTTTCGAGGGCGCGATCAACCACGTCGAGCTTGTAGCCGCCGGGCTCCTCGCGGAAGATGACCTGACGAATCCGTCGGGAGGTGTAGAGATCTTCGGGGAGCTCGGCTGCTCCGCTGAGCTTTTCGTAGTCCTCGGCGAGGCGGGTGAAGAGGCGGTCTACTTCGCTGCGCTTGTAGCCGGGTTCGGTTTCTCCGGCGCGGGCAAATCCGCCTCCGCGGGTGGTGCTGGCCAAGGTGACTCCTCTCAACGATTGAGCTTTAAGAATACCAACGTCGAGGCCGCATCGTGCAAGAACCTGCGGGACATGTCTCAGATGCACACCGTGCATCCGCCGCCGCGCGCGCCAACGCCTCCCCAGACCGCCCGGACGCGCAGGACCCGGTACGAGCCTCCCGGCACGCAAAGCGGGGTGCCCCTCCCCCGCTGTGGGAGAGAAACACCCCGCTAAACGTCACGCCCTTAGAGGGGCATCACGAAGGAGAAGATGAGGCAGCCGGCGGCGGCCGCGAACAGAACCGAGTCGAGGCGGTCCATCATGCCGCCGTGGCCGGGCAGGATATTCGACATGTCCTTCACACCCATGCGGCGCTTGAAAACGGACTCCACCAGGTCGCCGGCGGTGGAGGCAATCACCATCACCGTGGCGAAGGGAATACCCCAGAACCAGGGCGAACCCATCACTGCAAAAGCGATGGAAGCAACCAATGCCGAGCCGACGAAGGAACCGGCCAGGCCCTCCCAGCTCTTCTTCGGCGAAATTCGCGGCGCCATGGGGTGCTTGCCCCAGTTCACGCCGGCGATGTAGCCGAAGGTGTCGTTGCTGATGGCCATGAGCAGGATCATGAGGATTCCCTGCACGCCGTGCTCGCTCCGGAAGTACACCATCGCGGTACCCAGCATGAGGGGAATCCACAGCACGGCCAGCAGGCCGCCGGCCCAGGACCTCAGCGGCGACACCCTGCGGTCGGCCCGAGGAGCATACGAAGCCAACAGAAGCAGCAGCAGGGTCACGCCCACCGCAAGCCACAGCCCGCCGAATCCCGCGGCGTAACCGCAGGCCACCGACACCGTCGAGAGGACCCCCAGCGGGACGGCGGGGATGCCGTAGCCGCGGCGGGTGTTGAAGACCGTAGCCACTTCCCAGACGCCTATCCCGACGGCCACGGCGGCAAAAGCCACCAGAACCGGCTGGATGAAAAGGCCCAGCACCAGGACGAGGCCGAAGCTCACACCCACGCCAATGGCGGCAGGTAGGTTGCGACCTGCCTTGGAGGCGGGCTTAGCGTTCTCAGACGTAGTGTTCATTCTCTGTCCCCGGTTGGCGGGGCAGAGCGGCGTGCGCTACTGTCCCTTCCTTCGCTTCGTTGCGTGTCGTTATGAGGATTTAGACCTCGAGGAGCTCGGCTTCCTTGTGCTTGTACAGAGCGTCAATCTGCTCGACGTGCTTCTTGGTCAGAGCGTCCAGATCCTTCTCGGCGCGTGCGCCCTCGTCCTCACCGATCTCGCTGTCCTTGACCAGCTTGTCAATAGCGGTCTTAGCGGTGCGGCGAACGTTACGGATGGAGATACGAGCCTCTTCAGCCTTGTGGTTGACGAGCTTGGTGTATTCCTTACGGCGCTCAGCGGTCATCTCGGGCATGACCACGCGGATTGCGGCACCGTCGTTGCTGGGGTTAACGCCCAGGTCGGAGTCGCGCAGTGCCTTCTCGATGGCGGCCAGGGCGGTCACGTCGAAGGGAACGATCTTGACGGTGCGTGCGTCCTCAACGTTGAAGGACACCAGCTGCTGCAGAGGGGTGGGAGCGCCGTAGTACTCGGCAGTCAGGCCGCTGAAGATGGCGGGGTTCACGCGGCCGGTGCGAACCTTTGCGAACTCGGTCTTGGTTGCTTCGATGGTCTTTTCCATCTTCTCGCCGGCTTCGGCAAGGATTTCTTCGATCACGGAAGGATCTCCTTAGTCGTAATTCTGGGGTGCAGAATTGTCGGTGGGGCGCGTTCCTCACCCTCCCGTTTCTCTGCCGCACGCACTCCGGGGCGTCAGACCCCAAATATGCGGAGGAGGCATGAACACGTACGAAAGATGGTGAACGCCGTGGTTTCTATCAGTTTAGACGGTACCGGCGGGCAGGGCGAGTTAGGCTCTACCCGCTCGGTACCGTGACGTTATTGCACGCCCGAAAGCGCGGTTTGGCGGGCCGGATGCGCCCCTAGCGGGTGACGAGGGTACCCATCTTCTCGCCCAGGATTGCGCGGGTCACGTTACCCTCGCCCTGCATGCCGAACACGCGCATCGTCACGTTGTTGTCGCGGCACAGGGAGAACGCGGTCTGGTCCAGCACGCGGATGTTGCGCTGCATTGCCTCGTCGTAGGTGAGGTTGTACAGGCGCTCAGCGTTGGGGTCCTTGTTGGGGTCAGCGGTGTAGATACCGTCCACACCGTTCTTGGCGACCAGCACCTCGTCGGCGTGGATTTCCAGGGCGCGCTGGGCGGCCACGGTGTCGGTGGAGAAGTAGGGCAGACCCGCGCCAGCACCGAAAATCACGACGCGGTCCTTCTGCATGTGGCGGATGGCGCGGCGGGGAATGTAGGTCTCTGCAACCTGCGGCATGGTGATGGCGGACTGAACGCGGGTGTCAATGCCCTCCTGCTCCAGGAAGTCCTGCAGGGCCAGGGAGTTCATGACGGTGCCGAGCATGCCCATGTAGTCCGCGCGGGAGCGGTCCATGCCGGCCTGCGAGAGCTCTGCGCCACGGAAGAAGTTGCCGCCACCGATCACGATGGAAGTCTCAACCTCGCCGACGGTTGCGGCAATCTGCTTGGCGATGCTGCGAACCACCTCGGTAGAGATGCCAACTTCACCGCCGCCAAAAACCTCACCGGAGAGCTTGAGCAGCACGCGGCGGCGGCCGGTATCATCACGGTGCATCGGGCGGGGATTCGCTTCAGTCATGGTTCCTCCAGTGGCTTTTATTCGAAGAGTTATGAGGGCGGGTTTAGGCCGCCCGGTCCCTATCAAGGATACAGCAAAGCCGGGTAGCCACCACTGGTGACTACCCGGCTCAACGCTATAATCCAAACCTCAGTTTTCGCCCCTTATCGAAGCGAATCGGTTTAGACGCAGAACGTGACGTCGTTCCTTATGCACCCACGCGGAAACGTGCGAATGCGGTTGCGGTTGCGCCAGCCTCGGACAGGACCTGTGCAACAGACTTCTTGGAGTCCTTTGCGAAGTCCTGATCCAGCAGGGTGTTCTCCTTGAAGAAGCCCTTCAGGCGACCCTCAACGATCTTGTCCAGAATCTTCTCGGGCTTGCCCTCGGCGATTGCGGTCTCGCGAGCAACGCGCTTCTCGGTCTCAACCTGATCGGCGGGGATGGACTCGGAGTCCAGGTACTTGGGGCTCATTGCAGCAATGTGGACTGCAACGTCGTGTGCGATCTCGTCGGTGTTCTCACCGGAGACAGCCAGCAGAACGCCAACCTGTGCGGGCAGGTCCTTGGAGGTCTTGTGCAGGTACACTGCAACGTTCTCGCCCTCAACGCGTGCAATGCGGCGGACAACGATCTTCTCGCCCAGCAGTGCGCCAGCGTCGGTGGTCAGCTCCTCAACGGTCTTGCCCTCGTAGGTTGCAGCCTTCAGCTCTTCCAGGGTGGAAGCGTCTGCGGCAATAGCGGCCTCGAGCACGTTCTGGCCGAAAGCGATGAAGGGGTCGGACTTTGCCACGAAGTCGGTCTCGGAGTTGACCTCAACCATGTAGCCAACGCCGTTCTCGACGCGTGCAGCCACCAGGCCCTCAGCGGTTGCGCGGCCCTCGCGCTTGGTGATGCCCTTCAGACCCTTAACGCGGATGATCTCGGCAGCCTTCTGCTGGTCGCCGTTTGCCTCGTCCAGAGCCTTCTTGACGTCGAGCATACCTGCGCCGGTCTTCTCGCGCAGTGCCTTGATGTCTGCTGCGGTGTAGTTCGCCATTGTGAACTCCTTGTGTTGCTGTAATAATCGGGAAATTTCCCGGTGGTACTATGGCGGACGGCGCCGCGCCCAGGTCAGGGCGGGCGCCGTCCGAACGTGGCCCCCGCGGGCGGGGGCCACAAAGCATAAAGCTTAGTGGGCTAAGAAAGCTTACTTAGCGGCCTCTTCAGCCTTTGCAGCCTCGTGCTGCTCCAGGAGCTCGCGCTCCCAAGCTGCCATGGGCTCCTCAGCTGCTTCGGTCTTGCCGTTCTTCTTAGCGTTGCGCTCGATCAGGCCGGCTGCAACAGCGTCAGCAATCACGCGGGTCAGCAGGTTGACGGAGCGGATAGCGTCGTCGTTACCGGGGATCGGGAAAGCAACTTCGTCGGGGTCGCAGTTGGTGTCGAGGATAGCAACAACGGGGATGCCCAGCTTCTGAGCCTCGTTAACTGCCAGGTGCTCCTTCTTGGTGTCAACGACCCACAGGAGGGAGGGAACCTTGGTCAGGTTGCGGATACCGCCGAGGGTCTTCTCGAGCTTCTCGAACTCGCGACGCATCAGGAGCAGTTCCTTCTTGGTGTAGCGAGAGCCTGCCACATCGTCGAAGTCAATCTGCTCGAGTTCCTTCATGCGCTCGATGCTCTTGGAGATGGTGCTGAAGTTGGTCAGCATACCACCGAGCCAGCGGTGGTTCACGTAGGGCATGTTCACGCGGGTTGCCTGCTCAGCGATAACTTCCTGAGCCTGCTTCTTGGTGCCGACGAACAGGATGTTGCCACCGTGTGCGACGGTCGACTTAACAGCCTCGTATGCCTTGTCGATGAAGGCGAGGGACTGCTGCAGGTCGATGATGTAGATGCCGTTGCGCTCGGTCAGGATGAAACGCTTCATCTTGGGGTTCCAACGGCGGGTCTGGTGACCGAAGTGAACGCCGGAATCCAGCATTTCACGCATAGTTACGACGGGCATGTCGTCTCCTTTGTGGTGCCGCGCGGACCTCCCATTCGGGCTAGCCCAACGCGCGCATAGTAGTTATCAGTTTCTCCTGGCGGCGATTAGCGTTTACGGTTGCCCGTTCAGCTCAGGCCCTAACCACCCGGATGGGTGGACCGAAGGTCCCTTATCGGCCCCCTTTTCTAGGGGTGCCGCTCACGCCGCGCGTCGTCAGTGATGCCCCACGGGCTCCCCTCGAGGGAGAGAATATCCGCGCAGGCGCACTGCAATACGAAATTGTACCGTATTTTTTGCGATTAATCCGCAAGAAGAGGCTTAACGCCCTTCCCGGCCGTTCCGCTGTGTTGAGCGGCACTGTGGATCCAGGATTTTCTACCGAAACCGACGGGTTTATCCACATTTCTCGACGCGGTGTGGCGGCTCCATCGGATACATGATGAGCTCGATCTATGAAGACCGCATTGAAGACCCTAGAGCGAGCGCTACGATGCCTTGCCCTCCTGGCCTGCTGCCTGCTGGGTGCGGGCAGCCAGAGCTATATGAACGAAACGGGTGCTGAGGTAGCCGAGGCCGTTGCCGCCTCGGTAACGGAGGCGCCGGGCCCCCACGCTGCGGGCGGTGCAGGTCCACACGCCGTTGAGCTCGTCGCCGGCCGCACACGCTACCGCTCCCCCACCGCGGACTCCGCCCCGCGGGTCATCCACCCCTTCGAGAAACCCGCCCAGCGCTGGAGCGCCGGGCACCGCGGGGTGGATCTGGCCGTGCCCGACCGCGACCGGCACGTCTACGCGCCGGCGCCGGGAAAAGTGGTGTTCAGCGGTACGGTCGTCAACCGAAAAGTGCTGGTCATCGCCCATCCGGACGGTCGGCGCAGCACCTTCGAACCCATGGACGAGGCGCTCCCGGTCGGCACCGAGGTAACGGCCGGAGATGCCGTCGGCACCGTTGCCGCCCCGGAGAGCGCTGGCGAGAACGGCGAGCGCCCCTACCGGCGATGCTCCGTCCCGTGCCTGTACTGGGGCGTGCGTCAAGGAGGCGCCCGCGGGGACGGCAGCGGACGCGAGGCCGAATACGTGAACCCCATGAGCCTGCTGGGTTCGCAAGATCCCAGTATTTTGCTTCCGGTACCGGGCGGGTACTAGCCCCGGCCGCGGTGATGCTCTCCCCCCCCCCTCTGGGGATTGAAAGACTCCCGCAGGCTGCTGGATACAGCGATGGCCCGTCGTCTCCCTTTGGGAGACAACGGGCCACAAACCCCAAGTTGGGCTACGTTCCCGGTGGGAAGCTACGCCCTGAGGTTGGTCGCTACCTACTGGAGCACGTCGCCGTCAGCATCGCCGAACTGGGTCGGCTGGGCCGGCTGAGCAGGCTGCTGCTGACCGTACTGCGGCTGAGCAGGCTGCTGCGGAGCATCCTGAGCGGGAGCCTGAGCGGGCATGGCAACCGTCGGGTCGGTCTCGCCCTGCGCGGGCTGGGCTGCACCGGGCTGTGCTACACCGGGCTGGGCCACAGTCTGGGGGCTGAAGACCTGCGTGGGCGAGTCGTCCCCGGCAGCGTAAGCGGTACCCTGCTGCGGCTGGTAGCCACCCTGTGCCGGGTAGGCCGCCTGCTGCTGGTATGCATCCTGGGCCGGAGCACCCTGAGCAGGAGCGGCGTAACCCTGAGCGGCGCCATAGGCTGCGCCAGCAGCACCGGCCGCGGCGGGAGCGGTCGCAGCGTAAGCGGCGGCGGTTGCCTCACGACGCTCACGGCCCTTCGCGCGGGCGGCCGCAATCTTCTTGCGGAAGAGGAACAGCAGAATCAGGCCAGCCAGAACCAGAGCCAGGATAATGCCGTTCACGATCAGGTCGGTCATGCTCAGGCCGGAAGCCGGGATCTGCAGGTCGCGAGTCGCGAACACGCCGCGATTGCTCTTCATGCTCAGTTCGCTGCCGTTGACGGTGAACTCAATGCCCGCCTCCACGTATCGGGGGTTCGCGGTGCGCACCTTCTGCTGATCCAGCGAGGAGAAGGCCGGGGCCTTGAAGGTGAACTCGAAGGGCACCTGGTAGTAGCTACTACCCATCTTCGAAGCCGGGTTGACCTCGGGGCGCACCGTGTAGTCGGAGCCGAAGGGGTGGTAACCGCCCTCGCGAGTCACGGTGATCTTCGAGCCGTTCAGGTAGGAGCCCAGACGCTGGTTGAACTCGTCCTGGTCCTTGCCACGAATCTTCACGCTCACGATGGTGGAGTCGCCGTCCTGACGAACCTCGGTCTCGTCATCGCCGCCACCGGCCAGGGAGTCCTTGAGCTTCTGCTCAGCACCGGCGATGTCGCTCGTGGGGAAGGAGTAGAGGATGCGTGCCTCCATCGAGCCGTCCAGACCCAGGGAGGTCGCCATCTTCACGTTCTTCATCGTCACGGTCTTCGAAGAGACGAGGGTGAAGGTGGGCATCGTCTTGTTCGAGGTGCTGGACGAAGAACTGGAGGAGCTCGAGGAAGCGCTGCTGTAGCTGTCACCATCGCTGTTCTTCAGCGAGAGGGCGACGCCGTAGCCCTCCGGGGAGCACAGCAGGGAGCAGTCCAGGGTGCCGGAGACGGTCTTCTCAACCTTGAAGACGTGGGATTCCTCGGTCACGTCGCGAGTGAAGGTCAGGTCGGTGGTGCTTGCGCCGAGCACCTTCTTGATCTTATCGCTCAGGTCCTGCGAGGAGGAGGCGTGGAAGGTCATGGTGCGACCAATCTCTTCCTTGGCGGCGTTCGTCGAAGCGGAGGGAGCGTAGCTCTTTGCCTCGGAAGCGTCCAGGCCCTTCTTCAGCTCAGCACCGTCGGGCTTGACCTGGTTCAGGAATGCGTCGACCGCAGAGGAAGTCTCGGAGCTCATAATTTCCTTAGCGATGAAGGAAATCACGACGTCGTAGCCGCCATCCTTCTCGGACGCCTGAATCAGAACGCCCTTGAAGCCGCGGTCCTGCACGTCCTTAGCGGAAATAGTGGAACCGCCGGAGTTCTTCACTTCCTTATCGCCGAACTTCACGGTGGTGTCGCCGTCGCTGCTGAACACGTTGCTCTTACGCGAGGACTCAATCACACCGTCGACCACGAGGGCCTCCGGAACCCAGCCCAGCAGCTCCTTCGAGGTGAAGTTCTCCTTCACCTGGATGCCCTGCACCAGGCCCTGGCTGGAGTTGATGATGCTAATCTGCGGTTCGGTATCGGTGCCGGAAGCCTTCAGGATGCTGGCCACCTTGGAGCGGTACTCGTCAATCGACGAGAAGGGCAGGGTGAAGGTCGCGCGGGCCTTGTCGCCCTCGGACTGGATACCGCCGTATTCAAGGCCGCTAGGCAGGTGCTTGCGGAGGGAGGCGTCCAGAGCCTGGGTGCCGCCCTTGATCTTGTCCTGGTTGTCCTTGAGGTCGAAGGAAACCTGCATGGTGCGAACACCCTTATCGGCGCTTTCGAGGCCAAGCTGGGTCTCAATCTTCGCACCGCAGGCGCTCAGAATCAGGGCCGCAATGGTCAGCAGAACGGCCAGGAGCACCCAGCGCTGGCGGGAGCCGCGCTGAACGGAATAAGTCAGAGTCTGCATACGGGTTTCCTTAGTTGAGCATGCGGAAGGTAATGAAGTACACAACCATCACGGCGAGCACCCACGCGGTGCTCAGCAGCGCGTGCATGATGACCGGAGACTTAGCGAAGCGGCCCAGACGGTTCAGACCCAGGTAGATGAGTGCCTCACCCGAGAACACTGCGAAGGACATCACCAGGCCCAGCAGCACAAAGATGAACCCGAAGCCCTCGTTGCTGCTGACACCGCGCATGAAGAGAGCCACCAGGCTCAGAAGAATGTACGTGGGGATTAGGGGCAGGCACGAAACCGCCACTACCTGCATCGAGGACGAGAAGTTCGCCGGAACCTTACCGATGCGTGCGGTCAGCAGAATCTGCACGCCGCGCAGAATCAGCACCACGGCAGAAACCACGAGGAACACCAGGAAGGCAAGGAAGACCTGACCGAAGGTAATCTTGTAAGCCACCAGGGCGTAGGCATCACGCACTGCGAACTTCACGAAGCCCAGCGACAGCTGGGTGAGGAAGAACGCCGAGATAATGGTCTGCAGAAGGCTGGGGATAGCCCAACCCCACAGGCCGGAGGCGGCCAGACGGGACTGTGCGGGGCCGGGCTTGCCGGCGAAGACCTCCAGGAACGCATCCCAGCTTGCACGCAGAGCCGTCACGAAGGGGTTCGGCGCGGCGGGTGCGTAGACCGCCTGCGCGGGCTGACCGGGCTGAGCCTCCGGGTAGGCCTGGCCCTGGACCGGCGGAATCGGCTGGCCGGCGGGCTGCTGAGGCTGCGCGCCCTGGGCGGGGGCACCCTGCTGAGCCGGCTGGGTGGGCTGCGCCGGCTGAGTTGCCTGCGCGGTCTGGCCCGCCAGCGAAGCATCCTGCGTGGGTCGGGCTCCAGCATCGTAGCCGTAGCCCGCTGCGGCAGAATCGCCCTGCTGCGGGTTGTGGGGAGTGTTCTCTGACATTGAGATCCTCTCGTATGGTGTGTCTGTCAATGATGCGAGCCTACCGGTATCTTCCGTACCCAAGGTGCAATCACGGTCTCTCTTTACATGAGACTCTTCCACAGTACCTTATCAACCGCAGGTGCGCTCTCCGCGCGGTCATTTATCTAAACCTAGGGCGTGACTGGGGAGGTTACCTCAACGCCTACCGATACGAGCATCCTATATCTCAGACGCAGAAAGCCCCGCCCGTCGACAAGTGGGTGAAGTCGACGGACGGGGCCGTAGGGAGTGCGGGGCTCGAACCCGCGACCAAGGGATTATGAGTCCCCTGCTCTAACCGGCTGAGCTAACTCCCCATCCGGTGCAGGCATCGCCTATTATCTCGCGAGCGCACCATCATCTAGGGTACCCGAAGGCACTCCCAGAGTGAAAAACATTGCAATCCGGTCCTCGGCGCTCCGCTCCCCCGCTCGCCGACCACGACGAAGCGGGCTGGGAACGGACCGCTCCGGGAGCTCCGAACCGTTCGGGACCGTTAGCGACGGGAAGCCAGGTAACGCTCGTAGGGCGCGTCGCTCACGTAGAGCTCCTCGAAGGTACGCCAGGTGTTCTCCGCGCTGTGGAAGCCCACGATGCGGCGAGATTCGCGGCCCATCTGCTCGCGCTCCTCAGCGGGCAGGGAGATGATTGCCTCCAGCTTCTCCGCCAGGTCCTTCGCGTTATTCGGCTCGAAGAGGTAGCCGTTGACGCCCTGCTCGACCAGGTGGGGCAGGGCCAGGGCGTTAGCGAGAACCACCGGGGTGGAGGCGCTCATTGCTTCCAGCGAGACCAGGGACTGCAGCTCTGCGGTGCCGGGCTGGCAGAAGATGTCGGCCATCTGGTAGACCTCGGGCAGCTGATCGTCGGGCACGAAACCGCGGAAAATCACGCGGTCGGCCACTCCGCAGTCGTGCGCCTTCTGCTCGAGGGCCTCGCGCAGCTCGCCGTCGCCGGAGATATCCAGCACCACGTGGTCGTACGAGTCGGGCAGCATCGAGAAGGCCTCGATGAGAACGTCCACGTTCTTCTCCTCGGCCAGGCGGCCCACGAAGGCGATGCGCAGCTCGCCGGGGACCTTGCCGATATCCGTACCCGCGGCCAGCTCGTAGTCGCTAATTTCGATACCGTTCGAGACGGGCATGACGGGGCGGGTAAAGTGGCCCAGGTCGCGCATTGCATCGGCACCAATCTGGGTGGGGGTCGTGACCACGGCGGTACGAGCGAAGCAGAAGCGCATGTCCTTCCAGGTGCAGTGGTCAATCAGACGCTTGACGGGTGCGGGGAAGGGCAGGAACGGGTCCAGGTTGGCGGGCATGAAGTGGTTGGTTGCGATGACGCGAATACCGCGGCGCTTCGCCTGGAAGATGAGGGCTCGGCCGATGATGTAGTGGCACTGTACGTGCACGACGTCGGGGCGCACCTCGTCAAGAATCTTGCCGACCTCGGACCAGATTTCCCAGGGCACGCAGATGCGGTTGGTCTCGTGGGTCGGGGGCAGGTGCGAGCGCAGACGGTGCTCGATGATGCCGCCCTCGACCTCGGTGCGGTAGCTGGGGCCGGGGATGGGGCTGGCGGCCACCACGTGCACGGAGTGGCCTCGCTTGAGCATGGCGTTTGCGAGGCGGTGCCCGAATTGTGCCGCACCGTTAATATCCGGCGGGTAGGTCTCTGCGCCAATCAGAATCGTCTTTGCCTGGTCCATGACGGGGCTCCTCATCGGGTGTAGTGTGTCGGTGACTGGGGTGGGTGGCGGCTATCGCCGGAACCGTTCCTGTGTGCCGTATCTGCCTGTGGTCGCCGCGCGCGGAGGGGGCATCCTGTGGTGCACGACATTTGTCCATTCTACCGGGGACTCGCCGCGTTATCCGACCTGCGGGGCGGGTTGGCCCCTGGGAATTGCCCCAAAAAGGTAACTACCGCCCCCGCGGAGGCAGGTTGCGGGTTTCTCTGGGCACGACAACGCCCCGACGGGCGGGGCCTGTCGGGGCGTTGTGTTACTCGACCGGTGGTCGCGCGTGGGCGGTAATTCGCTTAGCGGCGGACCAGGCGGTTGAGGAAGTGCAGGACGGTCGCGATGGATGCGCCCAGTGCTGCGAAGGACTTCCAGCGAGCCTGCAGAACCTCGGGCTTGCGCACGTTCTCTGCCAGGCCGCGGCCGGTTGCTGCTGCACCTGCGGCAACCTCGGAGGGCACTGCCTTGAGAGCGTCCAGAGCCTGCTGGGTGTTGGCCTGAACGTCGCCGGTGTAGGACTGCAGGTCGTCGCGCAGGGCGGCCAGGTGCTGACGGCGCTCTGCGGTGCGCTGCTTGAGCTCTTCGAAGGTCGGCGGCTTGGGCTCTTCCTCGCCGCGTGCCTTGCGTTCTTCGGCTTCCTTGCGGGCGCGTTCTGCAGCCTCTTCGGCTTCCTTAGCCTTCTGAGCGGCACGCTCTGCCTGTTCCTTCTTCAGGCGCTCAGCGGACATGGCGGTGCCTTCCTTGAGCACGCCGAGGTCGAAGAGCAGACCGAAGATTGCGGATTCGGGCTTGAAGGGTAGCTGCGCCTTGACCTTCTTGAGGCCGACCAGCGCGCAGATGGCCACGACGATCAGGAAGATGAGGGCAAAAATCAGTGCCGATGCCCAGTACGGCATGACGGTGCCGAGACCGAGAATTGCGGCGGCAACCAGGGCGATGATGAGGAAGAGACCGAAGACGGCGGCAACGCCGAAGAAAGCTGCGCCCTTACCAACGGCAATGCCCTTGGTCTTCAGCTCGTGCTTTGCAATCTGGATCTCGTCCTTGACCTGGCTGGGGCCGAGGGACTTGAAGGTTTTGCCAGCGTCGATGATGTTCGCGACGCCGGACTTAATCCCGCTGATGCCAGCAAAGAACCCCTTGGGTGCCTTGGGATTAGTAGTAGTGGTCATGACCACCTCTCCGTGACTCGTGTTTGGAGGCTTCTGATTCGCACTCCACCTCCTATATTTTAGCCCCTCGCCCCAAGTGTTCGTGACCGTTTGAACGGAGGTTACGGCCATCTCTTGGGGTATTTTCGACTTTTTGAGGGGTGAGGTTCAGCCGCGAGCTGAGAAACAGACTGCCCGCAACCTGCGCTAAGAGGGCCGGAGGCTGGTAACCACCGGCGGTGGGAACCTGTCTGAGTTCGGCGACAGCGGCGGGCGAAAAATGGTTCGCCGTTCCCTTTCTTCGACTGGACTCGATACAGCGGGGTGACGGTTTTTCCGAGCGCGCGAGGAAGTAAAAACCGTTATCCCGC
>ERZ772904.310-NODE-310-length-14731-cov-7.14023_pt1 | contig 14731 bp, 9 predicted proteins | sample MGYA00512122_ERZ772904 | MGnify/ENA primary metagenome ERZ772904 (study PRJEB29015, sample SAMEA2738104) | human oral metagenome | biome: human oral; feature: human-associated habitat; material: saliva | place: China | collected 2269 ... | reverse complement strand
GCCGGTGCACTGACTTATGGAGTTTGCCTGCTGCTCCTGTATTTGGGTTCAACCTTATACCACAGTATTCCGCAGCCTAAGGCCAAGGCGATTTTGCAAAAGGTCGATCATTGCATGATTTATCTTTTGATTGCAGGCAGCTATACGCCGTTTACGCTGATTACCCTTCATGGCGGCTGGGGCTGGTCGCTTTTCGGCGTGTCGTGGGGACTGGCTTTGCTGGGCATTGTTCAGGAGCTGACGATTGGGCGCAAAAGCGAGAAACGGCTGCTGTCGATGGTGATTTATGTGTTGATGGGCTGGTTGATTGTGGTGGCGGTATGGCCGCTGATACAGTCGCTTTCGGCCGGTGGATTATTTTGGCTGGTGTTGGGCGGCGTATTGTATAGCGTGGGGATTTATTGGTTTATCAACGATACGAAAATCCGCCACGGCCACGGTATCTGGCACTTGTTTGTCTTGGCAGGCAGTTTGACGCAATTTATCAGCATTTATTTTTATGTGTTGTAGTTTCAGACGGCCTGAAATAAAGGCTGTGTTCGGATATCCCGTTGATAAAACATCAGAAATCTAGTAAATTCTTTTATAGTTCAATTTCATATAAAGTATTTTACTATGTCAGACATAACCAAATAACTTGATATTTTAAAACAGTTATTTCTCAACGTATCCGACACAGACAAACAACAATTCTTAGCTTCTGTCGCACAACAAAACGAAGTCAAAAAAGTCTTTCAGTCAAAAAATAACCTGCTGTCCACACTGTAAAGCAACGCATTTCGTGAAAAACGGTAGAGAGTTCGGCAACCAATGTTATCTTTGCCGAGAATGTAACAAATCTTTTGTAGAGCAAACCAGTACTATTTTGTACGGATCACAAAAGGACTTATCTGTATGGGAAAAGTACATTCATTGAATGGTAGAAAAATATCTGCTTTGTAAATATGCCGAAATGTGCGGTATAAGTGGCGGCACAAAATTCTAGAAGCACTTCAAAACATGATGACTGAAGTTGAGTTAAATGGTGTTGTCCAAGATAATGAAACCTACTCTACCATTTCTTACAAGGGCAACCACAAACCTTTTAAATTGCCGCATCCTGCCCTCAAACGAGTTGGCAAACAAGAAAGCAGCGTTACTGAATTTTGTCCGCCATACACTCTATTTAGTGAAATCAGTAGACATGGGCAACCACTTGGCCATACTAGTGTAAGCTGCAGTCTGAAAAAATAAAATGCAAGCAATGTTCAACAAAAAGGAAACAAAATACCTATGAAACATCAAGGCACAATACCTACACAGCCGGTCGGTTATAACGTAAAATCAAATAATTATATTAACAAGTAGGGGGAATCATGACTGAAATTACCCAAGAAACTTTGTTTTCATCAAATACACCGTCTGAAAACGAACAGTTCACAATCTTAAAACGCCATTTCCCAAATTGTTTTAACAAACAAGGCGCATTTTTGCCTGAAAAAATGGCGGAAGAGTTGCAATCAAACGGCATTAAAACAGAAAAAGAAAGCTACAGCCTCAATTGGCTGGGTAAATCCTATGCCAAAATTTTAAAAGACAGGCCGCCTGAAACGCTTTTAGCGGAAGATGTTGAACACAATCAAAAACCTGAAAATCAAAACAGCGAAAACGTACTGATTCAAGGCGATAATTTGGAAGTATTAAAACACCTAAAATATGCCTATAAAAATCAGATCAAGATGATTTACATCTACCCGCCGTACAACACAGGTTCGGACGGTTTTGTCTATCAAGACGACCGCAAATTTACACCACAGCAGTTGGTTGAGCTAGGCATGGATTTGGAAGAAGCCGAGCGTGTATTGGAATTTACTGAGAAAAAATCTAATTCACACGCAGCGTGGCTGACATTTATGTATCCACGTTTGAAAGTAGCTCACGAGTTACTCAAAGATGATGGTGTGATTTTTATCAGCATTGATGATAATGAACAGGCACAGTTGAAATTGTTGTGTGATGAAGTGTTTGGGGAAGAGAATTTCGTGGGGCAACTACCTTGGCGTAAGCGAACTGCTAAATCTGACGTTCCTTTTGGTGTATCTCAAGATTATGAATGGGTATTGGTTTATGCTAAATCAGCCGATTTTATTGCTTCAACTTTGGGAAAAGAAAGACGTTATTATGAAACAGATGATTTTCCTAATCGTCCTTGGCGAACGCATGATTTAACAAAGCAAACAACAGCTAGTGAACGCCCAAATTCATTTTTCACAATGATTGACCCTAAAACAGGAAAAGAATATCCAGCTAACCCTAATGCGACTTGGCGCGTAACAAAAGATACATTCCAAAATTATTATGATAAAGACAAAATTATTTTTCCTGATGATTATGATTTTTTGAATATCAGCCGACCTGTTATGCGCTATTTTAAAGATGATGATATGGCTAAAGCAGGAGAAGATTTTGGTAGAGTGGCTGTTAGTAGCAGGCTGCCTGAAAGTGTTGGCACATTAGCTGATGCAGTTGCTGAACATTTAGATATTTTAAATAGAACGCTGCCTGAAAATATGGGTATGACGAAAGAAGGGACAAAGGAAATTACCGATTTATTTGGTCATAAAGTATTTACCTTTCCGAAACCAAGCCAGTTGATTAAATTTTTTGTTTCTATTAGTTCAAAACCAAGCGACTTAATCCTAGATTTCTTCGCAGGTTCAGGCACGACCGCTCACGCTGTGATGCAACTGAATGCCGAAGACAAAGGCAATCGAAAATTTATTTGCGTGCAGTTGCCCGAACTAACAGACGAAAAATCCGAAGCCTTTAAAGCCGGCTACCAAACCATTTTTGACATTACCAAAGCCAGAATTGAAAAAAGTGCGGTCAAAATTCGTCAGAATTTTCAAGAAACAACAGCAGATTTAGGTTTTAAAATCTTCAAAACCGAACCGCATTTTCAGGCTGCCTTAAATACCGATTTTGACCCACAAGCACAAATGTTTCCCAAAACCGATTTAAACGATGAACAACTGCATACGCTTTTAACCACTTGGCGAGTATTTGACGGTTGCAGTCTGCCTGAAAAGGTTGAAACTGTTGATTTAGCAGGTTATCAAGCGTTTTATTGTCGTAGGCATTTGTATTTATTGGCAAGCGGCTTTACATCAGAAAGTGTGAAAGCCTTGATTGAACGTTTGGATAACGACAAGGATTTTGTGCCTGAACGCATTGTTTTATTTGGTGAAAATATGGACAGTGCCATGCAAAAAGAGCTTGCCCAAGCGGTGAAAACCTATGCCAATAAAAAAGGCTTGAACAATTTAAGCGTATTGGCGAGGTATTAAAATGGCTGGTTTTACCTACGAAAAAAATTTGCCCCACCAAGACCGAGCGATTGAATCGGTTTTGGCGGTGTTTGACCGTGTGCATTTGAAAGCCTGCGGCAGTGATGAAAATCCTTTGATTGAATTTTCAGGCAGCCTGAAAACCGATAATTTGCAAAAAATCCAACAAGCCAATGACGTGGGCGATGTGGCGTTATCCAATAGCAATGTGCTTGATATTTCAATGGAAACAGGGACAGGCAAAACTTATACCTACACCAAAACGATGTTTGAGCTCAATCGTGTGCTAGGCGTGTTTAAATTTATCGTGGTTGTGCCCACTCTTTCCATTAAAGCAGGAACGAAAAACTTTTTACAAAGCGCGTCGCTTGCCGAGCATTTTCGCAAGGATTTTGAGGGGCAATATGGAGAAACAGAAATTGAATTGTATGTGGTAGAAAGCCAAAAATCCAACGCAAAAAAAGCTTTTATGCCGTCTGAAATTGTACGTTTTGTACAAGCAGAAGATAAGCAGAAAATCCATGTGTTACTAATTAATGCAGGTATGATTAACTCCGACACAATGGTGGGAAAAGATAAGGGCAATGACGGCAGCCGTTTGATTAAAGATAAGTTTTCTATGCCCTTTGAGGCTTTAGCTTCAGTCAATCCCTTTGTGATTGTTGATGAACCGCATAAGTTTGATATGAATGGCGTTACTTGGCAAAACATACAAAAATTTAATGCTCAATTTATCTTGCGATATGGGGCAACATTCCCTAGTGTTGAAGTAAATAAAAAAGATGAAAACGGCAAAAATATTAAAAATGAACAAGGAAAAATTGTTAAATTAACTATACAAAAATATGAAAACTTACTTTATCGATTAAGTGCGATTGACGCATTTAATGATGATTTGGTAAAAGGCATTCGTGCGTTTACCGAACAAATTGACGGCGACAATGGCGAGCGGATTAAGTTAATTGATTTAGATGGCAAAGAAGCGACTTTTATTTTAGATAAACAAGAATTTAAGTTAAGTAAAGGAGAAAATTTAAGCCGTATTCATCAAACCATTAACGATTTGTTTGTGTCTGAAATGAATAAAAGAGTGCTGGTGTTGAGTAATGGTATGGAGTTGAAAAAAGGCGATATTTTAAATCCATATTCATACAGCGATACCGTGCGGGATAAAATGATGCGACAAGCAATTAGAGAGCATTTTATATTGGAAAAACAACTACTCACGCGCAATGGAGGGCGAATTAAACCGCTCACATTATTTTTCATTGATGATATTGCGGGCTATCGTGATGAGAAAAATCAACTTTCAGGCAGCCTGAAAACTGTTTTTGAGCAAATGGTAAAAATGGAATTAGAACATCGTTTGCAAACAGAAAATGATGAATTTCTACGTCAATATTGGCAAACAGCATTAAACGATATTGCTAAAACTCACGGTGGTTATTTTTCGCAGGATAACAGTGATAAAGACGATAAAATCGAGCAAGAAGTGAATGAAATTTTGCACGATAAAGAAACCTTGTTGTCGCTTGCTAATCCACGCCGTTTTGTGTTTTCCAAATGGACGTTGCGAGAGGGGTGGGATAATCCTAATGTATTTCAAATTTGCAAATTGCGTTCTAGCGGCTCTGAAACGAGCAAATTGCAGGAAGTCGGTCGTGGCTTACGTTTGCCTGTAAATGAATATATGGCAAGGGTTAAAGACCATGCATTTTTTTTAAATTATTTTGTGGATAATAGCGAAACAGATTTTGTCAAAAAATTGACTGATGAAGTGAATAGTGCGGTGGCGAAACCGCTTATTTTCACAGAATTAAATGATGAATTGATTGAAAAAATTCAGGCTGCTTATCCTGATGTCAGCAAGAAACAAATTCGCAAACAATTAGAGGATTTAACCGATGATGATGATGTCTTTTTGGAAAACGGTTTTGCTGAAACGAAAAAATTATTCCCGAAAGCCTTTGAAAGTACAGGTAGCCTGAAAGGAGGGAAAATCGTCCGTTCAGGTGAAAAAGCTGAAAAAGTCAAAATGCGTGTGGGCAAGTATGATGAATTAAAAGCATTATGGGAAACGATTAATCAAAAAGCCTTGTTGCAATACAAAATCAAAGATGAAGATGAATTTTTGAATTTGTTTATCAGTTACCTGAAAGAAAATGCAGATAAATTTATGGCAACAGGGATTCGTACCATTCAAAAAGAAATTCGTGTGGATAATCGTTTATTGTCTGCAACTGAAATAAGAAGCCTGAACGATGAAGTTTTTGAACCAATTAATACGCTGAATTACCGTGAATTTTTGTTGAAGTTATCGCAAACAGCTTTGATTCGAATGCAAACTTTACACTATGCTTTTGTGGCGATTCGTGATGATTTGGATATTTCAAAATTTTTGAATGAACGCACGATTCACGCGATAAAAGCAGGGTTTGACCGTTGGCTGTTGCTTAATTCATTTAATGCGTTTGAAGTAGGATTTAGTCGTGTGGGGGGGAGTATTCACCCAACCAAATTTACAGATAATCAAGGCAACGCGTTGGCAGAAGTGAATGCTTCTGATTTAGGTACACAGTTTGATTCGGGTAGCCCATTGGCTGAATTTTTGTTTGAAAGTGTGTTTTTTGACAGCGAATTGGAACACGCAAACATTACGGATAATCAAGTGAAAGAAGTGATTGTGTTCACAAAAATTCCAAAAAATTCCATCAAAATTCCTGTGGCAGGTGGGGGAACTTATTCACCTGATTTTGCGTACATTGTAAAAAAACAAACAGGTGACACGCTGAATTTGATTGTAGAAAGCAAAAATGTACCAGACGATCAATCTTTACGATTGGAAGAGCAGCAAAAAATTAAACACGCAGAAAAATTGTTTAATCTCGTTGCCTCGAATACGAAACTTGTTTTCAAAACCCAATTTGAGAATGATGAGATTGTTAAGATTATAAAAAAGGCACAGGAATAACCATGAGTAGTTTGTTTTTTCTCATGTCTAGATACCTAAACAAGGATGTGTGATCACAGCAATTTTAGCACTATGTAATCTTTATGAAGCTCCAAAACAAGTAGATTGTTTTGGAGCTTTCGTCATTAGGTGTTTTAAAGTATGTAGATTTATGAGAGTATTTGACTGCAGCCAAAAATATGGCTTTAGGCCTGGGTTATATTTATCAACGGATAAATAACAAACCTCTCAGTTTGACTGAGAGGTTTTTGTTTGTCCTTAACCTGGGTTTTTGTCGTGAAATTCGTGGAATTCATAGTTGTAGGTCAACTCTTTGCCAGCTTTGGTTTGCGCCAGATAATCGTCGTAAACAGCACGGATTTCCTTACGCAGCAGGAAGAGGGCGATTAAGTTCGGCAAGACCATAAAGCCGTTGAACATATCGGACATACTCCAAACCAAATCCACTTTGCCCAAGGTACCCAATACGATGGCCACCAAAACCAGTGCGCGGTAGATGCCCAAGTGTTTGCCGCGGAACAGGAAGCGGATATTGGATTCGCCGAAGTAGTACCAGCCGATGATGGTGGTAAAGGCGAAGAAGGTCAGACAGATGGCGAGCAGTTGCGAACCAAAACCCGGGAAGGCCTTGTTAAACGCCAGTTGGGTAACTGCAGCGCCGGTTTCGCCTGATAGGTTGGCATCGGTCAGCAAGATAATCAGCGCGGTTGCCGTGCAGACCATCAGCGTATCGATAAAGATACCGATAAACGCGGCCATACCTTGTTGCACAGGGTGTTTGACGTTGGCGGTCGCATGAGCGTGCGGGGTCGAACCCATACCGGCTTCATTGGAAAACAGGCCGCGTGCCACACCGAAGCGGACTGCCTCGCGCATACCGATACCGGCCGCACCGCCCAATACCGCTTCAGGATTGAAGGCGGCGACAAAAATATTGTGGAACATCGGGATGATGTGGTCGGAGAATTTGAACAAAATAATCACGGCACACAAGATGTAAATCACCGCCATAAACGGCACGACAAATTGCGCGATACCGGCAATGCGGTTGATGCCGCCGATGATGATCAGGCCGGCGAATACCGCCAAAGCAATGCCGACAGCCATCGGAGGAATATCGAAAGCCAAATTCATGGCCGAGGCGATGGAATTGGATTGGGTCGCATTACCGATAAAACCCAGCGCGATAATCAAGGCGATGGAGAAAAAGCCGGACAGGAAACGCGCCGCGCCACGGCCGATTTTCGGAGTCAGGCCGTGCGTGATGTAAAACGCAGGGCCGCCGATGTATTTGCCGTGGCTGACCACGCGGTATTTTTGCGCCAAAACGGCTTCTGCAAAAATGGTAGACATGCCCAAAATGGCAGACAACCACATCCAAAAAATGGCACCCGGGCCGCCGGCGGTAATCGCAGTAGCGACACCGGCAACGTTACCGGTACCGATTTGCGCGGAAATCGCCACGGCAAGCGCTTGAAATTGAGACAGGGATTTGCCCTCGTGGTCTTTGTCTTTTTTGCTGAACAAGCCGCCGAAAACGGATTTGAAACCCGTCCCCAATTTGGTCAGTTGCGGCGCGCCCAAGTACAGGGTAAAAAACAGGCCGATACCGATTAAGGCATAAATCAGCAGGTAGTCCCAAAGAACCTGATTGACTGCACCCACCAGAGCAGACAATATTTCTTCCATAATAAAACCTTTAATAAAAACAATAAAAATAAAATGATACGGGCAACTACTCCCACTCATTTTTCATGGTTGGCAACATCGGCGAGCAGGCCGTTTTGCCATTCGATACCGGTTAAGTTGTTAACAATTTTGACCGGTTTTGTCATCATACCGTAAACTTTCGTGAATTAAAATGAAAAACTGACAAAGGTTTGCCGCCAATGTGCTTCTTTATTTAAAAAAGGTTTCTTTGTTTTCAGACGGCCTATTTTTGCAAATATTCGGGCCGTCTGAATATTTTGGCTAAAGGCAACTTATGATAAAATGCACGCCTTACAAATGAAGCAAATTCCGCCTCAACGCGTGAAAAAACGAAAGGAATCAATATGGCAGGCCATAGTAAGTGGGCAAATATCCAACACAAAAAAGCCCGACAAGATGCCAAACGCGGCAAAATCTTCACCCGTCTGATTAAAGAAATTACCGTTGCTGCCCGTATGGGCGGCGGCGACCCCGGCGCAAATCCACGCCTGCGCCTGGCTTTGGAAAAAGCTGCTGAAAACAATATGCCTAAAGACAACGTGCAACGTGCCATCGACAAAGGTACGGGCAATCTGGAAGGCGTGGAATACATCGAGTTGCGTTACGAAGGCTACGGCATCGGCGGTGCGGCTTTGATGGTGGACTGTCTGACCGACAACAAAACCCGTACCGTTGCCGATGTGCGCCATGCGTTCACTAAAAACGGCGGTAATTTGGGTACCGACGGTTGCGTAGCGTTCAACTTCGTTCATCAAGGTTATTTGGTGTTTGAACCGGGCGTTGATGAAGATGCGCTGATGGAAGCGGCTTTGGAAGCCGGTGCGGAAGATGTGATCACCAACGACGACGGTTCCATCGAAGTGATTACCGCGCCGAACGACTGGGCTGCTGTAAAATCGGCTTTGGAAGCGGCGGGTTACAAATCTGTTGACGGCGACGTTACCATGCGTGCCCAAAACGAAACCGAGTTGAGCGGCGAAGATGCGATTAAAATGCAAAAACTGATTGACGCATTGGAAGATTTGGATGACGTACAAGACGTTTACACTTCTGCCGTGTTGAATCTGGACTAAGAGTTTAAAGAACAAAAGGCCGTCTGAAATTTCAGACGGCCTTTTTATATCGAAACCAATCAAATTTTTCTGGTTTTCAACCAAGCCCAAAGCAGCAGCAATACGACAAAGCTGAAATACAAAATACTCCACACCGGCAGGGCGACGCCGAAGAGATAGTCCGGCTCGGCGCAGTTGCCAAAGCCGCGGACGATGGGTTCAAACCAATCGAACAAAGGCCAGTCGCGTAGGCGGAAAGTCCAAGGTGCGCCGCAAGAAGGGGCGGTGCCGGGCGGCAGGCTTTGCAGCCAAATTTGATAGGCGGCGACACCTGCTCCGTAAACGGCCGGAGCGGCAATCAACAATGCCGAGAGCGAGCGGGCAAATTTGGAAGATTGAGAACTGAATGCCGTAACAATGGCCAACAGCCCGACAGCTAATACGCACAAGCGTTGCAGAATACACAATACGCACGGGTTCATGCCCAAAACGTATTGGGAAATAAAGGAGCCACAGGCGGCAAATATGGAGAGGACGACTAAAAATAAAACAGTCTTGCGGAAAAAGTTCATAACAGAAAACCTTTCAGACGGCCTGGACGCAAAACAGCCGATAAATAATGTTTACTTTAACACAAAACGCATATGCTTTTTTTGGTGTGACGGTTTTTTGCGTATGTTTGTTGATGTTGCGTAACCATAAATATGGAAACAAAAATGTGTTCCATATCGAAAAGGCCGTCTGAAATGTTCAGACGGCCTTTAGGGGAGAGACGTTTTATTTTTTCCCGTGAGATTTTTTGACATCTGCTTCAGTAATCGTACTGCCGCCATTATTAAAGGCGTTCATGATGTAAGTGGCAACCGCGGCGACATCGGCATCGTTAATGGCGGTGGCAGGCATGAAGCCGTTGTAGGATTTGCCGTTTACTTTAATCGGGCCGTTGATGCCTTTGGTCATGCTTTGCAACAGGGCTTGCGGTTTTTTGTTGATATAGTCGGACTGGAATAAAGGCGGGAACATGGCACCCCGGCCTTCGCCTTTTTTACCGTGGCAGGCAGCGCAGTTGGTTTCGTAAATTTTTTGTCCTTTGCTCATCAGCGCGGCATCAGCGGCAAAAGCAGTTGGAATGCTGAGTGCGGTCAGAAGGAGCAGGATAGGGCGGAGTGCAGTCATGATGTGTTCCTTTTTGAGTGGTGTTTTTGATGGCCACACGCTTGGTTTGCGTTTTAATAGCTTGATGATAACGCTAAAGGCCGTCTGAAAGTAGATTTTTCAGACGGCCTTTGGTTTAGGTCAAATCCAACCTTGCAGATTGGCCCGACTTAATTGTGCAAGTGCGGCAATCCAGTCGGCGGAATCGTTGAGGCAGGGGATGTAACGGTATTCTTTGCCGCCGGCGGCGTGGAATTGTTCGCGTCCCATAATGGCGATTTCTTCCATGGTTTCGAGGCAGTCGGCCAGGAAGCCGGGGCAGAATACGTCGAGTTTGGTTGTGCCTTGTTTCGGCAGCTGATCAAACAGGGCTTGCGTGCTGGGCTTGACCCATTGGGATTTGCCAAACTGGCTTTGGAAAGAAACGATGTATTCTTGTTCGGACAAGCCCAATGCCTGCGCCAACAGCTTGGCAGTATGGTGGCACTCGTCAGGATAGGGGTCGCCGTCGTCGTGATGCTTTTGCGGAATACCGTGGAAACTCAACATCAGTTTTTCGCTGCGTCCGTTTTGAGCCCAATAGGTTTCAATATGCTGCTTCATGGCTTGAATATAGGCGGCATCGTCGTAATAACGGGAGACAGTGCGGACGCTCATTTGGTTGCGTTGCAGCAATAACTCTTGAAACACTTTGTCCAAAGCCGCGCCGGTCGAAGAGCCGGCATATTGCGGATAGAGCGGAATAACCAGCAATTTGCCCACACCTTGGGCTTTGAGTTCCGCCAAAACATCGGCAACGCTTGGATTGCCGTAAGTCATGGCATGACGGACGATGACATCGGGCAAATGTTTGGCCAGGGCTTCTGCTTGGCGGTGTGTGTAAACCTCAAGCGGCGAACCTTCTTTAAACCAAACTTTTTCATAGGCATGCGCGCTTTTTTTTGGGCGAAAAGTCAATACCAAGCCGCGCAATATCGGTTGCCATAGGAGCTTGGGCAGTTCGACAACACGTTGATCGGAAAGAAATTCTTTTAAGTAAGGCTTGACTGCGGCAGCAGTGGGCGCGTCAGGCGTGCCGAGGTTGAGCAGCAGGACGGCGGTACGGTTTTGTGCGGTGTAGGCTAAGGGCGGTTCGGTATGGAAACGGGACATGATTGTGCTTCATTAATTAAGAAAATTGAGGCCGTCTGAAAAGCAGTTTGAATCCAAACCTGATTTCAGACGGCCTTTAAAAGGATTAATCCACACCGCGGGCACGGTTTTTATGGAATTGCGCCTGCCAATCGGCAAATTTGCCTTGTTCGATGGCTTCGCGCATTTCTGCCATGATGACTTGGTAGAAGTGCAGATTGTGGATGGTGTTGAGCTGTGCGCCCAAGATTTCGCCGACTCGGTGCAGATGGTGCAGGTAGGAGCGGCTGAAATTCTGACAAGCGTAGCAGGTGCAGCTTTCATCAATCGGACGCTTGTCGAGTTTGTGTTTGGCGTTTTTGATCTTCAAATCGCCAAAACGGGTAAACAGCCAGCCGTTACGCGCATTGCGGGTAGGCATGACGCAGTCGAACATATCCACGCCGTGTGCCACGCCGTACACCAAGTCTTCAGGCGTGCCGACGCCCATCAAATAATGTGGCTTGTGTTCCGGCAGGATAGGGCCGACAGCGCGCAACATGCGGTACATTTCGGGCTTGGGTTCGCCAACGGACAAGCCGCCGATGGCCAAGCCGGGGAAGTCGAGCTCTTCCAAGCCTTTCAGCGATTCTTCGCGCAAATCTTCATACATCGCGCCTTGGACAATGCCAAACAACGCATTCGGGTTTTTCAGGTCTTCAAAAGCCTTTTTGCTGCGTTCCGCCCAGCGTAGGCTCATTTGCAGCGATTTTTGCGCTTGGCTGTGCGTTGCTTCGCCAGGGGTGCACTCGTCCAACTGCATCACGATGTCGGAATTCAATACGGTTTGGATTTTCATCGACACTTCGGGCGAGAGGAACAGTTTGTCGCCGTTGATTGGGCTTTGGAATGTACAGCCTTCTTCGGTCAGCTTGCGCATATCGGATAACGAAAATACTTGGAAACCGCCCGAGTCGGTCAAAATCGGCTTATCCCAGCCGATAAATTCGTGCAGGCCGCCGAATTGTTCGATGACTTCCAAACCTGGGCGCAGCCACAGATGGTAAGTGTTGCCTAAAATGATTTGCGCCTTGATGTCATGCAGATTTTGCGGGTTCATCGCTTTGACCGAACCATATGTGCCGACCGGCATAAATACCGGCGTTTCGATTTTGCCGTGGTTCAGCTCCAAAGTGCCGCGTCGGGCATGACCGTCTTTTTTGTGTAAGGTAAATTTGAGCATAGTAATAATAGATTGGACGTTCGCGTGTGTGCGAAATGAAAGGGCAGATTATAAAGGATTTTTCGTTGGTTGACGGCTGGATTTTATCTTTGTCAAAACAATGCTTCAGACGGCCTGAATAATAGAAGAAATAAAAAATGAGGCATAAATCAAACAAAAATATCCAGGCCGTCTGAAAAGTATTTACAGATGCTTGCAAAAGGGAACACGCTTCGTTACAATAAGCAACTTAGATGAAGGCACATAGCTCAGTTGGTTAGAGCACCACCTTGACATGGTGGGGGTCGTTGGTTCGAGTCCAATTGTGCCTACCAAATTTCCATAACGGCTTTATGCCGTTATTTTTTAATGTTTTGGAGCTTTCTGATGTTGAACATTACCTTGCCGGACGGTTCGGTCCGCCAATATGAATCACCCGTTACCGTGGCGCAAATTGCAGCGTCTATCGGTGCAGGTTTGGCAAAGGCAACGGTAGCGGGTAAGGTTAACGGTAAATTGGTGGATGCTTGCGATCCGATTACCGAAGATGCCCACGTTCAAATCATTACGCCTAAAGACAAAGAAGGCGTGGAAATTATCCGCCACTCCTGCGCGCACTTGGTCGGTCATGCGGTCAAGCAGCTCTACCCTGATGCTAAAATGGTTATCGGCCCAGTTATTGAAGACGGGTTCTATTACGATATCGCAACTGAAAAACCATTTACGCCTGATGATGTAGCAGCCATCGAAGCGCGCATGAAAGAATTGATTGCACAAGACTATGACGTCATTAAAGTGATGACGCCCCGTGCAGAAACTATCAAAATTTTCCAAGATCGCGGCGAAGAGTACAAATTGCGTCTGATTGAAGATATGCCTGAAGTGGAAGCAATGGGTATGTATCATCATCAAGAATACGTCGATATGTGCCGCGGTCCTCACGTTCCCAATACCCGTTTCTTGAAAAACTTCAAGCTGACCAAGCTGGCAGGCGCATACTGGCGCGGCGACAGCAATAATGAAATGTTGCAACGTATTTACGGTACGGCTTGGGCAAGTAAAGACGAATTGAAAGCCTATATCCAACGCATCGAGGAAGCGGAAAAACGCGACCACCGTAAGCTGGGTAAACAATTGGATTTGTTCCACCTGCAAGATGAAGCGCCGGGTATGGTGTTCTGGCATCCTAAAGGCTGGGCTTTGTGGCAAGTGATTGAGCAGCATATGCGCAAAGAGCTGAATGCTGCCGGTTATAAAGAGGTTAAAACGCCTCAGATTATGGATAAAACCTTCTGGGAAAAATCCGGCCACTGGGAAAACTATAAAGACAATATGTTCGTGACCAGTTCAGAAAAACGCGAATACGCGGTTAAACCGATGAACTGTCCGGGTCATGTGCAAATTTTTAATAACGGTTTGCGCTCATATCGCGATTTGCCAATGCGTTTGGCCGAGTTCGGTTCTTGCCACCGCAATGAACCAAGCGGTGCATTGCATGGTCTGATGCGTGTTCGCGGTTTTGTGCAAGACGATGCGCATATTTTCTGTACTGAAGATCAAATCGTTGATGAAGCACGCGCATTCAATGAATTGCTGGTTCGCATTTACAAACAATTCGGCTTCCATGATGTTGCTGTGAAGCTGTCCCTCCGCCCTGAACAACGTGCAGGTTCTGATGAAGTTTGGGATAAAGCCGAACAAGGTCTGCGTGATGCATTGACCGCTTGCGGCGTAGAGTGGGAAGAATTGCCTGGCGAAGGCGCATTCTATGGTCCTAAGATTGAGTACCATGTCAAAGATGCCTTGGGTCGTTCTTGGCAGTGCGGTACCCTGCAGTTGGACTTTGTATTGCCGGAGCGTTTGAATGCCGAATATGTAACTGAAAACAACGACCGTGCGCGTCCTGTAATGTTGCACCGTGCAATTTTGGGTTCGTTGGAGCGCTTCATCGGTATTCTGATTGAAAACCATGCAGGCTCATTCCCATTGTGGCTTGCGCCGGTTCAAATGGTGATTATGAATATCACTGAAAACCAAGCAGATTATTGTCGCGAAGTAGCTGCCAAGTTGCAGGCAGCAGGCTTCCGTGTCGAATTGGATTTGCGTAACGAAAAAATCGGTTACAAAATCCGTGACAACAGTCAATACCGTTTCCCTTATCAAATCGTCGTCGGCGATAAAGAGA
>ERZ772904.302-NODE-302-length-14856-cov-9.14486_pt1 | contig 14856 bp, 13 predicted proteins | sample MGYA00512122_ERZ772904 | MGnify/ENA primary metagenome ERZ772904 (study PRJEB29015, sample SAMEA2738104) | human oral metagenome | biome: human oral; feature: human-associated habitat; material: saliva | place: China | collected 2269 ... | reverse complement strand
GATCCAATAAACGAAAATACAAGGCTTGCTTTGAAACTTCTAGGCTATTTTGTACATTTTGAAAACTTTCACAACTGTAATAAATTTTAGATAACAGCACAATATCGGGCATCAATACCACAGCTGAAAAGATATTCGCCCCTCTTTCTAATACATTTTCCTGATTATCTACAGATTCAGTAAAGCACGTACCACTATGGTTAAGAATGAAGTGCCCCAGTTCATGACACAGAGTAAAATTCTGCTTAACTTTTGGATTATCTCTTTCATAGGAAAAACTTATCCCATCCTGATCAATTATTGTTAAACCTTCAATCTTATGATTCGTAAAATGGTGACTCATAACTTGAATTTTATTTTTCTTAATACAATGCTGAAAAAAATCTCTAAAGTTATAGTCTAACAGTGTAGTATTATTATCCTTTATATACTGATACAGTCTCTGTTTTGTAACATTGCTCACTCTAGTATAAAATTCATCCAACGAATCATACCTCCTTTGGTACAGCGTAACAGCTAAACCCAATTGGTTGAGTTTATTATACAAAAAAAGTGGACGATTGTCCACTCAATATTATTATGATAAAAAATAAAATCGCGATCTGAATAAAATATTTGAGGATTACGTAATCAAATTTGTGACATAATAAATCGCAAATTAAATCAAGAAAAAATCTGATTGCTCAATTTCGCTCTTATTCATTAACCACTCTAACTTGGAAGAATGTAGAAAATAATATAACTATCAAGCTCAATATGGTTGGAATAAAATAAAAAATATAACCAATTGGATCTTCTAAAAATTTTTTAAAAAAGGAACCATCATTACTCATTAACTCCGAAGAGCTGTTATTAATATTTGTCAAGGCCATTAGAAATATCATAAATAAAACATAGATACATAAAGTTGTAACACACGTAACATAGATACGCTTATTATTGATGTGTCTACGTTTAATCTTTAGTTTTACTTTCCCAGTATCTAAATGTTCTGAATAACTAGCTTCAGTTTGTTCTAAATTAGCTAGATTTGTTTGTTCCGTAACAAGCACTTTATTTTGCTTATCTATTTGAGTTAGATATATAAGCATAAACAAATATACTACACAAAGTGTTAAAATGTAAAACAGAAAAAGAAATATCGGATGTATTTGATTTCCTTGAAGCTTCATAAAATAACACATAAAAAGTATAATTATTCCCAAAAATAAAGGTAGTACCATTCCCAAGAGCCATTCTTTGATGCCCTGCCACTTAATTTTTTTTATTAATGGTAAGCCTTTAAAGTATTCTTTATTAATATCAAAAGTATCTCCAATAGAACGTTCAAAATCTTCATCAAATTTTGATTTACTTTCCTTAAGTTCAGGGAAAATTAAATTATTTCTAACTTTAAATTCCTTTCTTGCATCTGTTGTTGTATATACACTATTATCTTTTTCAAAATCCCATATTTTTTCTACTCTTTTTAAGACATATATCTTTTGAGTATCAATATACATGTTATCCATTGTTGCTAATTTATAAGAAATATAAAATAACAATGCTAGAATCCCTATAAAAAATAAAAGATACAAAACAATTAACACATAATTACTATTTTTATTAAACGTGTCAGCAATATCATTAAATACCTTTGATATATCCGTAATATTATTTAATTCAGGAAAGAATCCTTTTATAAATTTATCTAAACCAAAATATCCAAAGACAGATATTATAATACTATAAAAACCTACCTTTTTTGGCTCATCAGTATAAAGAAAATCCAGATAGTCCTTAAGTTGTTCTTTTGAAACACCTTGTTCTTCAAATTTCTCCTTTAATTTGAAAACTACTTTATCAACCTCAAACATAGAAGCTGTTTTTTTGTTTATAACTATCCCATTCCGTTTTTTCTTATACCAATTACTATACTCCCTATCAATTATTTCAAAAACTATGGAACCTGAATACTTCTTTTTTGCTTTTTCTTTATATTTTAAATATGCAAAAAGTAAAATCAATGTAAGTAAAACTGAAATTATCTGAAACATATATCATACACCCTTTATTACCTATTTTCTTGTCAATTCCCAAAAGCCTTCTTCCTCTCCTCCATAAACTCAATCAACTCTTTCTTGAATACTTCTTTTTCTTCCGTAGTCAATCCTTTTGAGTTCATTCGGAATAGCAATTCAATATTGCCTAGTTCATCTGATTTTTTTTCTGAGTTCCCAACTAAATAATCAACGGACACATTTAAAACTTGTGCAATCTTAACAAGATTTTCTTGTGTTGGTTTTTTTGCTCCACGTTCCCATGAAGCATATGCTTGTTGGGAAATATCTAATTTTTCAGCTATTTGAGCCTGTGTAAGTTTAACTTGTTTCCTTAGTGTTTTCAAGCATTCTGCGAATTCCATATGTGACCTCAAAAAATATTTTAAATTTTTGCAGAAAATCGTTGAGATTAACAACTAATGACTGTATAATATAATCAACAACTAATAGTTGTATAACAATTGAAAATAATAACCTTATATTCAAGGCTAAATCACGATCATTGACAATTAAATAAAAAGTGCGTCTGATAACCAGAGGACTGATTACCAAAACTACACATAAACTTCGTACCTTCATTGTAAACGTTTTGGAAAGAAAAGTCAAGTCTCTTTATGGTTGAAGTGAAGATATAAAACATCCTTGTGGGCTTCCACTCATTTCGGACTTTCGCACTTTTCCGTATAGTAAAGTGAACTGGCTTCACCAAAGGGCGTAAGAGAACCCAATGGGTATGATAATGACTACCTATTGAGATTGGCTGAGATAGCGATGGTAATTCATGCAAAGCACCTTGCTAAACGTTGCTACCGTGAAGGAGAGTTCCTTCAACCAAATAACTTTTCTTTACTGCTGTCTATCTACCTCGATAGACTCACTCTAAAGCTACTATGTATTCTTTTTCTTAGTAGCTTTTTTACTTTTACAATAAAGGAGAAAACTATGACTAACTTTTTTCGCACTACAATGTAAGCGACTGTATGATAATTACGCATTTACTTATAGAATCTTCAGTTTATATGATAAACTAACAGCTCAACTATACACTCAAGCTTTGAATGATTTAGATTCTTTAGCAAGAAAATCACTCATCACAGGATTTTCTCATGCTGAAGTGGAATTCTATACTAGAATGTTTAAATGTAAACTCTCTTCTCACTACTACTCAAGAGTGAAGCTACCAGCTTAACTCTTTTTATTTTACAATCAGAAAGGAAAAAACTTATAATTCCAGAAACTTTAAAAATGAAACCAGAATTTATTGGCTCAGCTTACTATGAAAAATTGGGGAATGATCCACGATTTATCTCTTGAAAAGAAAGCAAATATCAGCGTCATATTTTAAATATTGAAACACATGGTTCCTTCCATATTATCACACCTGCTTCTACCACAGTATTCCCAGAAGATGCTCTAGTAGAAACTGTTAACCCAATCTTTTTCCCAGATACTGCTTTAAACGGCAATACTGTTGCCCCTTATCTCAATGTATTTGCTGAAAAATTAGTAATTAAAAAAATAAGAAATAAAAGGAGAAAATAAAATAGCTAAAACTGGATTAAACTATGGAATCTATAAAACACTAACGCATAGTGACACGATTACAACAAAGACTTATGTCAATACTTTTAATGTAGTTCCTATGACAGTAGGTGAATTTGCTTTAAAGTCTCTAAAACAATAAGGTGAAAATAAGGTAAATTTTGAGGTGGACTTTTTCAAAAAATATAAAAAAGCACCCATGAGGTAAACTCTTGAGTGCTTTGAAAGGTTGATATAATCGTATTGATTAACGTTTTGAGGCAACTGACTTTGTCAGGTTGCAGCCACATTTGTAAGCGACTAAAGTCGCAACAACTGTGTCAATTGCACCAATTTAGTAAGAAAGTATAAAAAAGAACACCCCGAAAGGTGCTCTCTGTAAGTATCGTAATTCTTTTGAATTAACGTTTACTAAATTGTGATGCTTTACGAGCTTTCTTAAGACCTGGTTGGGGCACCACTTATTTCATCTAATTTCAAAGTGCTTTAAAATCAACGTTTTCATAAGTTTTCAAAACATAAAATTTCAACTAATTTTAATCAATTTCATCAAAATAAGGTAAACTTTCATAAAAAATAAGCAAAAATCGAACCAGAATATCAAAAGTTTCCCTTATTTAGTTTTACAGAAGTGAAATAGGGATTCACTACACGTCAATATACGGTAGAAACCTTGATTTAAAGCGATTCTTGAAATTTCAAATTTCACTACATTGCAATAAAAATAAGCCGAATCACTACCTTTTTTTGAAATAAGAATATTGATTCGGACAATTAAAAGTAAGAGGAACTCAAATGTAAATTGGAGTTCCTTTTTTGTATATTTTTCAAATAACGCCTCTACACTATTTGTAGCAAATTCACCACTACAGTTTTATCTTAGTTAAAATAAGTTAGAATATGTAAGTGAGTATCAGATATACCAAGACATCGTCACCATCTAAGGTATATTCAAAATACAAAAGTTGACCAACTAGATTTCTGAATATCCTTATATATCCATTCTCAAAATTGGTTTAAATAGCGTAGTCTTTTAAACTAGTTTTGAGAATCTAAAAAATCTTCCTACATATGTAAGAAGATTTTTTAGTTCAGAATGATTAGATTTAGCTAATGGATACCTATCCTACCCACTCACCGTTAGCATTGACTCGATAGCCATCGGGTGTAGTGGTGTTTACTAATAAATCTCCTGAATTATAGGTATAGTACCATTTACCAGAAACTGTAAACCAACCTGTCTTCATAGCTCCAGCAGTATCAAGATAATACCATGATCCTTTGTCTTTAACCCAACCAGTAGCCATTGAACCTGATTCGTTTAAGTAATACCATAAGCCTTTATCTTTAATCCAACCAGTAGCCATTGAACCTGATTCGTTTAAGTAATACCATAAGCCTTTGTCTTTAACCCAACCAGTAGCCATTGAACCTGATTCGTTTAAGTAATACCATAAGCCTTTATCTTTAACCCAACCAGTAGCCATTGAACCTGATTCGTTTAAGTAATACCATAAGCCTTTATCTTTAACCCAACCAGTAGCCATTGAACCTGATTCGTTTAAGTAATACCATAAGCCTTTATCTTTAACCCAACCAGTAGCCATTGAACCTGATTCGTTTAAATAATACCATAAGCCTTTGTCTTTAACCCAACCAACTACTCCCTGATTAGAATTCTTTTTAGGTTTAGCTACATCAGTTTCAGTTTTACCTGTTCCTTCTTTAGGTTTAGCTACATCAGTTTCAGTTTTACCTGCCCCTTCTTTAGGTTTAGCTACGTCAGTTTCAGTTTTATCTGTCCCTTCTTTAGGTTTAGCTACGTCAGTTTCAGTTTTACCTGTTCCTTCTTTAGGTTTAGTTACGTCAGTTTCAGTTTTACCTGTTCCTTCTTTAGGTTTAGTTACGTCAGTTTCAGTTTTACCTGTTCCTTCTTTAGGTTTATCTACGTTAGTTTCTTGTTTTATATTATCTACTTTTTCAACGATGATATCATTACTAGTAGATAAATTTGATTTAAGAACATCTTTTATATGTTCTGATGTTACATAGAACTTAACAGTTTCAGGAATTGCAAATGTATCTTTTTTCACAGAAAACTCTGTACTTTTATTCTTAATATGAATTTCCTTTAATGAATCTAAGCTGCCACTTAGGAAGAAGGACGGCAATGAGTTGATATTATTACCAATTGTTAATCTTTTTAATTTTGGTAAACCGTTCATGACATGTTTACCAAAATTTTTAACATTATCTGGTAATATAAGTTCTTTTAATTCTAAATTACGATAAAATGCTAAACGTTCAATAGTTTCTAAACTATTTGGTAAGCTAATTTCTTCAAGTTTAATCGCATCTTCAAATGCAAAAGTACCGATTTTTTCTAAACCATCGTTCAATTCGAGTCTTTTCAAATAAGAATTTTTATCAAACGAATATGATGTAAGTTCTTTTGTCTCCTTAGGTGTTTTATAACTTTCGTCATTTTTTTTACTTGGATAACAAATTAATTTGGTTTTATCTTTTGAAAACAAAACACCATCAATTGAGGCAAACGATTCATTTCCTTCTTCAACATCAACATGTTTTAAGCTAGTAGTATTTTTAAATAGATTACTTCCTAATGTTTTAACCGATTTTGGTAATGTTAGTTTCTCTAAATTTGATAAATTAGCAAAAGCCTCATGTGATATTAATTCTAATTTTGAACTTGAGGAAAAGGTTAGCTTTTTCAATTTTTGACTAAAAGAAAATGCACTTGTCCCAATATATTCTAGAGATGCAGGCAATTCAATCTCTTCTAATTCAGAAAAATTAAAAGCTTTATCTTCAATTTTCTCCAGCTGACTGCCATTCTCAAAAATAATAGTTTTAGCTTTACTTCCATGGAAGCCGTTTTTTTGTATTTTTTTTATGCTTGATGGAATAGTAATAGAGCTAGGATAGTAGATAATTCTACCTGTTTCATCTGGATAATAACTAAAAGCTTCACTAGCTACTTCAGTAACGGTAAATACTTTATCACCTACTGTGATTTTTGTAGGAATCGTGAATGATTTTCCATCTTGACCAGCTTCAAACTGTACAGGAGTCACTCCATTACCCACTTGAACAGTTCCTATGTTGCCTTCTACAGTTAGAACCTTATATTTGATATTATTTTGTTTAATAATACTTCCAACTTTAGTTTCTTTGATCACTTCCGAACTAGGTGTATTTGCTAGAATTGGTTCATTAGGGACATATGCTGCTAATATAACCGCAGCTGTAGTTAATGATAATACTGTTCTTTTTTTCATATAAATTTCCTTACATATTTATTTTCTAATAGATATAAAACTATAACTTTGCTAGCCGTTGTTATAAAAAGTTTTATTCAAGCATTATCTAGTAGAATAGAGTAGTACATTTTATAAATTGTTATCTCTCCATAAACATAGTATATCATTTTTAAATTTTAAGTCAAGAAAAATTAACCAATGTTAATTTTATTTTTAACACACGTTAATTTTATTTTTAACATGGGCTAAAAATAAAATTAACTGAGTAAAAACTCTCGAAATTCAATTCGCTATATTATCACTCAACTTGAACAAATACCAGAACCACAAAAAACAGATATAATTGATGCAATAGCAACTCTATTAAACAACATAAGAGACTGGGACAAAAAGATTTTGATTTCAGTAATTCTTTATTATAAATTTTTAAAATCGATAGATTAGACAAAAAAGCGAACGAAACAGAAAATCTTCACTCATATTCCCAACCATATACGGGAATTATATGTGCGATAGAAATGAAAGAGCAACTCTTAAAAAGCGTCTATCTGCTTTAGGACTACCAGACTATAGTTTTCACTTATTCCGCCACACACACGCTTCTATGATGTTAAATGCAGGTATCGCTATTACCTCAATAAATAATCCATCTAATTTCATTTCGTCTTTACCAAATTTGACGAGATTGACGACCTCTTCATAACGTCCTACCGCATTATTGACATCTTATAAGTTCGTTCTAGCTTTTGATAAGGCTTTGTCAATCTTTGGATTGACACTTTCATTTTGTGTCACAAACTCCATGCCGTAAGACGTTGCCACTCTTCAACTTCACGTTGAATTTTTACTTCTTTACTCTGTTTCGTTGCCATTACCAAAGCCTTTTAAAATGTTCTTTAAATTGGCTCTTTTAATTGCCCAGTGAGTCCTACTTAATTCCCAATCTTCTATTTTTAATTCTGATTGATGAAGTTCGATCAGATTTAAATCAATTTCACATTCTTTCTGAAAATCAAATTTTATATATCCAGCTCTTTTATCTATATCTACTAATTTTCCAAAAAATCCAGTTTTTATCTCTTGGTTCGCCTCACTATATTCTGGAAGGAATAAAGCTGGCAAACTCATTATTTCATCAATATCTTCTAAAGTGAATTGATTGAACTTTTGACTAATTGCTGAATTTGTGTATTGAAAAACCCTATCATTGTTTAAACTAAACGAGTTCTCTTCATACTTCTCATTGTAAATTATAAATAGGTTATAATATTCATTGGAAGAGAGTATCTGCCGTATAGGTGTAACATTAACGATATGATTTACACTGTTTGCTTGCTCAATATTATAAATTCTGTCCGCATTTTGTTGTAGTGGTTGTTGGGGAAATTCTGAGGGCAAATTATCCTGCCTTTTTAGTGAGTTTGTCAATGTATTCTCCTTAATTTAAATTTTCTACATGTTCTATGTTATAAATTTTGTTAGCATACTGAGTTATGATTTTTGGATTATTCAATACTTGTTGTTTCATAGATTCTTCACCTTCAGTATTAAATTTTTTCTCTTCTTCGTTCTCAGTATCTGATTCTTCAACATGCTCTTGTTCCACTATTCCAGCAGTTTGTTCATTCAACTCTTCCACACTTGGGTTATAACGAGTTATTTCTAAATTAGGCAAAGACTTTCCCAGTTCTGAGTTTCTGAATTTCCATGGCGTATTTTCTCCATTTTGAGAATACCATTCCTCAAATGTTTCTTTACCGAGTGTATTATCAATTTTATTTACAAATATATATCTCATCACATCTAACAAGAATGGCTCAATTTCTACTGTTGTAATACTTAATAATTCTGACTTAGATACAGTATTATTAACAGAAATCTTAAATCGTTCCGAAATATCAATTGTTTCATCATTACAGATTGTTTCTATAATAGCAGAAGCAAACCATTCCAATTTTTGCTCTGAAAACTTATTACTTATAAAAGCAGACATACTCTCAAGTGTGTCTTTTTTATTTTGCTTAACTGAGGTTTCAAAAGAATCAATAAAAGTTTGGTCGTCAAAGATCAAATATGATGTAGCAGATATCACACATTTTTTATATTCAGACACATTCTTTTTAAATGATGTCCCTTTAACTTTTAAAAGGGATTCCCCTGTAAAGTTCTCGATGAACGATAACATCATATCATCTTCATTTAAACCATCACTTTTATCAGTTACAACACCACGTACTCTTGTACTACGTACTCTTCTTCTAGTATTTCTAGCTTCAAGAATAAGCCCAAAGAGTATCCCTCCTGTTAGGCGTGGAACGTTAGATGACATTTTTTAACTCCTCTTACTTTATTTGGTAACTTTATCTACTTTATCTACATTTACAAGTAACTCCATCTACTTCATAATAAAGTTTGAAGATAAGGCAAATGTATATTTGATTCTATTATATCAAATTTCACAAGCGTTTTCTTCAGAATAATAATATTAGTCCTAATTGATGGCCATCAAATGGACGGATTGAAACGAATATGAAAACTCAGACGATAACGGTCGAGTTCTGCATATATCTGTTTATCCGTTTATTTGGTGTGCCCTTTTCACATCTATCGGTATTCAGTATGGCTCATTGAAGTTTCTTTCCGTCCTAAGGACAGAAAGGAACCAACATGAATAATATATATGAAGAAATTTCTAAAAAGAAATTAAATGAAAAACTCGTTAAATCTCTAACTCCAGAAGAGCAATCTTTCTGGCTTGAATGGCTAAATGAGAGTGATAGACATGAAAATAGTTATGCTCGCCAATGTCGTCGTAAAGAAATAAGTCTAAACTCCAAAATAAACAATGGAAGAACAAATAACGAAACAACTCCACTTGACTTGTTTATAGATGATTCCCCTAATCCTCTTGACTTTCTCATTCAGACAGAAGATGAAGAATTTACCTTAGCTCAATTGCCAAGATTAAAAAAGGTTCTATCTGAATTAGATGAACTTGACAGAGATATTATCTTACTTTGCCATTCATTTGAAGAATATGAATATACGTATAGGGGGGAAACCTATATAAACTACAAGAAACTTTCTTTCAGAGAAATGGGTAGAAGATTAAATGAGGACTATCGTAAAATCCAACGTAAGATACCGAAAATAATGTCTTATATAAAAGAAAGACTCACAGAATAATTGAACAAAAAAATTAGGCCTTTTTTGCTCAAAAATGGTTCAACTACCCTTAATTTTGTCCATTAATTAGGAGGTAGTTTTAAAAGTCCAGCTCATGACCTCAAACCGAGCTTGTCTCTTCTTAGTTTTTAAGCTTCATATAGAAAGGTATATCCATATGAAAATCAAACCACAACACCGAAAAGGCGGTTACTCAAACCATATCGCTCAACAATACGTTGACCTCAACGCTCCTATCTACTTACTGAGTGACGAACTCGAACCCCAACAAAAGTACGAAAACAACAAACCAACAGGGGAAATTGTCGCTTATAAGGCTTGGTTCGGACAAAAAGGACTTCCGCCTTTTCAAGTGAAATTTACAGAAGCACCTGAACTGCCAGACTACCTATCTCTGGTTTCATTTGAAGGTCTAATGGCATGCGAAGTTAACTACAATGTCTACTTCAAAGCTGACGGATTGAAAGAGGTGAACTAATGGTTTCAACTCTCACACAAAGAGAGTTGGAACAATACCTGTTACAGAGCCTAAATATGGGTTTGGGCTCTGTATTACAGGGTGAAACATCCTACACCAACTCTTTTAACATTCTTGTCCGAGAAGACGGCTTTATCTTTGTCCCTCGTCTACCATGTGGCTTTATCATTGATGATGACTTGTATCAGAAGATTTTTCTAATCGCAAACGCCTCCCTCTATCCTCAATATACGCTATTGAAACAAAACTCTGCTTACTTTATCGCCTTAAAGTCAGAGGATATTCATGTTCAGCGTGGCTTATTCTTTCCATGGAAAAAAGGAGTTTCGGAGCGCTTGGTCATTCCAGACCTTGAGATATTTACCTCGTCTCTAAAGGGTAATAATATTCCTATCATGAAAAATCTAGCCATTAACTATGATAAGGTAACTTCTTTGGCTATTGCTGGTAATTCCGGTAGTGGGAAAAGTTACGCTTTGACTTATCTACTTAGTGTCCTGAAAAACATTTCTGACCTAATTATTATTGACCCTAAGTTTGATACACCATCACGCTGGGCAAGAGAACACCAAACTCCCGTTATTCACCCCCATGAAAACCGCTCTAAATCTGATTTTGTTTCAGAAATTAATGAAAACCTGAGCAAGTGTATGACCATCATTCATAAAAGGCAAGCCATCTTGTTTGAAAATCCACGTCATGAATTTAAACATCTAACCATTGTTATTGATGAAGTACTAGCCTTGTCAGAAGGAGTCAACAGAACCATCAAAGATTCTTTCTTCTCTTTATTGTCTCAAATCGCACTACTGGGACGAGCTACACGTGTTCATTTACTTCTAGTCAGTCAACGCTTTGACCATACAACTATCCCCGTATCCGTTCGGGAACAATTGAATGTTCTGATACAGATTGGAAACATTAATAAAAAGACCACACAGTTTTTGTTTCCCGACCTCGATCCTGAGGGCATCGTTATTCCGATAGGCAAAGGAACAGGACTTATACAGATTATTGATAACGAACATCCTTATCAAGTTTTCCCCCTCCTCTGTCCCACCTATTACACCAAGAAAGGAATTTTATAGACTATGAGAAAAACGAATTTTCAAAAAACCATTCATCCAGCAACTACCTTTTTTATAATGGGAATCCTATCTATGTTTATTTCAATCTTATTGAGGCTTGGAATGAATCCCTTGGAAAACAGTATCTATTTCACATCTCTGTTTGATTTCCTGCGCTTGCTTCACTTTATCAGCTCATCTATTTCTTTATTGTCCCTTCTCTTATTCCTTGGATTAGTTGGCTATGAAATTAAGATACGCCACAGAGAAGATAAAATATCAAACCTCTTTAAGTCCATTACACAGACCTTTTCTCTTCGTCTATTTCTGATTCAAAGAGAGTACTCAGAAACTGTAAGCACAAGCGAGCAAGGAAACACAAAGAGATACAACCCTATCAACAAACAGTTCAATAAAGCGATTCAGAAAGTGCTTGTAGATATACGAGAGGAAAGCACAACATTGATTATTCCTGTCCCCAAATCGCAACAAGCCATTAGAATTCTAAAAGATTTGGAAACAATCATCAGTGAAGAAATTTCTAGTCGCAATCCTGACTATTATTTTTCAAGACCTGAAAGAAAGGGCATGGACTTCTACTTTATCGGAACAAGACGTAAATAATAGGACGGGCGCTATGGTGCACGAAGTAAGCGCCACCTAGCGCCCGTCTGCTTGGTATATGGACTAACGGGTTACTACGACCCCGTTAGTCCAATAATCAATAATCACAGAAATATCAAAAAAGCGTCTTCCACCTTCCGAAAGAACCCTTCTAAATCTCCTTATAGATAGAAATACAATTTGAAAGCGAGGTATGTTGTATATGTCAAAAGAACAACGTTCCAACAAGTGGGCTTTTCTTTTCTACAGAGAGAGCGCCCCAGAAAACTATTTAGAAATCCTTGAAGACCTTCATATTCCCTTTATCTTATCCCCTTGGCACAATAAAGACGTTAATAGAAGAACAGGGGAACTTAAAAAAGCTCATAAGCATGGCGCCTTTTTCTTCGATTCACTCAAAAGTTATTCTCAAGTATCTGAACTCATCAAGGATAAATTAAAGGGACCTGCTCATGTAGAACCTATTATGTCTCCAAAAGGGATGTATGACTACTTTGTCCATGCGGAGAATCCTGAGAAAAGTCCGTACGATATCAAAGATATAGAAATTGGATGCGGATTTGAATTGGATAAATTCCTCATAAACCATAACAACGATGATTTTCTATCAACTATTATTGACGTGATAGACAAGAATAATTTCACTGAATTTAATCATCTGGTTAGGTATGCGAGAGAAGAAAATCCGACCTTATTAAGACTTATCGTAGATAAAACTTACTTTTTTGCCAAGTATTTAGATTCACGAAGGTATAGTACAGATAAAAGCAAAATAACTTCATCAAAAGCTCCCTTGACGAATACTCCTAATAAAACTAGAGACATCATATCAGACTCTACTTTAATAGAAGTATAACGGAGGAAAAGCTATGCAAGTAATCTTACCAGATGAACAAATTCATCAAATTCAACTTTTACTCTCTAATCTTATAAAGAAAGAAATCAGAGAGCAATTAGACAAGAGCGGTATCGATAGTCCCTATTTGAACAAACAACAAGCTTGTAACTATTTAGGTATATCAAATAATACACTGGATTCTTGGATTGTAAAAGGCTTACCCAAAATCAAAATCGGTAAAACGATTCGATTCCATAAAGACGCTATCGATCAATGGCTAAACTTACATAACTAGAAATATCAAGATTTTTGTTTTATAATAGTCATGATATTTTCTGGTTCGATACACAAGGAGAATATCATGACTATCACTAAAACACAAAATGGTACTTATCGTTTAAAAATCTACATTCCAATAGATGCACGAATGCCACTTGGCATCGTCAACAACAACTATTACGATAAACGATTCAAAACAAGAAAGGAGGCAAGACAAGCAGAAATAGACTTGCTTACCAAGTTAAATCAAATTGAAGATAATGAATTTACTGGATTAGGTAAAGGAGAAATCCTTTTCTCAGACTTCTATCATAATATTTGGTGGGATTCCTACAAATCAGGACAAACAACATCTACTGTTAAACCACCAAGTAAGTCAACTATCTCTAATACTAAAACTTGTTTCGAAAGACATATATTGCCACTTCTTGGAAATTATACAATACAGTTTCTAAATCAAAACAAGCAGGTTATTTTAAACCTTATGACAGCAAAAGCTAACGAATATGCGAACTTTAAATCTTTACGTAGCTATGTGATTTCTATTTTTGATTGGGCAGAAGAACTTGAATATATAGAAGCTAATAAAGTTGCCAAAATATTAAGAAGAATAAAAGCCGCTAAAAAGATTCAACTTGATGAGTCCAAGAGAGAGGAAGATTTATATCTGACACACGAGCAACTACAAGACTGGTTCTTAGCCTTTCAAAAAGATTTAGAGGACGAAAAGATTTCACTCAAAGATTATGTCCTATTCTATCTCACATTCTTTTTAGGGGATAGAAAGTCTGAATCCTATGCGCTACAATGGAAACATATTGACTTTGATAAATCGCAAATTCAATTACTCCAAGCATTAGATAGATATGGAGAAGTAAAATCAACAAAAAGCAACAAGAAAACTGTCTTTTCTGTTTCAGGTGACTTACTCCAATTGCTCAAAAATTGGAAAGAACAACAAAGATATGAATTAGCAAAGTTCGGCATCATCAGTAATCCAGAACAATTTGTTTTTACATATATCGACACAAAAGGAAACATCAACAAGCCTTTACATGCTGACTATCTGAACAATAAAATGAAAAGTATTAGAAAGCGACATAAAGAACTAGCACACGCTACACCACATAAACTGCGACATACAGGAGCAACGCTGGCTAAACAAGCAGGAATGAGCTTAGAAGCTATTTCTGAAGCACTAACACACAGCGATACAGGTACAACTCAAATTTATGTCAATACTTCTAACGTTGTTCCTATGACCGTTGGTGAATTTGCTTTAAAGTCTCTAAAACAATAAGGTAAAAATAAGGTGAACTTTGAGGTGAATTTTTTAAAAAAAGACGAAAAAAACACCCATAAGGTAAACTTTTGGGTGCTTTGAAACGTTGATATAATCGTATTGATTAACGTTTTGAGAATTGTGATGCTTTACGAGCTTTCTTAAGACCTGGTTTCTTACGTTCAACTTTACGTGAGTCACGTGTAAGAAGTCCTGCGCGTTTCAATGAATCGCGGA
>ERZ772904.301-NODE-301-length-14912-cov-5.14895_pt1 | contig 14912 bp, 7 predicted proteins | sample MGYA00512122_ERZ772904 | MGnify/ENA primary metagenome ERZ772904 (study PRJEB29015, sample SAMEA2738104) | human oral metagenome | biome: human oral; feature: human-associated habitat; material: saliva | place: China | collected 2269 ... | reverse complement strand
CGCCTACCGCTTGCCAAAAGGTCGCACCACTTGTATGGATTGTGGGCATAGTTGGGTAATGGACAAACATAGAGAAACTTGCACTTGCCCTCATTGCAGGGCAAAGTTGCAGGTCAAGGAAACCTACGAGCGCAAGTTGCAGCAGAAGCAGTATTTCACCCTACTTACCACTTGTGGAGAGTTTCAAGTATTGCGTATGTTCCTACTTATTGTGGGTATGGAGAAAGGTTACAAAGCACAGACTTCTATAATTGAGATTGGGCAATATTGGTGGAATATGCAGGGACGAAAAGCTGTGGTTGCCATACAGAGGGTTTTGGGACACTATGTTGATACCTTTTCCTATTATAGTCCTATGGCAATACGCAACGATAATGAAGCCTATCAGCATATTGCCTACTCACCGATATATCCGAAGTTCAAGGTTACAGACATACTTCGCAGAAATGGTTTTAAGGATAATTTCTATGGCATCGTGCCTACCCAGCTTATTCCTGTATTGCTTACAGACAGCCGTGTAGAAACATTGTTAAAAGCAGGTCGTACAGACCACTTACGTTACTTTCTTGGCAACAAGAGTGCTTTTGAGGAACTATGGCAGTCCTACAAGATTGCAGTTCGTAAGGGTTATGATATTACAGATATTTCCCTTTGGAGTGATTATGTAGATACACTTAGAAGATTAGGAAAGGATATTCATAATCCAAAATATTTATGCCCCACAGACCTTAAAGGCGAACACGACCGCAGACACGAGGAACTTCTCAGACAGCGTGAAAGGAAGGAAATAGAACAGAAGCAAAAGAAGGCAATGGAAGACGAAAAACGTTTCAAGGAACTCAAATCAAAATTTTTCGGTATCTGTTTCACGGACGGCACTATCCAAGTCCACGTATTGGAGAGCGTGCAAGAACATTTGGAAGAAGGTGTATCAATGCACCATTGCGTATTTTCTAATGCATACTACCTTAAGGAGGACTCCCTTATCCTTTCGGCTACCATTGAAGGCAAGCGAATAGAAACCATTGAAGTATCTTTACGAACTTTGGAAGTGGTGCAAAGTCGTGGAGTGTGCAACAAGAATACGGAATACCACGAGCAGATAGTAAACCTTGTGAATGCTAATCGAGGTCTTATAAGCCGAAGAATGAAAGCAACAGCATAAAGTATGAACCATTAAATTATCAGAGATATGAAAACAGAGATTGAAAACATCATCTATAACTATGCAGACGAGATACCGCATATTTTCATTAGGGTTATCAACGCAATAACCCTATCCAACAGCAAAGAGGAGTTAAGGTCGGCTATCAACAAAATAGCCAAAGAAACAGAACTTGACAAATTCTTTGCATACGGCTATGGTGCACACCACTTTTGGCTCAAACACCGCAAATTATCCAATGGAGAGCCAAAGGAATACAGATTATTAAAGGTTGAATTTTAAGATTATGAAGAAGATAGTTTACAGAGTACGAACGCAATATATCTTCGAGGGAGTATTTGAAGTGGTTGCGGAGAGCAAGGAAGAAGCACGGCAAAAAGTCCTGCAAAATTGTGGGCTAGTCATGGGTGGAAGCATTCACAGTACCTTGCCCGATGAGGTGGTGAATTGGGTGTTTGACAGACATCCCAACAAACGAATAGACAGAATAACGAAAGTGTAGGAATAGCCACTGAATAAACAAGAGCCACGCAAACTTTCGGTTTGCGTGGCTTCTTTTCTTTTTCTTAGAACAAGCAGGTGACCAAAGAAAAGAAGCAAAAGAAAGTCGCAAAGAGATTTTTTCTCTTAATAATCGAGAAAAATAAATAACGCTTTGCTTCCTCTTCTATTCTCTTGCTTCCTGCTCTGCATCTCTCTCCATGGCATATTTCATTGCATAGAAAGATTCCGCATCATCAAATCCTTTCATAAGGTTTTCCTCAATCCATTTTGGGAAATATTCTTTAGCCTTAGGAGTGAGCCTTAATGCATTGTTACTTGCCTCGTGGATAATTAGAGTATCATCACTGCCATTAGCAGTTTCTACTCTATACAAGGAAATACTCCCTTCGTTCCCACTTGCTGCTTGATACAACTCATAAATTTCGTGGTAATCCATATCAAAAATAGAGTCCACGAAGGTTTGAAAATCTTTAGTGACGTCCATTGCAGAAATAATTAAAATTCAACATTCTATAAATGCAAATTCTGTGCCAATCCAATTCATGTGCCAGTTTATTTGTTTTATGGCAGACGAAATAACATATACTCCACTTGTCTTCTTTTCACCAATCCTCGCAAAACTTTTCCTTTGTACCTGCAAAAGGAAACATACTCCCAATAGAAGTTTCTGTCTCCAGCTTCTATTTTTCGTAGCAGCCTACTCTTGGAGTACTTACCATAACCGAGCAATCGGCCTACACCCACGTTATAGGCAAGCAAGGTCAGCAGCAGCGCATCCTTACCATAGCCTTTGAAGTGTTCAAAGCATTTCCATAGGTCGGCACGGAGCAATGAGTCCGCTTGCCGTTCCGTCATATTCGCCGTAAAGTGCTCTCCCCGTTGCAGCTGATGCCCATATCCAACATACGGATAATTCTTCCAGCCGTGCATACCCTCAAAGTCTGTCGGCTTGTTCCGACAATTGGCGATCCTGCACTTTCTGTTCGCTGATTACGTTTCTATTGACCGAATGAAGGATAGTGGTTGATACTGCTGGAGTTACTTCCTTTTTTTTGCCGAATATGCCTAAGAAACCTTTTCGTTTTGGCTTTTTGGACTGTTCCTGCACACTTTTCTGTACAATAACCGGAATTTGATTGGCTATCTTCTTGTTAATAGATTGTTGTTCATCCATTAACCGGACTATCTGGAACATCTGTCGTTCCTTATCCTCTAAAAGACTGCGCACACTATCGATGCGCTCTGCTGGATAGGTGGCCTTGAAACGGCAGAGCATACTGTCCATTGCCATACGCCGTGCATGGTAATGCTCGATATCTTTATCGTTCCATTCCAGTATTGTTTCACCCAATAGAGAAAATTTTATCATTTGAATATTGATATTGTTTATTTCTTTTCGGAGCTCGTCTATTTTTTTATTGCCAAGTTCTAATGCTTCTATCTCCTGCCATTCATAGAGGCTATTATATGCCATACATCCGATAAGAATGGAGATAAGTATATATCCCAACCGTATTGCCTTATAGAAATTTCCTGACCGCTCCATTATTTTAATGACATTGATTTTTGGAACATGAATAAAAGTTTATCTTTTTCGTTCATGCGGATATTATCAGAATAACCGTCTTTTGTTATTTGATACCCACATGGCTTAACCATAAAAATGCCTAAGCCCTTAGTGTACGAACTTACTTCTGAGGCATAGTCTTTACTTGTATTTAATGGAACTTTCCCTTTAATATGACACCACTCATTATTACAACTGATGTCTTCAATCTCAGACATCAGTTTTTGCAAATCTGTAATAGCTTTGGAACTCGCTACTTGGGGTATCTGCAACTCAAAACAGAGCATCGGTTCGAGAATGTCCACACCTGACTGTTGCAAAGCCAGCCTGAAGACATAAGGGGTCAGCTGTCTGAAATCAGCAGGTGTACTTACCGGGCTATAATACTCGGCTTGAGTAAAAGTTACTTTCAGATCTGTCACTTCCCATCCATGTAAACCAGATTGGCAAGACATACGAATCCCTTCAAAAACGGCATTTTGAAAAGAATGGTTCAGATAACCATAGGAGATGTCACTTTCGATTTGCAACCCTGCCCCTAACGGTAAGGGTTCAAGAGTCAGCCCTATTGTGGCCCAGTAAGGGTTGGGTGGTACTTCGATCTGAATAATCTTATTGACCTTTTTTATAGGTCGTTCTTTGTAGATAGTCTTGATCTCATCAAAATGGACCTTTACGGAAAATCGTTCTTCCAGCAATGTCTGTATGATTTCCTTTTGGGTCAAACCATATAACGAGATTTCCAATTCATCACTATATGAGTTTATGGAAAAGGACAAAGACGGGTCTTCAATCCACAATGTATTCAGAGCGGATATCACCTTGCTTCTCTCTTCGGGCTTATTTGGCCGGACGGAGGATTTGAGAGCGGGATGCTGATGAGATAATCCTTGAATCAAACAAGGTTTAGCACCTAAATAATCTCCGATTCGAAAATCTTCTATATCTTCTACAATCGCGATATCATTGGCACCCACTTCATCAACATTTATCTCTCTGCCCTGATAAATAGTCTTTAGATTTTTAATCTTGATGAATTTTTCCGAATCGTTGATTCTTACAATGTCTCGAAGTCTCAGACTTCCGTCAATTATTTTTAGAAAACTTCTTTTATGTCCTTTGGGGTCATGCTCTATCTTATAGAGATAAGCTGAAAGTCTGTTTGAGACTGATGCCGGAGGAAGTATAAAAGAAGAAATGGCGTCCAACAACTCATTGATACCGATATTGAACATTGCTGATCCATGTAGCACCGGATAGACTTTGGCTTTTGCCACAAGATCGATTATCGTATTCCAATAATCAGCCGGTGAAATTTCGCTATCCGCCAAATATCGTTCTAATATATCGTCGTCATGGTTGCATACAAATTCTTTGTATTCTTCCTTTATATATGTTTGGGAGCAAATCGGATAAACCAATCCATCGACAACAGTTTGCATAAACAGGACATCTTGAGACAGATTTGTTTTTATATCCAGATACAAACGCTCTAAATTCACACCGTCACGGTCAATTTTATTGATAAATATAATTGTCGGGATTTGCAGTTTTTGTAAAGTATTGAACAGCAACTTTGTTTGCGCTTGTATGCCTTCCTTTGCGGATAAGATGAGGACTGCTCCATCAAGCATTTTGAATGTCCGCTCCACTTCCGCAATAAAATCCATGTGTCCCGGAGTGTCAATGATATTGCATTTCACTCCATTCCAGATAATAGATGTCGTAGAAGCCCGAACAGTAATTCCTCTACGTTTCTCTATATCCATAGAGTCTGTTATGGTGTCACCATTATCCACACGGCCGCACTTTTCCGTTGCTCCACTGGCAAACAGCAGATTCTCGGTTACGGAAGTTTTTCCTGCATCAATGTGAGCAAGAATTCCTAAATTTATAATATTCATTTGGATTAAGCAATAATATACTACAGTAGATGCATTGTCGAAACGCACCTTTTAATACCTCCTCGTAGCATATGAGAACTACAGGATTACTAACTCGTATTAATATGTATATTATTACTGCCGCATAACGATTACAAAATTACACAAAAAAATATATCTAACAAAAGTGGGAGGATTTTTTAACTTTTTACCATAGACATTTTATTAGGGAAGCGTAGGTTCAACTGGTAAGTACAAATAAGTAGAAATGTTTGAACAACAACGTTTTAGGAAGTTGAAAAAAATCAAGTTTCTCTCTCGGTATAACGTTTATTTTGGCCAATATCTTCTTTAGTTTGGCATTTGAGTATTTCCCATTCGTGTTCTATTTAGCTCCTTATTATGAGTATGTAGCAAGTTGCTTATCAAATTCAGCCTCTTTGAGGGTCAAATATGGTTTTGCAAATGGTGACTGACAAGACATAAACAAGGTCAGCAGGAATTTTTTACATAAATGGACATGAATGTATATAACCTAAAATAAGAATAAATTTTAATAAGGGCTGCCCAAAAAGAAAAAAAATGCAGTTGCCATCCTACAGATACTTGCAGAAAGGATAAAATTTACTTTTAGACCTTTTGGGATAGCCCTTATTAATACTTCAGATAAAATTCCTAAGGTTATATTTTCAATCCTTTGGACCGGGTTTCCTCCTTGGCATACAGCCCCGGATGCCCAGTTATGGTGTGATTGGCGATAATACTTTCCGATGGATTGCGTATTTGCGGTGATGTATCTTCGGGATATTGCCTGATACCGTTTCGCACACCTTTCGCTTCCGGTTTGACCTGTTGCCCTTCATGCTCCTTTTCGGTGATTTCGGGTGTAGGCGGCGCAAGTTCCAGCTGTATCTTGCGGTCAAGGGCGGCAAGTTCGGACTTCAACTGTTTCAGTTCTTCCTCCTTCTTCCACACCTTGCCTGCTATCTCCTGCAACTGCGGTATCTCACGTTCCAAGACCTCATTCTTCGCTTTATACTGGTCGATGATGGAGGGGATTCTCTCAATCGCGTTGAGGAAGTTGCGGGCGGCGGCCAACGGGTCAGCCAGCGCCAGATGCCCGTTGTTGTAGGTGTACTTGTAGTTCCCCTCGACCACGAAGCGGTTGTCGGTAAACTCCAATCCCTCTTTGAGTATCCTTTCGCTGACCACCTTTATCGGGAAACCGTAAAACTCTCCAACCTGCGTGTACAACCCTCCGGTCGTGGCATTCTTGGCTATCTCCTGCAAACGCTTTCCGATGACTTTCTCATCGGCGGAATCCACTCCGTCCACCTTTATTATATTAAGGTGATTGCCCTCCTTGTCGGTCTGCACCACAGAGAGGAAGCGGTTCCAGTCCTCCGTCATGGCATCTATGAAAGCTGTGTTGTTGCCCAGCTCGCGGGTCTTCGATTCCAGCTTGAACTCCGAATCACGCTTGCCCTTGTTGAACGACTTGCGTTCCCCTTCGAGCGAGGCGATACGTTTTTCCAGTTTCGCCTTGTCCAGCAGGTCGGTGTTGCCGGATAGCAACGCCATATATTCCGAGAAGTTCATGCCCGATTTCTCGTCCATTGCCCCCTCGTCGATGGTACGCGCTTCCATAGCACCGCTTTTAAGCTGGCTGATGAAAGTCTGCTTGCAGTGCAGGAGGTTGAACTTGTAACTGTCCAGTGATTTTTCCACCGCGTAGATTATTACGTCCACGTTGTTCCCGGCGAAATGCTTGGCTATCTCGTTGCCTGCTCTAACTCCCCGTCCGTCACGCTGTTGCAGGTCGGACGGTCGCCACGGCGTATCAAGATGATGAATTGCCACACACCGTTTCTGTGCGTTCACACCCGTTCCGAGCATGGAGGTGGAGCCGAACAGCACACGCACCGTCCCGGCGTTCATGGCATCTATCACCGCCTTCCGAGCCTTGTCGGTCTTGCACTCCTGAATGAAGCGCACCTCGCTTGGCGGTATGCCGTAGTCCTCCGTCAGTTTGCGCTTGATTTCCGAATAGACGTTCCACCCATCGCCCGGCTGGTAAGTCCCCAAGTCAGAGAAAACGAACTGCGTGCCTTTCTGCGCGTCGTATTTTTGATAATACTCCGCGATTATTTTGGCACAGTGGCTCGCCTTGTTGTCGGGGTGGTCTTCGTAATGCGGGTCTATCATGCGCATGTCGAGTGCCATCTTCCGGGCATAGTCCGTGGCGATAAGCATCTTCGCCTTTTCCTCCGTTTCCGAAAGCGGCAGTCTGCCCAACAGGGTGGCGTCGCCCGTCTTGGCGAATTGCATCAGCTTCTGTATGAAGTCCTCCTGCTCCGGCGTGGGCGGTATGTGGTGCAGTATCTCGTTTTTGTTGGGACGGTCCACGCCCACATCCTCCGCCGTGCGGTAGTCCGTGATTTCATTATAGAAGGCGGCAAGCTCCGGCACTTTGATGAAGTAGCGGAAACGCTCCTTCTGCACCACGTTGTTCGTCACGTTGAACTCAAAATCCGTTGTCTTCTTGGCAAATATCGCCGACCACGCATCAAAACATCGAATGTCCTGCCGTTCCAGCTCCTTCGGGCGCAGGTACTTGAACAGCAGGTACAGCTCAGTCAGCGAGTTGCTGATAGTCGTGCCGGAGAGGAAGGTCGCCCCCAAGTCCTTGCCCGTGCGCTCCTGTATGGTGCGGATAGCAAAGAGCATGTTCAGTGCCTTCTGGCTTCCCTCGCTGTTCCCCAATCCCGCCACACGGTCGTGGCGCGTGTTGAAAGTCAGATTCTTGAACTGGTGCGATTCATCAATGAAAATGTGGTCGATGCCCATCTGCTTGAAGTCCACCACGTCGTCCGTGCGTGACTTTATGGCGTGTTCCACCTTCTCCAATTTCGCTTCAAGGTTATGCTTGCGCTTCTCCAGACCTTTCAGCATCGCCCGCGATACGTTCTTTCCCTGCTGGCGCAGCACTTCGAGGTTTTCCTCCACCGTGTCAAGCTCCGCTTGCAGGATGCGCTGCTGCAACTCCGGCGACTGCGGTATCTTGCCGAACTGGTCGTGCGACATAATGACACAATCGTAGTCGTTGTTCTTGATGTTGTTGAAGAAACGCACGCGGTTGGCGGTCGAAAAGTCTTTCTCCGAAGCGTACAGAATCCTCGCGTTGGGATATGCCGCTTGATAGGTGGCGGCAATCTCCGCAACATTGGCTTTCAGCCCGATAATCATCGGCTTGTGCGCCAAGTTCAGACGCTTCATTTCATGCGCGGCGATGCACATTATCAGCGTCTTGCCGGTTCCAACCTCGTGGTCACAAATTCCGCCGCCGTTCTGTTTCAGCATCCAGACGCAATCCATCTGCGAGGGATAGACGCTCCTGATGCCCCGGCTTGCCAGCCCTTTCAGATTGAGGTCGGGAAAAGTCTGATGCGAGCCGTCATACTTCGGGCGCACGAAACAGTTGAACTTGCGGTTATACATCGTCGTCAGCCGCTCCTTGAACTGTGGCGACTGCTCTTCGAGCCATTCGGAGAAGCCGTTTCGTATCTCGTCAATCTTGGCGTTGGCGAGCTGTATTCCCTCGCTGTCGCGCACCTTGATGTCGTTGCCATGCTCGTCCCTGCCGATGGACTTCATCATGTCGGGACAGGTGTTGTGCAGGGCGTGTTTCAGAAGGTGCATGCCGTCATAGTTACGGTAATACCCCTTCACCAGAAACTCGTCCGTGATTTTCATGGTGCGGTAGCCGCACGCCACCGAAAACTCGTCCATGCTTGCAGAGTAGGCGATTTTCACCTCCGTGTCGAACAGCCGGCTCATGTAGGCGGCATAGACACCCGTCGGAATCCAGCGTTCCCCGAAATTGAAATCAAGGTCTTCAAAAGCGATGCGCGGCGGTTCGGCATCTTTCAGAGCCTCCAACGCCTGCTTCACCTCCGGCATACGTTCACTTTCGGGGTTTTCGCCCATCCAAGCCTCTATGCGTTCCGCTTTCTCTATCACGTTTCCGGCAATAAAGCGGTCCTTAATCTCGTAACCGGTTACGAGCGGATTGTAATAGATGCGCCCTTGCAGGGCTGTGAGCAAATCCTCCGCCGTACTGTCGGTTATCTCCCGCATATAGTCGAGATCGACAGTGCCGAACTTGTTGAGCGACGCGGACAGTGCTTCTTCGGGTGAGCCGACGTTGGCATGGCTCTCCACGGAGAAGGAAACGGGACGCTCGAAGATGTCCGCCTTGACAAACTTCCCGTTCTCCGCCCGTTCCAGCGAAAGGATGTCACGCCCGCCCGCGTCCATCATCACTAACTTCACGTTCTGCTTGGCGTTGAGGTTGCCGTAGCGCATGACAAACTCATCGTAACAGGTGTTTAGATGCTCTCGCCACGGGACATTTGCTTCATGCAGGTTCGATTCATAGCGGTACAGCCGCTCGTAGGCGTCACGGAGTAAAACATACTGTAACGCCTTCTCCTTCTGGTAGCCTTTCAGGTCGAGCGGCTGGAATGTCGCCCCGTATGGCGTGATGTCCTTCAGGTAGCCGATGTTATGACGCCCCCTGTCAGCCACCAGCGACCCTTCGCGCAGGTGCATCTCCGGCGTGCGGTGGTAGGCACGCGGCGAAAGGTCCACGACTTCTTCCTTCGGCTTCTCCGCTTCGATGTCGGGGAAAAGGGAGGTCGCCACCGCTTCCGGTGGGGTATCTGTAACGGCAGGTGCGGTGACTGCTTCCGGCTGTGTTTCCTCCTGCCGTGGTTGCTCACGGGGAGTGTCCGGCACGGCTTTCACTTCCATCTTTTCCGCCGCCGCTTGTTTCTCGTTATGCTGCCTTGCCAGTTCCCGAAGTTCCTTCCTGCGTTCCGGCGTCAAATCCATCATCATCTCGTAGAAGCCGTTGATGGGAGGATTGGTATCCCAGTCCAACGTGGCATAGATGTCGTCCGGGTCGGCAGGCTTGGCGGTGTTCTCCGTTTTAGCCTCCTTGTTCTCTGTTACAGTCTTAGGGGTGGTAGCCGTCGGCACAGCCGTAACATTTTGTGTGACATGCACCTGTGGCTTGGGTAGAACGCGCCTTGCCGAGCTTTCCTTTTTCGCCTCCTTTTTCTTTTTGGCGGTTTTCGGTTGTTGGCTGACTTCTTCCGTCATCCCCCAGAGATCGAGCAAGGATAGCTGCACACCGTCAGAATATTTCGGACGTGGCTCTATCTCCGGCTTTTCCTCTGTGGGTTGCGGTTTCTCCGTCGGAGTTTCCACCGCCTGCATCGAAGATGTTGTTTCCATCTTTATGGCAGTACGCTCCACCTCCTTTTGAACGGTAACTTTTTCTTCCGTTCCCGACTGCCGGATTGAACCCGAATACAGACGCATGGCGAGCCTGTAATGGAAATCCTCGTCGAGCATACGGTGCAAATCCCCGGCGATGCCTGCTGCCTTGCCCTCGTGCAGATAGACCATAGCGGGCTTCCCGTATGGGTCGGTGTCAAGTTTCGCCGTCGTATGCACGATGCGTTCCGGGTGGTGGATGAAATAGGCGTTGTCGGTCAGGTCGGTTTTCGTGTCCGTCTGTATTACGGTCATCAGCCGCTCGTCCTGCGACATTTCCTTCTTGCTGAGGTTCTTTTGCAGGACAATCAGGTCACTGCCCACTTCTGTCCCCGCGTTGTCCGTGAACAGGTTGTTGGGCAGGCGTATCGCGGATACCAGATCAGCCTTACTGAACAGCTCGTTACGCACGGAGGTCTTGGTGCTGTTCAATACCCCTTGCGAGGTGATGAACGCCACGATACCGCCGTCACGCACGGCATCCAGTCCTTTGAGAAAGAAATAGTTGTGGATGGCTTTCTGGGCGGAGCGTCTGCCGAATGAGTCGCTCCGCTGAAACTCAGGGTCGAACACGGCTATGTCTCCGAACGGAATGTTGGACACCGCCAAGTCGAAATAATTGTTGAACGGTCTTTCGATTTTCTCAAAACCGCAGGTGCGCGTTTTCTTGCCGGGATAGAGATGCCTCAGGATTGTACCCGTGAGCAGATCCTTCTCGAAAGCCATCACATCCGCATTGGGGTTGTGCCGCAGCATGGAATCCACGAACACGCCAACCCCCGCCGACGGTTCGAGCATACGGGCGGGGCGGACGCTGTAATCTGCCAGCACGTCCGCGATGGTGTCGGTTATCTCTTTGGGGGTGTAGAAAGCGGTCAGCACGGACGCTTTCAGCGAATCCACAAACCGCTTGTACTCTGTTTCGTCCTTGCTGTTCTCACGGATAAGCCTGTGCAACTCCACTGTCGGGGCGAACAGTTCGAGGTCGGATTTCGCCCACCGGACGGCATCCGTCAGTTCCTTTGCAGGGTTGAGGATACATTTCAGACCGCCGAAACCGCAGTACCTTTGAAGTATGGCACGCTCTTCGGTTGTCGCTGTCCTGTTTTCCCTGTCAAGGATGAATGCCGTCCGTATCGCCTCGATGTTGTCCCGCAGTTTCTGTTTGCGGTTAAACGCCATATTCCCCGATGTAAAGGACGGTTGCCCCCGTCAGCTCCGTGTAGAGCAGGTCGTAATCGGAAGACAGGGCGAAGTTGTCGTCCGAAAGGTCATAGACGGAGAACACGTTGCCGACAAGCGGCATGAGTTTCAGAATAAAGGCTTCTTGTTTCTCTTCCGGCACTTCGTCGAAAAACTCGCTCTCCACGACTTCACGGAGAATGGCGTACCGGGAATAGCGCAGCCCGCGCAGCAGCGTGTCCATCGCCTGCTCTTGCGCGCCATCGGCGGGATAGCCTTCGAGCCGCGCCTTTTCATACGTTTCGGCGGCACGGTCGGCCCGTTCCCGTATGAAAGCGGTGTCAGTCGCCTGTTCAAACTTGTTCGTGCGGAGGTAGTCCAGCAGGTACAGACCGTAATAGGAAAAGTCGGTCTGACCCTCGTTTTTCTTCTTGTTGTTCATTACTTTGGAGTTTAGTGGATTGATATTTAACGGGATAATTGATTGGAAAAAGGAAGAAAAAGGCACTCGGTATCCCTCCGAGTGCCACCACTAAATCCAAAGTATGAGTGTAATCCGGTATCGAAGAACAATTCATTACTCTGAACAAGTGGCAAAGTTAGTGCAAATCGAAGACAATACGAAAAAAACTTGTTTGTTTCTATTGTTGAGATGCAGCCTAACTTATCAAAAGTTAGTGATTATTTCCTTTTTTTCGGATAGGAAGACTTGCATTTCTTTTCCGGGAACACGAACGTCGTGTTATATTCCCCGTCAAAGGCGACTATGGCATCGAAGTTCTTGCCCTGCTTGCTCTTGAAGCCTTTGAGCAGCTTCGTATGCCCGTCGGTGAGCAGGTCTTTGATTTCGTCGTCGGACAGGGTGCGTCCCGCTTTCTGCCGGAACACGGGCAGTCCGCACTCCGTGTTGTCGCAACGTACCACCTTGCCGTAGAACCGCATCCTGCCCGTGCCGCACTTGGGACACGCGCAGCCGGAATCACGGCTGCCGAAGAGCTTGTCGCACGAGAGCAGTTCGGAGGTGATTTCCCGTGTGTACGCCTCTATCTCCTTGCGGAAAGTGTCGGCGGGCAGTTCCCCGCGCTCGATACGTGCCAGTTCCTTTTCCCATTCGCCCGTCATGGCTACATCGGCGATGCGCATCGTCTTCACCACGGAATTGAGGGCGAGTCCCTTTTCGGTGGGAACAAGCGACTTCTTGCAGCGTTCCATGTAACCGCGCTTGAAAAGCGTTTCGATGATGGACGCTCGTGTGGCGGGAGTGCCGATGCCGCAGTCCTTCATCGCCTGCCGCAGCGCGTCGTCCTCAATTTCCTTGCCCGCTGTTTCCATTGCCGAGAGCAGGGTGGCTTCGGTATGCAGCGGCTTGGGTTTGGTCTTTCCTTCGGTGATGGAGGTGGCTTTCAGCGTGAGCGTGTCGCCATCCTGCCAGCCGGGGATGGTAGTTTCCTCCTTTTCCTCGCCATAGACGGCACGCCATCCGGCTTGCTTCACGACACTGCCTTTCACGGTGAACTCCACTCCGGCACATTCTGCCGTGACAGCAGTCACGTCCTTGACGCATTTTTCGGAGAATGCCTCTATCATTCGTCCGGCAATCATCTGATAAATGGTGCTGTCCTCTTTGGAGAGGAAGAGCGGTTTCTCACCCGTGACGAGCAGGGCATGGTGGTCTGTCACCTTGCCGTCGTCCACGCTGCGGCGTGTCGGGGCGGCTTTTGCCCGCACCTTGTCTTTCCATTCGGGCTGTGTGCCGATGAAAGCGAGCAGTTTGGGAATTTCGGCAAACACGTCTTCGGGGATGTAGCGGCTTCCCGTTCTCGGATAGGTTATCAACTTCTTCTCGTAGAGCTTCTGCGCGATTTCAAGCGTCTGTTCCGCCGTGAAGCCGTGCTTGGCGTTGGCTTCTTTTTGGAGCGTGGTCAGGTCGTACAGCAAGGGAGTTTCCTCCGTCTTCTCCTTACGCTCTGCTTTCGTTACCGTTGCGCTGCCTGCCGCCTTTACCTTATTATATAGCTCCGTTGCCGGTTCTTTCGACTTCCATTTCTCGGAGGATGAGAGTTTCACGACCTCGCCGTCGCAACCGTCTGTTGCGATATGGAGCTGCCAGAATGCTTCGGACGTAAAACGGCGGTTCTCCCAATAGCGTTCACACACCATCGCCAGCGTGGGTGTCTGCACACGCCCCACCGAATACGTGCCATGTCCGGCGGCTATGGATAACGCCTGAGTGCCGTTGATGCCCACGAGCCAGTCGGATTCGCTCCGCGCTTTGGCGGCGAGGTATAGGTTGTCGTACCTGCTGCCGTCTTCGAGGTTGCGCAGTCCCTCACGGATAGCCTTGTCGGTGAGCGAGCTGATCCACAGACGCACGAAAGGAGTGGTGCAACCCGTATAGTGGTAGAGGTAGCGGAAGATAAGCTCTCCCTCGCGTCCGGCATCGGTCGCCACGATGATTTGTTCGCTTGTGTCGAACAGTCTTTTGATGACTTTTATCTGCGACACCACGCCGCTGTCGGGCTTGTAACCTTTCTCCGTCCTGACCTGACGGGGGACGAGCGTGAATGTGTCGGGAATAATCGGGAGGTTGTCACGGACAAATCCGCGCACGCCGTAGCCGTCGGGCATGGCAAGCTGAACGAGGTGTCCGAATGCCCATGTCACGGCATAGCCGCCTCCTTCGAAATATCCTTCCTCTCTCTTTGTCGCGCCCACGATGCGGGCGATTTCACGTGCCACGGAGGGCTTTTCTGCAATGATTGTCTTCATGTTTTCTTGCTTTTTTGTTGATACTTTGGATTTTATTTTGGATTCAGTGGCGGACACGGGATTACATTTTCATGCCTTTGTTGTTCTTCTTTTTCGGCTTCTCCTGCTGCTGTTGCTGGCGGTCGTCCTTTGGGGCGGTCTGACCTTTCTGCAAAGGCTCTTTCAGGTTCTTTGTCGCCTCGTTGGTTTTGCCCTCGTTGTTCACCGCCACCTGTGTGCGGCTCTCGTTGGACGGGGCGACCTGCTGGGCGTTGTCGGGGTTCGTTTCGTAGCGGTACGGGCGGCCCTTCTCCGGGTTGAACTTGATATACATCGTGGCATGGAAGCCCTGCTTGTCGGTCACGTTCTCCAGTTTCACGGCTTTACCCGCCACGTAGTCGGCTTTCTGCTTGTCGGTGAAGTTCACGCCGCTCCATTTGCTGATGGGGCGGATGCTGCCGTCCTCGTTCATCCACGTGTTGCGGCGTTGCTCCTTCTTGGTCTGTGCGGCATTTTCCCCGCC
>ERZ772904.298-NODE-298-length-14948-cov-8.88068_pt1 | contig 14948 bp, 7 predicted proteins | sample MGYA00512122_ERZ772904 | MGnify/ENA primary metagenome ERZ772904 (study PRJEB29015, sample SAMEA2738104) | human oral metagenome | biome: human oral; feature: human-associated habitat; material: saliva | place: China | collected 2269 ... | reverse complement strand
AACTAAACTCAAGAAAGAACATGATCGATTATTCGGGATCGTCAAACTCGCTATGTACCAGGTGTACTTTCGAAGCAAGCTCCGGGTCATAAAATGGTGATTCAGGATAATACCGAGGATCAGCAACATAAACACCCGTAGTCTGCGAACTATGGGTAGTAACACCAAAAAGCTCCCCATACTTATCGTATAGAGGATCCGGGGCACCATTCGGGAAATTCCTGCGCTGTTCTTCCTCAAAATCAGACCATGGATACCGCGTACCCTTACCAGCAACCATCACGTTCTCAGCACCCATCAGCTCCTCAAGCTGCGGAATATATGAGGTGGGAAGACCAATGCCATACCCCACCACTACAGGATACTGCTCGTAAATATACCCACGAAGATCAGAATAGTGATAGCTCATATTTTCAAGAAGCTTGATCGCATATACTGCTGAAGACTCTGGATCTGCATCATGATGCATAGATAAAAAATCTCCAAAGTTTTTATAGTAGATAAAAAAACCTTGCCGCATATATACTCCAGATATTTCCCCGACAAGATTTTCATACCATATCGGACTGATATATTCGTTATCACCAACGCTAAAATTAAGTGCCCGTAGAAGCCTCCTGCCAAAATCTACTATATCTTCCACACCAGCACAGTCTACTTCAGCGATATACCACCCCTGCTGCTGCAAACGAGGCTTCATGATTTTCTCCCAGTACCCGCTCTCCTGAGTGAACACAGGAACAATGAACTTATCCTTATATTCGCATTTATATCCCATAACGCTTATACAGAAGGATCTGGCTCAGTAAATTCACTATGTACCAGGTGTACTTTCGAAGCAAGCTCCGGGTCATAAAATGGTGATTCAGGATAATACCGAGGATCAGCAACATAGATACCCGTAGTCTGTGAACTATGGGTAGTAACGCCAAAAAGCTCCCCATACTTATCGTATAGAGGGTCCGGGGCGCCGTTCGGGAAATTCCTGCGCTGTTCTTCTTCAAAATCAGACCATGGATACCGCACACCTTTACCTGCAATCATCACGTTCTCTGCACCCATTAGCTCCTCAAGCTGTGGAATATACGAGGTGGGAAGACCGACACCATACCCCACCACCACAGGATATTCCTCATAGATATATCCACGTAAGGTTGAATAATAATAAACAATATCTTCAATCAGTTGGAGCATAAACTCGGCTCCATAGCCATTATATAGATCAGGATGGGTAGAGAAGATATCCTCAAAATTCTTATAAAAAACAAAGAGGCCTTTGCGCATATTAATGCCATAGATATCCCTAAGATTTCCTTTGACCGCCATGGCATTAATATATCCATGCTCAGGAACTTTAAAATTGAGTTCACGTAGAAGCCTCGTACCGCAATCCTCAATATCCTTTACCCCAGCACAGTCTACTTCAGCGATATACCACCCCTGCTGCTGTAAACGAGGCTTCATCACCTGCTCCCAATACCCACTCTCCTGAGTGAACACCGGAACAATGAACTCATCTTCATGTTCGTTTTCATAAATCATGGTAGTCTCCTTTAGAAAATTCGTACAAAGGTTTTGTAATGATCAGGAGTGTAATACATACTCCCATCAGAACCAATAACCAGACGCTCTATACCAACGTCGTTTACTTGATTTTGAGTTCGAAATAGCCTTCTGACTTTATATTCCGTGTAGGCTATTTTATTTCCATCATTGGAATGTGTGGGAAGGATGCGAGCTTCCTTATTATTAAAGGGCAGAGGGTTCGGTTTATTTCCAAAACCTTCAGGCTTATAATCTCGACCAGTCCAATGCACCTCTCCCGTCTCGTAAAGTGACTTAGCCGTAGGAATCACATCATCAGGGATCGTCCCAGTATATTCATCCAGATTAGTCACCATAAATTTATGGGAACCAACCTGAGCCTCAACCGTATTACCATGTCGGGTAACATTCCTAAAACCAGTCATCGCTGTATCTAGATTAGGCTCACTAACTTCAGGATGCCACAGGGCAAACTTAGGTTCACCTTTAGACAGATCAGCTGGGGAATCTTTGCCGTTGAGCTTCTTATAATATTCTCTTCTTGCTTTATCTGCTTCTGCGAACCCGTACACGTTGTACGTTCCAGGCTCTTCAGCAGGCACATACCGAGAGCTGTCCTTAGTATTCTTCACAAGAGTCTTTTTGAAGTCATCACCAGCAAGATATGTGGCCGTCTGATCACCATTTTGCAGCTTAGAACCCGGAGGATGCTCCACCCAAGATGCGTGTTTACCATCTGTAACAGGATTCTCTAGCGCCGTAGAATCACCCGCCGCACCTTTTGCCGGAGGCAGGTTCTCAACCTTCGGTTCCTCCACAGGTTTCAGCTGCACATTGGGTTCGTGTACTGTTCCTGATGTCCTGTGATCGAGAGATCCGGTATGGGTAGGTTTGGGACCGTTGGGTATGTCTATCTGATGTGGGCTATTGTGCGGCGTGGGGTGCACTTTGGGCACTACATGCTCGATGCCCAGTAGACTGGTGCGCGTCCATGTGGCAATGCGGTCTTGGATTCCGTTGATGCGGGTTTTGACGGCATTAACGGTGTTTTGGGTTTTAATGACAACAGGGGACGTCTTAACCCGATCAACCGTTCTGGAGATAACGGGGACTTTCATCGCCTGGTTGCCGGTGGCGCGTGCTACGGGCGGCCCGGCTTTGAAGAGCATCCCTATGAGTGCGGCTGTGAGTGCTTCTTTCCCGCCTTCCTGAAGGGCGTAAGCCTGCACTTTATCCCAGTCGATATTGCCGTCGGGGGTGTGGAAATCCATGCCATCAGCGGCACCGTTGGCGGCACCAGAAATAAAACCAACACCGCCAGCCAAAAGGATACTTGTCGGTGCTATGAACACCGAACCAATAACACCTACAAGAGCCAGAAAACGCAGACTCTGCTGCATGAAACGTTCGCCTTCTTGGCTCTGATACTTACGGTAATCTGCAACCGTCATGGGGCGCTCACCCCGAGGGTCCACATACTCCAGCGGATTATTGCCTGCATATGCGTAAACGTCAGCAAACCAGGATGAACCAGCTATTGCGGCCTTCGGGTCTGTTGAGAGAAAACGACGTGAAAGGCTGTCATAGACGCGAGCGCCTAGCATATCTAGACCGGCTACGCGTAGCGACCCTGCACCCGTGAACTCGAAACCGGTGGGCAGCACGGGAATCGGGGTAGCGTTTGCAGAGGGCACGCCCCAGTCTGTCGGCAGTCCGGGTGTGTTACCTAACGTCGAATCGAGGGTGTTGCCGGTCAATCCGGGGACGTTGAGGGTATGCCAAGGTGTCACTCCGCCGGGTATACCCGCCTGCGAAAAGCCGCCGTCAGAGCTGGGCGCGCTCGTTGCCCCAGCACCCAGAAGATGCGGAATATCCGACCTGGCATCCCATATGAGAGGCACTGTAATGCCCTCACCATCAGAAACAGCGAATACCTCACCCACCGCGTCAGAAATCAGTGAAGTGCGTGAAATACCTACACGTGAGGAAATAGAGTCTGTTACCGATGTCAGGCCGCCGTAGGCACCCCAGCTATATTCGCGAGAGTATGAGGCACTGGTGAGCTTATCGGTCGTGACTTCACCACTACGTTCGCCTGCCAGGTTGTAGGCGTATTCCGTGATGGTATGAGCGGCAAGCTCCCCAGCCTCGCCCCGTGCACCTGCGTATGCGCGAGCTTCAACGGCGACTAATTGGTTCGCTTCGTTATGGGTGAAGATACGCTCACCCTCCAGAACACGAGAGCCTGCAGCCGAGCGTTCAGATCCGTTAGAACTATCGAGAGCAAAGACGCGCTCGCGCATCATGACTCCGGCTGTGTACTCCCACTCCCACACGTGGGATGCTGAACGGGCGCCCACAAGCTGCCCGGCATCGTCATAGGAGTACAGAACAAGACCATCCTGTGAAGTATCAGATCCCGTTGAGTCCAACCCAATCACGCGGCCGTTATGGTCACGGATCACTTGTGTGCGTTCAAGAACCTTTGATTCTTCAAACCCTCGGACGTCGGTGAGTGCCTGTTCACGCACATAGTCTGAGATTAGCCCGGTAGTGCGCTCGTGCGTCCAGGAAGACACCATATCTCCCACCCGAATCCGCGTGAGACGTCCCAGAGGATCGTAGGAGAATTCTGAAGAGATAACGTCGTGAGCGGGCTGTCCCGTGGCGTGTGTTGTTACAGCTACCGTTCGACCGGCGCCATCTACGGTACGTGTAGATTTTGCGTAAGGGGTTACTGACGTGATCAGATAACCATCGGCATCATACGAGTACGTTAGCGTATATGCGCCGGTTTTGATAAAGGTATTCAAAGCGTGAAGACGCTCGTGTATATCATCGTCTGCATGAGCGTTGCTTTGCTCGTCCGATCTTAGGAATCCTGAACGGCTGCGAGAAATCAGACGGTCGGAGGAATCATAGACAAAACGATGCTCAAGGTACGGCTTTTCGACACCCGCAAAGGCGGAAGAATCGCGGTCCCTGAGTGCAGAAGCTGAGGCGTAGTCACGCACCGTCACGGTCCGATGACCAATAGATGATGCTCCGGGGGAGTACGAATACTCCGCCGCGCACACACCATTGACGCTCAAAGACGCGAGCAGACCGCCACCCTGATAGTCGTAGGAGTATGCACGGGTTCGCTCACCGTTATTCTCAGACAGCAGACGACCTGCAGCATCGTAGGTGTACGTAGATGTTATCTCTGCCGTAGAACCCGCGCCCTTAACAGTGCGGATAAGCTGACCTGCGGCATCATAAATATACGTGGTGACCTGACCGGTCGCATCCAGGGTGCGCACCATCTGCCCAGCAGCGTCATACTCGAAATGGGTGCGATACCCTAAGGCATCTACAGCAGTCACTAGCTGACCGGCTGCATCATAGATGAATCTGCGGGTACCAGTGCTGTTATCACTCATGCGGATCAGGCGTGAGCACCGGTCGTATGCATACGTTGCCGTGCGAGCCCCATGCTGCACCCGTACAATGCGGCCAAGGGCATCGTACGTCGTATGCTCAGTTGTGCCGTCAGGATAGGTTCGGGCAATAATTCGAGATGTGGCGTCGTAGGTTAGCGTTGTGTACGCCCAAGCGGTAGGCTCTTCCCACTCCATGTTCTCGCCCACCGTCGGCTTCTGTTCGGGCACGCTTAGCCCCACGCCCATACGCCGCAGCCGCCCGGCTTGATCATAGTCGAATGTTTGGGTACGTCCCGCCGCAGATACCTCGCGTATCAGCCGGTTTGCCGCATCGTAGGTGCGGCGGGTGAGCCCGCCATGAGCATCAAGAGTTTCAACAGGGTTGCCTGCGGCATCATAGGATGTAAACTCGGTAACAGTTTCGCTGTTTCTTGGGGATGCACTCGATGACTTTGAGTTTTGAGATGCACGTCTAACCGGCTGCGAAGAGTGGGTGTTGTTCTCGCCCTCAATAATCACCCGTCCCAGATAATCGACGTGACGGAATGAAGATCCGAGTATTCCGCCGGAGGACGTAGTTTCTTTGCCCGTTCTACGGTTTACAGTGCGGTGCGTAACAACGCCAGTAGCATCCGTAATCTGGCTAATTTCGCCAGCCAAGTCGTAGTCAAACTCACTCCGGGCACCCAGAGGATCTGTCACCGCAATAAGTTGTGACAAGCCATCGTATTCATAGTTGGTTACGGCACCGAGGGCATTAATAGTCTTGACCATGTTGCCCCAGGCATCAAATACTGCACGGTTGGTACGACCCAGTGGATCCGTGACAGCGGTGAGCTGGTTGCCGTTATTGTACTCAAAGTGCGTGACATGACCGTAAGGATCTGTCAAAGAAACGGGCAGCTGACCCATAGGGCGCGATGTATTGTGTGCACGGTGAGTGTCGCTTGACGTAAGGTTTTGGCGAACAAAAGCAGGAACATCCAGCTCTTCGGGAGTAAGTTCAGGGTACGTGAGGGACCAGCGTGAACCGGCAGCATCCGTAACCGAGGCGAGTTGCCCGGCGGAGTTCCAATGGGTAGAGGTTACGTGACCTAGAGCATCCCTAACCTGCACTATTCGACCGTGTTTGTCGTACTCTAGATGGACTGTATCGCCAACGCCGTTTGTTATGCTGATCAGTTCTTGACGTGCGTTATAGGTGTATATGGTACGCACACCGGTGGGGTCAGTAACGCTCAGAAGGTTGCCGTACTCATCCCAGCTATATTCTGTAGTATGCCCATTCCCATCAGTCATAGTGATGGGGTTTGGGTTTGCACCTGTTGGTTCGTAGGTATATGACACTACCACGGGATCACCGGGGTTGAGCCGATCACGGAAATCACATACAGAGGTCGTGAGCAGGCGGTTATGTTCGTCCCAGGTGTACTTAGACAGTGCACCCTCGGGGGTAAGCTGTTTCGCTAAACGGCTGTGAGAGTCGTAGGAACGGCTTATCGTAGAACCATCGCGTTCAGTAACGCTGATGCGGTTGCCGAATTTATCGTAGCGCATGACTTGGCGGCTGCCATCAGCAGCCGTCATAGAGCTAAGACGTCCGCGTTCATCCGAGCGCCAAATATTAGAGCTGTCGCCGGTTATCGCGTCAGCAACAATCGTCATAATGCCTGGAGCATACACGAAAGATACTTCACGGGAATGTTCTGTCAGCTGGTGGACCACACGTCCTTGGCCGTCATAGGTATTAGTGACTTCACGGTGGCCGTTCACGTCCCAGACTTCTTCAATCAGGCGCTTAGCGTTATGGGTGTAACGACGAATACCGTCGGGACGGTTAACCGCTGCTAGCAGATCATCATCGTCGTAAATGTAGGTGACGGTATCAAGTATCTGCACATCATGATCTATGAAATAGGTGCTGGCAGATTCAGGGCGAATACGGTTATCACGGGGTGAGTTGCCGTAGCGTATCTGAAGACCTCGACCTGAGGCCGGGTGAACAATGTCAGTCAGCTCTAACGCACCCGTTGCGGAATCTGATGAGTAAAGAGGCAGTGTTAAGGTTGCATAATGCCCCTCCATCACGCCTGTCCAGGCACCAGAAGGGTCGTAGAAGTATCGAACATGCTTGGAATTGTAAACAACCCAATAATATGCGGGCGCGGTGGGTGCGCTGACCTTGCGCCCAGCATTCTCTGCCGTCTTGATTGCTTTTGTCGTCGCTGTGGATACATAGCTGTAAAGCTCGTCGCCGGGAACAGTTTTGCTAAGCCAATACGATTCGGAAGGAACACGACCAAAACCGTCACCCATACGAGGGAACGCTAGAGCTCGACCATCAGGCGTGTGCCATACAGCGCCTGTATTACTCAACGTAAGCTGAGTATCAAGCGTAGAAGACCAACCGAGACCAAAGATGCCCGAAGGGGCTTCTTCGGGATAGGTAACGGCAACGCTGTTGTACATACGTTCAAGCTTGATGAGCGATGCCGCAGGAGCATGCTCGAAGGAGAGATCACACTCATGCTCAATGAAATTCCCTGTGGCAACATTTACGGGATCAAGCGCATATCCCGCTGAGTATACCGCGCCGGTTATTGTCGCACGAGAAACGTCAATACTCGGACGATCTGTAGAAATTTTCTGTTCCTTCAGATAATTCCGGATATACCCCGTATTAAGGTACTGCGGATAATCCAAAAAATCTGCTTCAGAATAAATAGGGCCTAACATTCCTTGAGAACCAGCCGTCGCGAAAGCTTCCGCAACAGTGAGAATCCAACGAACATCAGATTGGTTGGCATCAACCCATTTTGCGATCGAGTTAAAAAGGCTTACGGCATCAAAAACACCCCATGATGTATGCTCAGCGAAAGAGCTGTAGCTTTTCGTGATATTGGAGTAAAGCTCAGCAATTCTTTGATCTGACTTGGAGTTCTTTTGCGCAAATGTCACGAGGTTGCCGGGAATAGCCGAGGTAGTCTCGGTAGCATCCTGGGCGGCGTCCCGAGCTCTCTTTTCGGCGCGATGCGTACGGTTGCGCCCGATAACCTCTGCATTTCTGCCCGTATTACGGGATTTGATAATCGGGGCGCGTTCGTCGAACTTGGGACCTTCGTTATCTAGATTAGGCTGTGGTTGGGGAGGGTAATGAGCAGCGGGATCTTTCTGAAAACTTATAAATGTATTTCGATTATCATTTTCAATGTTATCTCTGATCTTCCGTTTTTCTTCCTCCCAATGCGCCATAGCCTCACGGAATTTTTTACGATTCTCATTTTCTTGGTGTGCGGCATCAATATATTTCTGCAGGTCGGCGGCGGCATCGCCCAGGGCTGTAATCAGATTTTTACATTCAGAGATGGAATACTTGCAGTTCTGATCAAAAACTCGTGCGAAATGTCCTTTAAACTCACGTTGGGCTATGCCAATATACCGCTGCCGTTCCGGAAGCTGTATTTCTAACTTTCTTTTTAAATACCTGAATATACTGAGCAGAATATCGGCATGATTAAAATCGAACTCAACATCACGCTCTAGAACGTGCATGTTGTCGTATTCGCCCATAGTTTATGTATCTTCCGTGATGCGTGGCTGGAAACTATGCTGAACCTAAGTGAAAGGTTGAAGCTCAACTTATGTTACCAGATGTGAACCCCCAATATGAGCACAGTCTGTAGGGGCCTGAGGCGTTGCATGAGCCTGTCTAGTCATCTGGAATACTTGAGCCCCTCGAAAGTTTTCGAGGGGGCTCAAAACTCGCGCACTTCCATGCGCATGAACCGCGAAAGTTCTGGTGCTAATCAATAACCGGGCGGATGGTCTCAACCGAGACGATACCACCGTGCTCGGCGGTTGAGACCTGCAGGACTACCGCATCCCCTGGCTCCATATAGGGGTCTTCGGTGGGAAGAATTTTCGCCGAACCCTTCATGAGGTGCCCCTTAAGAGCCTTGAAAACCAACGGGAGTACGGGGCGGTGCGTGCACAGCAGCGAAGGAACTTCCTTCACGAACAGCGATTCGGTCACTTTTGCCGTGCGTTTAGGATGCCCTGCCGCGCCGCTCTCCGAGAGGGACTTTTTCTCTTTAATTGCGATCGCATGGTCGTTCGCGTAGGGCGCCACGGTCTGCATGCACCGCAGCCACGGAGACGAAAGCAAACGGGTGGGGGAGTATGCCTCCAACAGGCGGCTATGCGCAAGCGCCTGGCGTTTACCGGTTCCCGCGAGCGGACGCTCGTCGTCGGCAGCAGTCCAGTTAGACCGCGGTTTTGCCTTGGCATGCCGCATAATGACGACCGGGCGAGTGTGCAGAGTACCGGCTTTATGGTGAGCAACGAGCGCATCCAAAGGCTCGTGGTCGGTGCTGTTGCTCAAGAGCTTGCGTGCCTCTTTGGGGGTTACCCAGCGGATTTCGTCAACTTCGCCTTCGTCAGCGCGGGGATGCTCCCCCACGGGCAGCTGCGCGGCCCAGTAGAACACATCCTTGGGGCGCCCCGAGACCATATAGTTGGTGACCGCCAGCGGCACGCCGAGGGTTATTCTGAGGGTGACTTCTTCGCCTACCTCACGAATGGCGGTTTCAACGAGCGATTCGCCCGCATCCTGTTTGCCTTTGGGCCAAGACCAGTCGTTATAGCGGGGCCGGTGAATCATGAGCACTTCAAGTTTTTCCCCGTGCAAGCGCCAGACGAGGGCACCTGCGGCAACGACAGGCGCTGTATTTTCGCGGGTGCGGGTGATGGCGAGTGAATTATCGTATACGTGGGCGGAATAGTACGTTGATTCGGTGGTCACGGGATCCTCTACGAGCTGGTAGTGATGATGCGGTGTACTCCCATTCTAGGGGAAAAATCTTCAAAGCCGTCACCGTCCCGTAACCTTGTGTTCACCTTCGTAGTAAAAATCCGAATGTTACGTGGCTTGGCACCCTGTGGAGCGCAATTATGGGCATATAGTGTGGCTTTCAGACCGAAAATTCACATAGTGCTACTTTTCGGTCTGAAAGCCACCTGCATACAGAAGTTACGGAAAGGGAAAACCGCTAAATCTTGTCGTGGTTCTTCCGAGAGCGCGAGCGCAGGTAATAGGACTGCACATCGCGCAGCGGGTTGCCGTCGGCATCAGTATCGAAACGCTTCCACGTGCCATCGCCCGAGAGATGCCAGGTGCGGGAGTCATCGCTCATGTAGACCGTGAACATATCGAGCAGGTACTTGATATGGCGGGGGTCTTTGACCCTTACGAGCGCCTCGATGCGGCGGTCGAGGTTGCGGTGCATCATATCGGCAGACCCGATGTAGACGATGGGCTCGCCAGCGTTCTCAAACGCGAAGACGCGCGAGTGCTCCAGGAAGCGCCCAAGCACCGAACGCACCCGGATATTCTCGCTGAGTCCGGGCACGCCGGGGCGCAGGGCGCAAATACCGCGCACGACCACATCGACGGGAACTCCGGCCTGCGAGGCGCGGTAGAGAGAGTCGATAATCGCCTCGTCTACCATGGAGTTGCACTTGATCTGGATGCGCGCCTCCTTACCCGCCTTATGATTCTCAATTTCGCGGTTGATGCACTCGATGAGCCCGCTGCGCAGCGAACGTGGGGCGACGAGTAGCGATTTGTAAGTGGTTTTCGGTGCGTACCCGGAGAGCTGGTTAAACAGGCGCGAAACGTCCTCACAAATCTGCTCGTCACAGGTGATAATGCCGAGGTCTTCGTAGAACCGTGCGGTGGAGGGATGGTAGTTGCCGGTGCCGATGTGTGCGTAACGGCGCAGCTGGTTGCCTTCGCGGCGCACTACCAAGGAGAGCTTGCAGTGGGTTTTCAGTCCGACCAGACCGTAGACCACGTGCACGCCCGCGCGTTCGAGTTTGCGCGCCCAGGAGATATTGGCTTCTTCGTCGAACCGGGCCTTAATTTCAACGAGGGCGACAACCTGTTTGCCTGCTTCGGCGGCTTCGATCAGCGCATCGACAATGGGGGAGTCGCCGCTGGTGCGGTAGAGGGTCTGCTTGATAGCCTGTACCTTCGGGTCGGCCGCCGCTTGCGCAAGAAACGCTTGCACACTGGTGGCGAAGGAATCGTAGGGGTGGTGCAGAAGCACATCGTGATCGCGGGTTGCGGCGAACACATCCGCCTCTTTGGCGGTTTCGGCGGCGTTAAGCCAGCGGGAGGTATGCGCAATATGCTTGGGGTAGTGCAGGGCGGGACGGTTGGCGCGCACGATCGCGCCCATACCGCGCAAATCCAGTGGCGCAGGGAGCTTGTATACTTCGGAGTCGTCGATATTGAGCTCAGAAATAAGCAGGTCGAGGATCGTGGGGTTGATCGTATCTTCAACCTCAAGACGCACGGGCGGACCGAAACGTCGGCGCAGCAGCTCCTTTTCGAGGGCCTGCAGCAGGTTCTCGGCATCGTCCTCTTCAACCTCAAGGTCTTCGTTACGGGTTACGCGGAAGACATGGTGCTCAACAACCTCCATGCCGGGGAAGAGCGTGTCAAGGTGCTCGGCAATAATGACCTCTAATGGAATATAGCGGGATTCCTTGCCGGTCGTGTTGACGGCGCGGGGACCATCCACCGAAATCATGCGGTCAAGCTGATCGGGCACCTTCACACGCGCGAAAAGTTCCTTGCCGGTCTGCGGGTTACGCACCAGCACCGCAAGGTTCAGTGAAAGCCCCGAAATATAGGGGAAGGGGTGCGCCGGGTCTACCGCGAGCGGGGTGAGAATCGGGAAAATATCGCGCAGGAATTCTTGGCGCAAACGGGTTTTAGCGTCTGCATCCAAGTCATCCCAGCCCACAATATGAATGTTCTGTTTTTCTAGTTCCGGGAGTATCTGCTCATGGAATACCTGGGCGTGGCGCTTCTGCAGGCTGTGAGCGGCGGTCGAGATCGCCTCCATCTGTTCGTCAGGACTCAACCCTGCGGCGGAAGGTACCGCCAGTCCGGTAGCGATGCGGCGTTTGAGCCCCGCCACGCGCACCATAAAGAACTCGTCAAGGTTCGAGGCCACGATAGAAAGAAAATTCAGGCGCTCCAACAGGTATAAATCAGGGTCTTCGGCAAGCTCCAGCACCCGGGAATTAAAATCGAGCCAGCTGCTTTCACGGTCGAGAAAACGCTCGGCCCCAAAATCGCCTTCGATGCTGGGCAAATCGAGTTTTTCTCCCGCCTCAATGCGGTCGGCACGGGTATCGGCACGCTCAATCTTCGAGATATCGTTTCCGATGTGAATCAACCCGGTCATCGGTGCCGGTTCGGTATTCTTTTTGGTATGCGGGTGGGGTGCCACAGGCTATTCCTTACTATGTTGAGGGACTAAGTTTACGATGCGCCGCTCGTCATCGAGCACAACGCAGAAAGAACGTTCGGTACGGGTGTGAGCCGGTAAAGAACCCGCGCCCCCCCCCGAATAAACGCTAGATGCTGCCGGTCGAGATAACCGCCGTGGTAACAGCGGAGAGCACGCCCGCATCCACACCGTTAGACGAACTCTTGCCGGAGCCGCGTTCGGGGGCATACATGCGATCCACGGTCGCAACTGCGAACCCTAACGACTCGTAGAGCTTCAACGCAGGGGCATTATCGGCGTCCACATACAGTTCGATTGCATGCAGAGGCTCGCCGTTTTCGTCGGATGCAAGCGCCAAATACGCTAGGGCACGCAGGGTCACGGTGCGCCCCAGACCGCCGCCCTGGGCATTTGGACTGACCCCCACCACATAAATCTCACCCGCAGGCACCAGATCGTCGAGAGGCTGCCCCGGCTCGGTCTGAGCGGTTGGAATTTTCGTCCACGTAAACGCCGCAATATTATGCGGGTCCTCCCGCTCAGAGATGATAAAGAACCCCTCCGGGCGGAACCAGTCGCTGCTGGTGCGCTCGCGTAAATCCGCGAGAGTCAGGCGACCTTGTTCGGGGTGCTCAGCGAAGGCTTCCGCGTTGACGCGAAGCCAGGGGTTTTCGTCGGCGGGGGTGAAGGTGCGCAACTCAAACGAGTCGGGCAGGGTGCGCGCATCCGAGAGCTCGGCAAGATTCTCACGGGTTTGCTCGTCAAGCGGAAGTACCATTTTGTACAGCACGCGTACCGGGGTAAAACCTGCGGCTTCGGCAAGCTCATTGGCGGGACTCTCAATGCCGGTGTCGGTTGCGCTTCCGTGTACCCAGAGGTTGTAGTTGCCGGCCTCGCTTCCTAGATCCTGAATAACGCGAGTGAAGAATGCGGGACCGAGCCCCTGCCCGCGCATCTGCGGGTGAACGGCTGCCTCAAGTACACCGGGCTCGTCGGAGTCTTCGGGGGAAGGAACGGCAACGAGCACAGCCTGTAACTCGGGATTATCGGCGGCCGGAGTGAACGCGAAAACTTGCGGATGAACCAGGCTCTCACCGCGCACCGCTTTCGAGAGCTCTACCAGAGTTTGTTCGGAGAAAGCCGGGGTACCGTCGTGCTTCTGTACGGCGCGTGCGAACTGCGTGAAATGCTCTAGAAGCTCAGCATTGAGGGGCATATTTTCGTAGTGCCCAGAGTCGAGGGTGAAGTTTTCGGGTGATGCCGCCATTCTCGCCTTCTTTCACATTGCCTACTGTTTAACTTTACCGGGTGAAAGCCTGCGTTTGAACCGGTTTGATGCAATAAGCGCAATCTTCGGCGCACCAGAAAAAGAAAAGTATTTCGCCGCGCCGTTAGTCCTCGGCAGAAGGGTCGTGATGGGTATTCTGCGCGTGGAACGAATACCCCACGTTGCGCACCGTGGTAATCATCTGTTCGTGCTCAGAACCGAGCTTTGAACGCAGCCGACGAACGTGCACATCGACTGTGCGAGTGCCGCCATAGTACGAGTCGTAGCCCCAGACCTCCGAGAGTAGCTGCGCCCGCGAAAATACTCGCCCGGGATGCTGAGCCACAAACTTCAAAAGCTCAAATTCCTTGAAGGTCAGGTTGAGTGCCGCTCCATTCAGATGCGCCGAATAGGTTTGTGCATCAATGACCAGATTGCCGATGCGGATAATCTGCTGGCTGCGATCGTCTGTATCTTTGAGTTCGGGTGCCGTAATTATCAGGCGCAGGCGGGCATCCATTTCGGAGGGCGAAGCCTGGTCCAGCACAATATCGTCCACCTGCCACGAGGCGGAAACAGCCGCCATTCCGCCCTCGGTCAGGACAATCATGAGCGGGATGGTGATCCCCGCGGTCTTCAGAAGCTGGGCGGTATTGCGTGCTTTGAGCAGATTTTGGCGCGCATCCAGAATAACGATATCGTGTTCCGTGCCGATAGTACTCAGGGGCGAATCGAGGGGAAGCTCAATTACACGGTGGCTGAGCAGGCTGAGGGCAGGAATGAGCTCTTGCGCGCGCGGTGCATCGCTCAGTAACGCAATGCGGTACATACACCCTCCTGAATCTGCAATCCTTACTCGCACGGTTTTGTACTATTTTACTCATGCCTTCGTCGGCTCTTCGGGCACAGTACCTTCAACGGCGCTGAAACACGCCGCAGCGGTGCGCATTAAAGTTATTTTACTCAGGGGAGAGCGCCGTGAACCGTGCTTTAGTTCAGCCATCTATGGTATTTTTAAGGCATGGACAACATCTTGTACTTAGAGATCTTCTTCATCTGTTTGATGGCTCTCATCTCGGTATGCATCGCCGTTGGTGCATACGCAGTACTTAAGGGTCTCTTCGCAGGGCAGAAGTAGAGCGTAAATTTTTTCCGAGCCGAGGAAGGCTCGTGGTGCCCCCGGTTAATGCTGAGGCACCCCCGGGAGGGGTGTGTAGATAGTGCCGGGGGCTTTTGCATGCCCGGGGGAGTGCATCCCAGCCTATGGCGAAATAGCCCACGTTTTGAACTGCTGGCCGCAGAAAAAGCCTAGAATAGGGGAATGGCAATTGAAATTCCAACCAACCTAACCCCTGAGCTCGTTCCCTTCGCGTGGCTTCTGGGTACCTGGGAAGGTACCGGAACCATGTGGTA
>ERZ772904.291-NODE-291-length-15033-cov-11.9627_pt1 | contig 15033 bp, 15 predicted proteins | sample MGYA00512122_ERZ772904 | MGnify/ENA primary metagenome ERZ772904 (study PRJEB29015, sample SAMEA2738104) | human oral metagenome | biome: human oral; feature: human-associated habitat; material: saliva | place: China | collected 2269 ... | reverse complement strand
AATTTTTGGAACACCGCACCAAAAAATCCAGCCTGAACAGCTTGGGCTTGCTGCTCAAACTCACGCCGACCCAAGTCAACGTGCAACGCGATGGCGAATGGAAACAACTGCCCATCGACCAAGTGCAAATCGGCGACCTAATCCGCGCCAACCACGGCGAACGCATTGCCGCCGACGGCATCATCGAGAGCGGCAGCGGTTGGGCGGATGAGAGCCACCTTACCGGCGAGTCCAATCCCGAAGAGAAAAAGGCAGGCGGCAAAGTGTTGGCGGGCGCGCTGATGACCGAGGGCAGCGTGGTTTACCGCGCTACGCAGCTCGGCAGCCAAACCCTGCTCGGCGACATGATGAACGCGCTTTCTGAAGCACAAGGCAGCAAAGCACCGATTGCGCGTGTGGCCGATAAAGCGGCGGCGGTGTTCGTGCCTGCCGTCGTGGGCATCGCGCTTTTGACTTTTATCGCCACTTGGCTGGTAAAAGGTGATTGGACGGTTGCGCTGATGCACGCCGTTGCCGTTTTGGTGATTGCCTGTCCGTGCGCGCTCGGTCTGGCAACCCCTGCCGCGATTATGGTCGGCATGGGCAAAGCGGTGAAACACGGTATTTGGTTTAAAGACGCGGCGGCAATGGAAGAAGCCGCCCACGTCGATGCCGTCGTGCTGGACAAAACCGGCACGCTGACCGAAGGCAAGCCGCAGGTTGCCGCCGTTTATTGCGTTCCCGACAGCGGCTTTGACGAAGACGCTTTGTACCGCATCGCCGCCGCCGTCGAACAAAACGCCGCTCACCCGCTCGCCCGCGCCATCGTCTCTGCCGCCCAAGCGCGCGGTTTGGACATTCCCACCGCACAAGACGCCCAAACCGTTGTCGGCGCAGGCATTACCGCCGAAGTCGAAGGCGTGGGTTTGGTGAAAGCGGGCAAAGCCGAATTTGCCGAACTGGCCTTGCCGAAGTTTTCAGACGGCGTTTGGGACATTGCAAGCATTGTCGCAGTCTCAGTCGATAACAAACCCGTCGGCGCATTCGCACTTGCCGACGCGCTGAAAACCGACACCGCCGAAGCCATAGGCCGTCTGAAAAAACACGGCATCGATGTTTACATCATGAGCGGCGACAATCAAGGCACGGTCGAATACGTCGCCAAACAACTGGGCATCGCACACGCCTTCGGCAACATGAGTCCGCGCGACAAAGCCGCCGAAGTGCAGAAACTCAAAGCCGCCGGCAAAACCGTAGCGATGGTCGGCGACGGCATCAACGACGCACCCGCGCTCGCCGCCGCCAACGTCAGCTTCGCCATGAAAGGCGGCGCGGACGTTGCCGAACACACCGCGTCCGCCACGCTGATGCAGCATTCGGTCAACCAGCTCGCCGATGCCCTGCTGGTGTCGCAGGCAACGTTGAAAAACATCAAGCAAAACCTGTTTTTCGCCTTCTTCTACAATATCTTGGGCATCCCGCTTGCCGCGCTCGGCTTCCTAAACCCTGTTATCGCAGGCGCGGCAATGGCAGCAAGCTCGGTTTCCGTGTTAAGCAACGCCTTGCGCCTGAAACGGGTGAAGATTGAGTGATAATATAAAGGCCGTCTGAAGATTGTTTTTTCAGACGGCCTGTCATTTAAGTATTTTTGAAGGACTAATCAGATGAAAACACTTCGTTTATTGTTTGGCTTGGCATTGGTTGCTACTGGATTTAGCGTGCAGGCTGGGGATTACAGCGAGAAGCAGCACGATAAGCTGATACGAGAATGCAATCGGAACAATCTGGAGAGTTGTGTCACTGCGGCCATTTGGACGCGCGATTATCTTGAAGCGCCTGCTCATGCTTATCCGTTTCTGAAAAAAGCCTGCGATGGCGGCAATATGCGCGGCTGCAATGTTTTGGGTAATCTGTATCTCAATCCGTCCAGCGGTTTGGGCATGGATTATGCCGCCGCGGTCAAACTCTACGAACGGGCTTGTAAAGGCGGTTATGAAAATGCCTGTACCAATCTTGAAGAAACTAAAGCGGAGATGGCGCAAGGCACTACATCAGACCGCGACAGCCGTTTAAACCAACTGAGCGAATCTTGTGCTTTGGAAAACGAAGCTGCTTGTCAGGCGTTAATGCTGGAAATGCAACGTTGAGCGTTACGCTGAGGCCGTCTGAAGACTGTTTCTTCAGACGGCCTTTAATCCATATTTTCTGATTTTGAGACTCACGCGGGAGTTTGTTGTATGGACATGATGTTGTTTACTAATATTGTATTGATTGTTTTATGTATTTTTACCATGTTGCTGGTGTGGTCGCGCAACTGGAAACGTAAGCAGGCTTATTTTGAGAAAATCAAAAGCAATCCGGAAAACCTCAAGTGGGTTGGGCAGAATCTGACCGGCCAGGAATGGAAGGATTGGAAAGCCGTGAGCGACCGTTTTGGGCTGCCTATGCTGCAGGCTAAGCAATTAATTGATTTTTATAAAAACAGTCAGCGTTAATTGATGATTTGACGATAGAACTTGACTGAAGTTAAGGCCGTCTGAAATAGCACTCTTATAATAATATAAGTGATATTTCAGACGGCCTTGATGTTGGTTCAAATAAAGGGAGGAGAACAAAAATGACCGTTTACTTAATCGGCGATTCAGTGCGGCTTGCTTCGGAGCCTTACACGCGCGCCGCTTTGCCTGAGGCGGAAATTGTTTCTCCATCGGAAAACTGCCGCTCGTCGCATGATGTATTAGAGCATATCGGGCAATGGACAGAGGACGCAACTGCGGGAGATGTTATCCACATCAACTGCGGTTTGCACGATATCCGCCACAATCAGGGCTGTAACGGGCCGGTGGCCGATATAGAAACCTACCGCAGCAACCTGATTCAAATTTTTGATTATTTGAAACAGACAGGGGCAAAAATTATTTGGGCGAGCAGTACGCCGTTTTTGGAAAGTGTACACAATATCGTCAAACCCTCGCGCCGTTATCTGGACGACTTGAAGGCCTATAACCGTGTGGCGGAGGATTTGGCAAGGCAATATGGTTTTGCTGTCAATGATTTATACAGTTTGATGTTTGGGCAGGATTTGACTGATGTGATGCTGTGCGACGGGCTTCATTTCAATGAGTTCGGCAGTAATATAATAGGTAAGGCAGTAGCAGAGGCGATATTGAAACAGATGGATTAACCTGACTTAATTTGTTTTGTCATGTTTTGGCTTTCAGACGGCCTTTAAAGTTGAAGTGAAGCCCCGATATATGGTAATATAGCACTAATCCTATCAACATTTAATCCAGGAGTATGGCCATGAGCGGCGAATTAGATAAAATCAGCGGTAAAGTAAAAGAAGTGGCAGGAGATGTATCCAGCAATACCAAACTTGAAGCTGAGGGCTTGGTTCAACAAGGCGTTGGCAAAGTAAAAGAAGCAGCATCAGATATTGAAAGCAAAGCCAGTGACGCTTTAGAAGAAGGTAAAGCAAAAGGTTCGCAATTGTTTGAAGAAGCTAAAGAAAAAGCAACTGCTTTAGCCGATGAAGCCAAAGAGAAAGTAGCACACTTGGCTGAAGAAGCCAAAGAAAAAGCTGAAGGCTTGATTAATGATATTAAAAGCAAATTTTAATATTTAAAGAATAAAAGGCCGTCTGAAAGATTTTTCAGACGGCCTTTGTTTATGGTTTTAAAGTTTAGGCAAATTGTTTGCCAAATTCGATAAATTCGTCTTTTTTAGCTTTGGCTTTGCCGGAGTCGATGGCTTCTTGAGCGGCTTTGACGCCATCTGCCAGCGAAGCGACCACATTTCCTGCATAGAGCGCGGCGGCGGCATTAAGGACGACGATATCGCGTGCGGCACCTGCTTTGCCGTCCAGCACTTCGTTCATTTTTTGCAGGGATTCTTGCGCGTTTTCTACTTTGATTTCGTCCAAATTTCGGCGGATTTCCATGCCGAAATCGGCTGGGCTGATGTCGTATTCGGTGATTTTGCCGTCTTTCAGTTCGGCAACGCGGGTTTTGCCGGTCAGCGTGATTTCATCCAAACCGCCTTCGCCGCACACAATCAAAACATGTTTAGAGCCAAGCTGTTGCAATACGCGGGAAAGAATGCCGCACAAGTCGATGTGGAACACGCCCAACAGTTGGTTTGCCGCACCGGCCGGATTGGTCAGAGGGCCCAAGATATTGAAGATGCTGCGGAAACCGAGCGAGCGGCGGACTGGGGCAACATAGCGCATGGCGCTGTGGTGGTTGGGCGCGAACATAAAGCCGATGCCGGTTTGCTGAATGCTTTGGGCAACCTGTTCGGGGTTGAGGTTGAGGTTGGCACCCATTTGTTCCATGACATCGGCTGCGCCGCTGGATGAAGAAACGGAGCGTCCGCCGTGTTTGGCGACTTTAGCGCCTGCTGCCGCCGCGACAAACATGGAAGTCGTGGAAATATTGAAGGTTTTGGCACCATCGCCGCCCGTGCCGACAATATCGACCAAGTCATCGGCGTTTTCCAGTGGCACTTTGGTGGCAAATTCGCGCATCACGCTGGCTGCGGCGGTAATCTCGGAAACGGTTTCAACTTTAATCCGCAGGCCGGTCAGAATGGCGGCGATTTGCTCGGGTGGAACTTGGCCGCTCATGATTTGGCGCATGAGGTCGGTCATTTCATCGTAGAAAAGTTCGTTGTTGCTGATGAGGCGTTCAATCGCTTGTTGAGGGGTAATCATGATTTTTCCTTTGTTCGTGTCCGATGTGATTCAGGCCGTCTGAAAATGCGGTTTGAACACTGTCAAACATATTTCAGACGGCCTTTCATTAAGATTTTTGCGGGCGGTAGTCTTTGAATTCTTCTAAGAAGTTTTTCAGCATGTCGTGGCCGTGTTCGGTCAGCAGGGCTTCGGGGTGGAACTGTACGCCTTCAACGGCATATTCTTTGTGGCGTACGCCCATGATTTCGCCGTCTTCCGTCCATGCGGTAATTTCGAGGCAGTCGGGCAGGGTGGCGCGGTCGATGGCCAGGCTGTGGTAGCGCGTGCAGTTGACCGGATTGGGCAGGTCTTTAAACATGCCTGTGCCGTGATGGAAAACGGGGGAGACTTTGCCGTGCATCATCGTTTGCGCGCGCACGACATTGCCGCCGAACGCTTCGCCCATGGTTTGATGGCCGAGGCACACGCCCATGACGGGCATCCTGCCGGCAAAGTGCTGCATGGCCGCAACAGAAATGCCTGCTTCTTTCGGTGAGCAAGGGCCCGGGCCGATGACCAGATATTGCGGTTTCAGGGCTTCGATTTCTTCGAGGGTGATTTCATCGTTGCAACGTACCAAAACTTCCTGCCCCAATTCGGCAAAGTATTGGACGATGTTGTAGGTGAAGCTGTCATAATTATCAATGAATAAAAGCATTTGCAAACCTTTAATGACATCTTGGCAGTCAGGGTAAGGCCTGCCAAAAGTGTAAAAACCGTTTATGTTTGCATAATATCACAATCTTTACCTAAAGGCCGTCTGAAACGGCGGATAAGACAAAACAGCTAAAAAATGCTATGCTTTACGCTTTGAACCTAATCTGTTTGAAGTGATGAAAAAGTATCTTATCCCGACTGCCGCCGTCGTTGTCGCCGCTGCGCTCGGCACACCTTATTATCTTGGTGTCAAAGCGGAAGAAAGCCTGACCGAGCAACAAAAGTTGTTGCAGGAATCCGGTTTCCTGACCGTTGAGTCCCACCAATACGATCGCGGCTGGTTCAGTTCAACCGAGACGACCGTCATCCGCCTCAAACCGACCCTGCTTCAAAATACGCAAAAATACCTGCCGGACAATTTGAAAACCGTCCTGCAAGAGCCGATTACGGTCATCAACCACGTGACACACGGCCCGTTTGCCGGCGGCTTCGGCACTCGCGCCCATGTGGAAACCGAGTTCCAATACCATCCGGAAACCAAAAAAGTTTTGGACCGCTTCTTCGGCCAGCAAACGCCGTTGACCATGACCAATACGGTTTACCTTTCCGGAGACGGCAAACTCAGTCTCAATATTCCCGCTTTCGACTATGAAGAGCTTTCCGGTATCAAGCTCAACTGGAAAGGCTTTAGCGGCAATACCGATTACAGCCAAGGCTTCAAAAGCTATCGCCACGATTACCTTGCGCCGTCTTTACAAGTCAAATTGGCCGACAAAGGCGATGTGTCTTTGGAAAACTTGCGCTTCCAATCCGAAACGGAAGACGGCCTGACCAAGCTTTCTTTGGGCAAGAGCAGCATTACGCTGGATAAATTCCTGCTACAATGGAAAGAAAACATCGATTACAACGTTAAGTTGAATGAGTTGGTCAACCTTGTGACCAATCTGCAAATCGGTGCATTCATCAATCCGACCGGCACGATTGCTCCGTCTAAAATCGAAGTCAACAAACTGCGTTTCGATACCCAGACCGGCGCAGTCGATAAATTCATCAACAGCGAAGGCCGCTTCCAATTTGAAAGTCTGACCTATGGCGAAGACAAATACGGCCCTCTGGACATCAATGTTGCCGCCGAGCATTTGGACGCCGCATCACTTTTGGCGTTGAAAAACAAAATTGCCGAAGTGTCCGTGAAGAAAATGAGCGAAGAAGAAATTCAGGCTTCTTTGCTTCAGACGGCCAAAAACGAGGCTTCGGGCCTGTTTACCAACAATCCGGTTTTAAACATCAAAACCTTCAAATTTACCATGCCTAATGGTGATGTCGATGTCAGCGGCAAGCTTGCCTTTAAAGGTTTGACAGCCAAAGACCTCAACAGCCTGGGCGATATGCTGAAGAAAACCGAAGCCGACTTCAACATGAGCGTACCGCAAAAATTGTTGGAGCAGCTCGCCGTCAACCAAGCCAGCAGCCTGTTTAGCGTCAATGCCGAAGATGAAGCCGCAGGCCGCGCCAGCATCGACGATATCAACGAAACCTTGCGCCTGATGGTGGACAGCACCATTAAAAGCATGGCAAGAGAAAAATATCTGACCTTGGAAGACGATAATGTCAAAACCCATCTGACTTTGCAAAACAGCGAGTTGAAATTAAACGGAAAAGTCCTTCAAAGCGACCCGGAACCCGAGTTTGACGAATCAGACTTTCCCAATAACTAATCCTCAATCACACAAACAGCGGTTTTAGCTTCACTGAAGTTAAAACCGCAAATCAACCCACAATCAAGAAGGAAACCCATGTTCCGTACCATGCTCGGCGGCAAAATCCACCGTGCCACCGTTACCGAAGCCAACCTCAACTACGTCGGCAGCATTACCGTTGACCAAGACCTGCTGGATGCGGCAGGTATTTGCGTGAACGAAAAAGTCGCCATCGTCAACAACAACAACGGCGAACGTCTTGAAACCTACACCATCCCCGGCGAACGCGGCAGCGGCGTCGTTTGCCTCAATGGCGCGGCCGCGCGTTTGGTTCAAAAAGGCGACATCGTAATCATCATGTCTTACGTCATGTTGTCCGAACCCGAAATTGCAGCGCATGAGCCGAAAGTCGTCCTCGTCGATGAGAATAACAAAATCCGCGACGTGATTTCTTATGAGCCGCCGCACACCGTGTTGTAATATTCAAACAAAGGCCGTCTGAAACGTTTCAGACGGCCTGTTTCCCAAATTCAACTTATCTGAAAGGCTTTGCCGTGAATATCCAAATCAACAACATCACCGTCAGCAACGATGCGCCCTTTACTCTTTTCGGCGGCATCAATGTCCTTGAAGACCTCGACTCTACGCTGAAAGCCTGTGAGCAATACGTTAAAGTAACCGATAAACTCAGCATCCCTTATGTGTTCAAAGCCTCTTTCGACAAGGCAAACCGCTCTTCCATCCACTCTTTCCGCGGTGTGGGTTTGGATGAAGGCATGAAGATTTTTCAAACGGTGAAACGCGAGTTTAACGTTCCCGTGATTACCGACGTTCACGAGCCTTACCAATGCCAGCCGGTTGCCGAAGTCTGCGATGTCATCCAGCTGCCTGCCTTCTTGGCACGCCAAACTGATTTGGTGGTGGCTATGGCGAAAACCGGCAATGTCATCAACATCAAAAAGCCGCAATTCCTCAGCCCGTCTCAAATGAAAAACATCGTCGAGAAATTCCAAGAAGCAGGCAACGAGCAAATCATTTTGTGCGAACGCGGCGCAAACTTCGGCTACGACAACTTGGTGGTCGATATGCTCGGCTTTGGCGTGATGAAAAAAACGTGTCACAACCTACCCGTTATTTTTGATGTAACCCATTCCCTGCAAACGCGCGAATCCGGTGCCGCTGCATCTGGCGGCCGTCGCGCCCAAGTATTAGACTTGGCGCTTGCCGGCATGGCAACCCGATTGGCCGGTTTGTTCCTCGAATCCCATGCCAATCCCGACCAAGCCAAATGCGATGGCCCAAGTGCATTGCCGCTTGCGCAATTGGAAGATTTCCTGACCCGTGTTAAAGCAATCGATGAAACCGTGAAATCGTTTGCTCCTATGGATATTCGTTAAGGGCAAATAAGTTAAAAGGCCGTCTGAAAGCATTTTCAGACGGCCTGAGACCTTTGCAAAATTCCCCAAAATCCCCTAAATTCCCACCAAGACATTTAGGGGATTTTCCATGACCACCTTCTTTCAGCAAACCGCCCAAGCCATGATTGCCAAACACATCGACCGCTTCCCACTATTGAAGTTAGATCAGGTGATTGATTGGCAACCGATCGAACAATACCTGAATCGAGACCTTTCGGGCGTTCTTAATTTCCATTTATCCCATTCGCTTTACCATAGTCATTATCCAAGTTAATATACCAAATTCATTGTCATTCTAAAATTGTCTCGTCATGACCGCCCGCCAATCCTACCGCCTTACCTTCGCCCGTTTCTCCCCCTCACTTTCAGTCCGCTCCTTCAGCGCATCAGAAGCGGTCAATACCGCTTACCGGGTCGAAATCACCGCCACCTCTACCGATTCCTCTCTGCCGCTGTCTTCCTACCTCAACCAGCGCGCAGCGTTTGAGATTCGTCCGCAAGAAGGTTTACTGTCAGAAGTCGTCAGTGAATTCGGGTCTGCTTCAGACGATCCCCCGGCGAAGCAATGGCAGGGCATTATCACCTCATGCGAGAAGCTGTCCGTCTCTAAGGATGAAACCGTTTACCGCTTTGTTTTAGAGCCGCGCTTCGCGGCTTTAAAACATTTCCAAACTTCCCGGCTGTTCCAACACCAAACCGTCCCCGACATCGTTGCCGCCGTCTTCAAACACCACGGCTTCTCCGGTGTCGACTACCGTTTCCAAAAGAGCCGCAGCTACACTGTACGCGAGTATGTAACCCAGTATCTCGAAAGCGACTTTGCCTTTATCAACCGTCTGTGTGAAGAAGAGGGCATTTGGTATGCCTTCGAACAGCATGAACAACATGGCGACGTAGTCGTCTTCGGCGACAGTCCCGAACACTATTTACGCAGCCAAGGTTTACCCGTTTCCTACCGTCCCCATGCCGGACTGGAGAGTGTCGGTACCGAAGCACTCTTTAACTTAAGCATCCGCCACAACCCCATCGTCGAAGGCATACGCACGGCCGACTACAACTACCGCAGTGCCGATACCGACCTCTTTGCCGAAACCGACAACAAACAATCCGAAGAATCAGCCGACAACACCGTCTTATTGGGCAAACAGCAGCATTGGGGCCTTCATCCCAAAACCCCCGACGAAGCCCAAGTTCAGACGACCCTGTTGAACGAAGCCGTCCTCTGCCGTCAAACCGTCGCTGCCGGCAGCGGCAACGTTGTCTCCATGACACCGATGAAAGTGTTCCAAACCGATACCGCCTTCCCCGAAGCCCCCGACGGCTGGCTGGTACTTTCCATGGAACACAGCGGCAGCCGCGATACCGCCTACAGCCATACCTTTACCGCCATCCCCGCCCGACTCGCCTTCCGTCCCGAACGCACCACCCCGCGTCCGCATATCGACGGTACCTTACCGGCACGGGTGACCGCGGCGGAGAACTGCACCTACGCCTACATCGACGACATGGGACGCTACCGCGTCAAATTACCGTTTGATTTGGACGAATGGAGTCCCGGCGGCGAAAGCCGTCCCGTCCGACTGGCCAAACCCTATGCCGGTCCCGAATACGGCATCCACTTCCCCTTACACGAAGGCACCGAAGTCATGCTGTCCTTCGTCCAAGGTAATCCCGACCGTCCGTATATCTCCGGCGTCATGCACGACAGTGCCCATCCCGACCATATCCCTGCCGATTGGAACACAAGGAACGTCATCCGCACCTGGGCGAACAACAAACTCAGGATGGAAGACCAAAAAGGTCAGGAACACATCAAACTCGCCACCGACTACCAAAAATCCCAACTCAACCTCGGCCACATCGTTGACTCAAACCGCAACAAACGCGGAGAGAACGGCGAAGGCTTCGAACTCAGAACTGACGGTTGGGGTGCCGTACGGGCAGGTAAGGGCATACTCGTCAGTGCACAAAACCAGGATGCCAACGGCAAAGTACTGGATATGGACGATGCCATTGCCCAACTCGAACAGGCTCTTTCCCTCGCCAAAAGCCTGAACAAAGCCGCCCAAACGGCCAACAACCACCACACCGATGAAGAAACCCAAAGGGGCCGTCTGAAAGACGCCCTCAAAGACCTGAAAGAGGCAGGTTTGATCCAAACCGCCCCGGCCGGCATCGCCACCGCAACCGAGCAAAGCCAATTACACACCGCCAATGAAAACATCCACCTGGTCAGCGGGGCAAACACCGACATCACTGCCGGCCAAAGCCTGACCGCCCATGCGGCAGAGAGCCTTAACCTGTTTGCCCAAAGCAGCGGCATCAAAGTGCAGGCCAATCAGGGTGCAGTCACTGTACAGGCACAGAATGACGAATTGCAGCTGAATGCCTTAAAGGATGCAACGTTAACCAGCAGCGCAGGAAAAATCACCATTGCGGCGAAGGAAGAGATTCTGATTACCTGCAAAGGGGCGTATATCAAGCTGAGTAACGGAGAGGTTGAGATCGGGAGTCCGAAGGTGGTGCGGGTGAGGGCGCCGTTGGTGGTGAATGGGGTAAAAGGGATAAATTATCCATTACAAAATATTCCACCTTTGCAAATATTTAGTAACAAACTTGACCTTTACGACATATTTGGTTTTTCAGAGAAAAAGATTCCTTTTACGGTAATAGGCAATAAAGACAGAGAAAGTCAACATGGTACACTTGATAAAATGGGAAGAACCAACAGGCTATATTCGGATAAAGCCGAGATAGTAAAAATTTTTGCAGGCAATGCCATCTTATTGCCGGGTAAAGAAAGTGAGGAAAAATAATGGCTGAATATCGTTTTGAATTTTTGGATGCTGACCACAACCCTATGGTCAAATGTTGCTACCAAATCATGCAGTACGACTCTATACTGCGTAAAGATGTTGCCGATGAAAACGGTACGGCAGCATTTGACTCAGAATTGATTACTGGAAAAAAAATCTGGGTACGCTTTTGGACTCAGGGACAGCGACAAGATGCCGCATTCAGCACTCAACCTTTTTACTGGGTGAAAAACGTCATAACGCAGCCGATTATGGCACCCAGAGTATATGAAATTGAACTTCGTGAGACAGAGAACAAAAATAATGAGCCGGAAGATTACCGGCAAGCATTTTATGAAGTACAGGCTGGAGATACGTGGGAAGGGATTGCAGAAAAGTTTGGAACTCAAAAAATATTTATTTATGAGGATAGTTGTTCTGATGGTGACAAGCCAATTGTAGGGGCTAAATTATTACTACCTCATGGATGTAAAAGGTAAATTAAATATTAAGAGGAATAAATTGTGTCTACTAAACGAAACGACAGAACAATAAATGGTAAACCTATCACAACTCTACAAAGTTATGCCCCTTTGCAAGGGGTATGTATTTGGGTAGAAACTAAAGGAACGGGGCATACTTTCTTAACAGTACATAATAAAGATAATCTAATATTATATACGTATGGCAGATATGATGATGCTTATTTAGTAACAGCGGGATTGATGGGAGAGGGTGTACTAATTAGATATACTGGTACTCAAGCTACAACCTATATAAAGAAAGAGCTGTATCGCCTTTCATGCCAAGCATATTTAATTTCTGATGTTTCAAAAGAAAAAGTTAAACAAATCTTTGATCAAATTTGGAATAGCAGTTCAGAACATCCAGATGGTAAGGGAGTAGCTGAAGACATTAAAAAATTTGGAAGAGTAATTGATCATTATGATTTATCAGGGAATAATTGTACTACTAAAGTAATTGATGTATTAATCAAGGCTGGAACTAAAATTTTCAATACGAATGTTAGTATTTTTAATTATAATTTATATACGTATAAGGAGGATTTTACAATCCCTAGTTCTTTGAAAAAATTTTTAGATGAAAAGAGTTATAGGGACAATAGAGTAACAAATGTAACTGATAGGATGAAAAGTTATTTTCCTAATAGTGCTAAAATAAATAATTTAAAAAAAGTTGGCTCACTGGGAGAATCGTCCGGTAGTTTAGGAAATTCGTCTGGAAGTAGTGCCAATTCTTCTAGTTCTGAACAAATGAGTTCGGGTAGTAGTCCTGCTTCTAGTGCAGGGAGTGTAGGCTCTTCCATAAACTAATAGGAAACTTAAAATGGGTATTTTAGGTAAAGTATCAATGATAATTATTGCTTCGTTATTATTTATTTTTCAAGTGGGTTATATTGTAAATGTTTTTTTAACAATTAAATATAAACTAGAAATGATGGATAATCTTGAAAAGCTATTAATAGAAACTTACTCCATAACACAAATTCTATCTATTTTTATTATTTTTGATGTTTTAATTATATTATTTTTATTAACTTACATGTTATTTATTAAATAGGTAAAGGGACAATCTGGAACACTACTTCCGCAGCACTGGAAACTTCATTCCCTCCACCAGCGAAACCAAAGTTCAGACGCCCCTGTTGTCAGCACACTGCCCGCACGGGTGACCTCGAAGGCATACTCGTCAGTGCAGATGCTCAGGGAGGCGTAAAAGGCGAAGTCCTGAAAATGGGCAAGGCAATACGACGCATGCGAAAAACATTGATAGCTGTCAAATTACTAGATACTGCCGCCAAACGTGCGGGCAATACTGCAACAGAAAGTATTGCCCAAGCAAACCACATCAACAGCAACTTAAAGAAACTGAAAAAATCGGGCGTAGTGAACACCTTTATTACGACCATCATGGCGAATTCGTTAAAAGAGTCTTTGCAGATGGCAGTAGCGTTTTGACTGAACGCGATGCATTGGGCCGTCCCATTAAAATTACTGATGAAATGGGACGTGAAACCCGCTACCGTTATAACGAATGCGGGCTGCTGACCCGAGACCTTTGCAAAATTCCCCTAAATTCCCACCAAGACATTTAGGGGATTTTCCATGAGCACCTTCTTCCAACAAACCACACAAGCCGAGCCCTTTGCAAAATTCCTTTTCCTCAACAGCCGAAAAACTGTATTGGGGTTTCGGCTGTTGAGGAAAAGGAATTTTGCAAAGGGCTCAGGCCGTCTGAAAGCATTTTCAGACGGCCTTTTTATTAGCGTTACTGTCCGCGTAAAAACAACGCATCCAATTCTTTTAATGTCAGTTTGACCCAAGTCGGACGGCCGTGGTTGCACTGGTTGCTGCGTGGTGTGTTTTCCATATCGCGTAGGAGTGCATTCATTTCCGGCAGGGTAAGCTGGCGGCCGGCGCGGACTGAGCCGTGGCAGGACATGGTGGCGAGGATGTGGTTTTCGTGTTCCTCGATGGTTTGGCTGCTGCCGACTTGGGCGAGTTCGCCCAATACATCTTTGGCCAATGAAACGACGTCGGCTTTGCCGAGCATGGCGGGAACTGCACGGACGGCAAGGGTATTGCCGCCCATGTCGGACAATTCCAGCCCGAAGCCTGCCAGTGCTTCGGCATGATCGGCGAGGGCGGCGCATTCTTCGTGGGACGCGGCAAAGGTTACGGGAATAAGCAGGCGCTGGCTTTGCAGGTTGCCGTTTTCCTGACGTTGGCGTTTCATTTTCTCGTAGTTGACGCGTTCGGCGGCAGCGTGCATATCGATGAGCAACAGGCTGTCTTCGGCTTGGGCAAGGATGTAGATGCCTAGTAATTGGGCAATGGCAAAGCCAAGCGGCGGCAGTTCGGATTGTGATGGAAGGCCGTCTGAAAGCGACGTATCTGTTTTTTGGGTAGGCATTTCAGAGGGCATATTGCCGAAACGTGCCTGCTCGAATTGGCTCAACTCAAGGTCTATGTCGTCGGTTTTTTTGTAGAGTTCGGCATAAGTATTCATGGCCGCGCGGCTTTCGCGCAGGGACAGGCTGCGTTGTTGCGGCGCGCGTGCGGCTTGGTAAGGCATGGGCGCGGTTTTGCCTGATGAACTAAAGGCATTGCGTGTGTCGGATTTGTTGCCTGTCGGGTAGTTGGATGCGTCATCAAACAGATTTTCGCTGTTGTTTTCAGACGGCATTGGTGCAGGCGTAACTCCGGTAATGTCATGCAACACTTCGCCTGCATTACTGACGCTTTCGGTCAAGTCGGCGCGCGTGTCGGCAAGGGCTTTGTTGAGCGTGTGGAACACAAGTTGGTGTACTTGTTGGCTGTCGCGGAATCGGATTTCGGTTTTGGTCGGGTGGACGTTGACATCTACGGCTTCGGGCGGCAGGTCGAGGAAGAGGACGAAAGCAGGCGTCAGCGCGTTGTGCAAAACGTCTCGGTATGCCTGCTTGACGGCATGGAGCATGACTTTGTCGCGGACAAAACGATGGTTGACGAAGCAGAATTGTTTGTCGGTTTTACCTTTGGAGAAAGTCGGCTTGGCAATCGCGCCATAAAGCCGCAGCGCGCCATTGCCGCTGTCAATTTCCAATGAGGCCGTCTGAAAATCATCGCCGACAATGGCGGCAATACGTTCGTGCAGGCTTTGTGCAGGAAGTTTGAATACTGGTTTGCCGTCGCGCTTGAGCGAGAAGGCGATGTGCGGATGCGCCAGCGCGAGGCGTTCGAGCATGGTGG
>ERZ772904.288-NODE-288-length-15124-cov-5.96264_pt1 | contig 15124 bp, 22 predicted proteins | sample MGYA00512122_ERZ772904 | MGnify/ENA primary metagenome ERZ772904 (study PRJEB29015, sample SAMEA2738104) | human oral metagenome | biome: human oral; feature: human-associated habitat; material: saliva | place: China | collected 2269 ... | reverse complement strand
TACTGGACGAGCCGACCAACCACTTGGATGTGGATGCCAAGGATGAACTCAAACGTGCTCTCAAAGAATACAAGGGATCGATTCTTATGGTCTGCCACGAGCCAGACTTTTATGAAGGTTGGATGGACCAAATCTGGGATTTTAACAAGCTAACTTAAAAATGAAGATAAAAGAAATACAGTACCGAATGTGGATACTGTATTTTTTTGGTTTTTAAGATTTAAAATCGTAGTCTTTCACCACTTCGATGCTATCGATAGTAATAGCAGTCGTTGGTTTGTCTTTTTTATCTTTTTCGGCTTTAGCAATCTTATCTACAACATCCATACCATCAATGACTTGGCCAAAGACTGGGTGTTTGCCATCTAGACTAGGATTTCCACCTTCTTTGTAGGCTTCGATGATTTTCTTTGGATACTTGCTTGTAGGGAGTTTAGCAGAGGTATCTGTAGAGTTTTGGTTGATGAAGAACTGGCTACCATTGGTGTTTGGTTGACCAGTATTTGCCATCGCAAGAGCCCCACGGATGTTATAGAGATAAGGAGTAATCTCGTTTTTGAAACCAGTTCCCTTGTCTTTTGTCTTATCCTTGTCATGCCAGATGGACTGACCACCTGTACCGTCCCCTTTTGGATCTCCGGTTTGGACCATAAAGCCATCGATGACACGGTGGAAGGTAATGCCGTTGTAGTAGCCTTCTTTAGCATGAGTGAGGAAGTTTTCAACTGCTAGAGGAGCGAGTTTAGGGAAGAGTTTAATGCGAATATCTCCTTGACTTGTGTGTAGAATCACTTCAGCCTCGTCTTCAGCAACTTCTTTAGATAGTTGTGGGAAATTGGCGTTTTCGTTTGTTAAAGCATCGCTTAACTCCTTGGCAGATTGGGCTGCTGCTTTGGAACTTTCTTCAGCAGCAAGACTGGAATCAACATAGTCATCACCACGCAAACTACGTTGGATGTTGCCACATCCAGCTAGGGCTACAGTGGATAGTAAAAGAAGGGTTGCTAGTTTTTTCATTCTATTCCTCTCAAAAATTCATTTCTACCATTGTACCCTAAAAGGAAGGGGATTTCAAATATTAGTGACAAGGTAGTTTAAGAGAAAATTAACCAAAAGGTCGCTTGATTAAAGATTTTTCTTTGGATGACGGTCGATAATTTCCTGGTACTGTTCCAGTATCTGCTCTCCCTTTGGAGTCAATTTGTAGCCACGAATTGCAAAGTGACTTGCTAATTTTTCTTCTGAGAAGTGGTCATGAAGGGCTTGGTCCAGATCGGCAGCCTTCATCTTAGATAGTCCTGCAATTCCCTTACTTTTCAAAATATTCTTTTTCATTGTAGCATTCAGATGATCGAGTGAATCAAAAGCTGTTTCAATGACAGCATAACCTTTTTCTACCAGAGTTTTTAGATGTTTTGGGGCATCAATGCCATAAGTGTACTCAAAGTATTTAGGAAACCAGGTTTCGGTGGTAAAAGTGCCAAACTGTATTCTCCATAGTAAAATGATATCTCCTGCTAGTAAATCATCTGTTAATAGTTCCATGTTTCTTTTGGGAACAGGCTTGGGATTTAGGAGCCAAGCATCCAGATCACGTTCAGGAGAGATGAAGGGTTTGAGTTGATGGTCTTTATGAATTTTTTCTAAAATAGTATTCACTGATAGCCTCTTTCAAACTTTTATTTCCTATTTTAACAAATTTCTAAATGGTTTAAAATTTTATTTTTTCCTTTATTTTGTTATTTTTTGAGTACTAGCTTCTCAGCAAAAACATTGAGAGCAGGTGCGACAGACTTTCTATTCAGCGAAATATCCGATAAGAAAATAGGGTTAACTACTTCAACAAGAGCATCTTCTGCAAAGACATAACGAGGAGCATTTCCTAGTTTTTCGTAGTAAGCTGGGCCGATAAATTCAGATTTCATTTTTAAAGTTTCTGGGATCATAAGTTTTTTCCTTTCTGATTGTAAAATAAAAAGAGTTAAGCTGGTAGCTTCACTCTTGAGTAATAGTGAGTAGAGAGTTTACGTTTAAACATTCTAGTATAGAATTCTATTTCAGCATGAGAAAATCCTGTGATGAGTGATTTCTTTGCTAAAGACTCTAAATCATTCAAAGCTTGAGCGTATAACTGTGCGGTTAGCTTATCAGATGAACTGAATATTCTATATGTAAATGTGTAATTTTCGTAAAGTCTTTTACATTGTAATGCGAAAAAAGTTTGTCATAGTTACCTCTTTTATTATAAAAGCAAAAAAGCTACTAAGAAAAAGAAGACTTAGTAGCTTGATAGTAAGTCTATCTTATGAGGATAGACAGCGGTAAAGAAAAGTTATTTGGTTGAAGGAACCCTCCTTCACGGTGGCAACGTTTAGCAAGGTGCTTTGCATGAATTACCATCGCTTTCCCAGCCAATCTCTTCAGGTAGTCATGATCATACCCAAGGGATTCTCTTACGCCCTTTGGCGAAGCCAGTTCACTTTACTATTCGGAAAAGTGCGAAAGTCCGAAATGCGTGGAAGCCCACAAGAATTGAGTCTTGTTTTCTATCTTCACTTCAACCATAAAACGGACTTGACTTTTAGCATCAAAACATTTACAATAAAGGTACGAAGTTTATGTGTAGTTCTGATGATCAGTCCTCTGGTTGTCAGACGCACTTTTTATTTAATTGTCAATGATCGTGATTTAGCCTTGAAGATAAGGTTATTATTTTCAATCGCTATACAACTATCAGTTGTTGTTTATATTATACAACTGTTGGTTGTATATGTCAACGATTTTCTGCAAAATTTTAAAATAATTTTTTGAGGTCACATATGGAATTCGCAGAACGCTTGAAAACACTAAGGAAACAAGTAAAACTAACACAAGCTCAAATAGCTGAAAAACTAAATATTTCCCAACAGGCATATGCTTCATGGGAGCGTGGCGTCAAGAAACCAACGCAAGAAAATCTCGTTAAAATTGCACAAATTTTAAATGTGTCAGTTGACTATTTAGTAGGAAACTCAGAAGAAAAATCAGATGAATTAGACAATATTGAATTGCTTTTTCGCATGAATTCAAAAGGATTGACCGAAGAAGAAAAGAAAGTTTTTAAAAGAGAGTTAATAGAATTTATGGAAGAACGGAAGAAGGCTTTTGGAAAAGTAAATTAAAAAATTATGAGTATCAACGAATTGCGAACCAAAAGAGGTTTATCTAATGCACAACTAGCTAAAGAGCTGTAGTAAGTGTAAGAAACATTTTCCGGTGGGAAAAAGATATGATGTCTATGACTTTGAAAAATGCGGTTAAAGTATCGAAATTTTTCGATATTAGTTTGGATAGGTTGGTGAAATAATGATAGATGATATACGGACACCTAAAAGTTTACTGGTTATAGGTAATGGTTTTGATTTAACTTGTGGTCTACCTTCTAATTACGTAACTTTTCTAAGATGGGTTTTGAGCTACAAGACTGATATTGATCAGTCGGAAGCAATAGCTAAAATTAAACAGGGGATTGAGAAGTATTTAAAGTCATGGAATTTTCGGCATGACCCTCAACAAGAGTTAACGAATAGAGTAGGTGATGAGAATAGATTTATTCAGGATGTGAATATCTGGTACCTTATCTTTGTATACAAGAATATGATATTTGATAATGATTGGTATCTTGTAGAAAATCAAATTGCTAATGAGCTATTAGAAGATATAAATGGTTTAAATATCATTGAAAAAATTGGAGATACCTTGTTGAGCATATATAGAGAAGAAAGAGAGGACGGCGGGAGGTCACCAATATATTGTAAAAATAAGGCATCTGTTTATGATAATAGAGAGGTGATTATAGAATTTTACGAATTACTAGCATATTGTCTATACTATAAAAATTTAGATACACTATCCTATGAAAATAGCATAGTATTTAAGGAACTTCGAGAGCAAGTCCAACAATTAGGAAAAGAATATTCAGAATTATCATCACAAAATAAAATATATGAAGAACCTTATAGAAGTAAATTTGAAAATAAAATAACTTCTATCCTTTTTCCTTTAGTTTCTCAATCTCTATTGTGTGAATTAATGGAATTGGAGTTAGATTTTAAAAAATATTTAAAACAATGTATTGATACTAATAGTAGGAATTATCCGGAAGTGGCAGGTCGTTGTTTTAGAGGTGTTTTAACTCCTGTAAATGTTGATAGAGGATATAGTGAAATGGTAGATTTTAATATTCTTTCATTTAATTACACAACACCTTGGGAACTTTCAGATAACGAAATTTTCAATAAAATATTTGATAGCATCAATATTCATGGTCAAATTTCTAATGACGATGGAATTATTTTTGGTATTGATGATGAAAAGATAGCGCCGACACAAATGGAATTTATGTTTTCTAAAGTGGCTCGGACATTGGATTTAATTACTCTAAGTAGTCATAGAAAGAACTTTGATGAATTATTGTCTACAAATATAGAAAATGTTGTGTTCTATGGGCATTCACTATCTATAGCTGATTACGGATACTTTCGAATGATATTTGATAAATATGTAGACAATTCGGAAGTGAAATTTTATTTTATATTAAATGTGTATGAGGGGACTACAAAAGATAAGGAAAGGAAAAAATTAGTCAGAAATATTTCGAAAATCTTTGGTAAGTATTCGATTGACAAAGAAAAAAATACGGATATATTTAAAAATTTAATTCAAAATCAAAGAATAAAGATACTTTCCTTATAAATGATTATATGAGAAATAAATTATTTATTGAAAAAGTATGGCTAAAATGATATAATGTATGTGCTTTTGAACTAGTGTTAATCATTAAATGGTTGATAGTAGCTTGCAATATTTTGTTACTCTTTTGGACTTTCAATGTCACTCTCAATTTTTATTTCTATGATGAGCTTAACTTTATCTTGGATGAAAATTAAAGGAGAATTTTATATGAAAGAAATTATTTTGTCTCTGGCAGTTTCATGCGGTTCTGAGGTAGAAAACTGAAGGCAATCAAAGTGAGTACAAAATAATGTGGGAGCACCGCTTCGGGTTCGAATCCCGACTGCCTCATAATCTTTAGTAGACATTTGTCTACTTTTTTTATATAATTAACTCAACCAATTTGGTTTAGTTTTGTAAATTGTGATTTAAAGGAGGTACTGTTCGTTGGATGAATTGTATTCAAGAGTAAGTGAAATCACAAAACAAGTCCTTTATCCCTATATAAAAGAAGAAGAAATTTCAACCCTGAACTATCACTTTCACTATTATTTTGATTATTGCATTCATGAGAATAACATTCAAGTCATTAGTCACCACTTTTCAAATCATAAAATTGAAGGTTTGACAGTTATTGATAAACTAGGGACGAGTTTTTCCTATGAACAAGACAATCCAGTAACCAAACGTCACTTTACCTTGTGTCATGAATTAGGCCACTTTATCTTGAAACACGATGGTTCTTATTTTACAGAGTCAGTGGATAATCAGGAATCTATTATAGAGAGAGAAGCCAATGTATTTTCGGCTATTGTTCTGATGCCTGATATTGTGCTACTATCCAAGATTTACTACGCTTGTGATTCTTTTCAAAAGGTCAAAGAGAATCTAGAAGTTTCAAAGCAGGCACTTTATTTCCGACTGATTGACTTGTTGAGAGCTTATCAAGTGGATACCGAATCAGCCATCAAACAGGCAGTAGATGAATACCTAGACGATCAAAACGCCTCCCTTCACCATTACTTTCATCAACTGAAAGAAATATTGATTGAAGAGTTCAATCAATATCAACCATCGCTTATAACACAGATAAAAAAGAGATTGAAAGAAACCAATTTTGTGACGAGTCAAGAACTGCCAGAATTACTTGATCAGACACGATGGAATGAAATCAGGAAGATAAAGTATTTTAAAGTGTGGCTTGTTTATGATAAAGGAAGATCCTTAGCCTATGTGTGGGATAGCAAAAAACTATCTGATACGGAAGCAAGGAGAAAGGCAAATTTAGAACTATTAATTATATGAGGGGAATCATGTATCAACCAGAAAAATTAAAAGCTCGGAGGAAAGAGCTAAAACTAACACAAAAAGATATTGCAGATAAGCTAGGAATTAGCTATCAAGCCTATTCTGCTTGGGAACGTGGAGTTAAAGAACCATCTACTGAGAAAGTGGTATTATTAGAGAAACTTTTGAACGTCCCAAAAGGTTATTTTACTGAGATAGAGATTGTCAGACTTTATAATGTCCTCTCACCCAATGGAAAAGAAAAAGTTGTGTCTTATGCTCGTGACTTAGTTACAGAAGAACAGAAAAATAAAGTAGTTTCTATTGCTGAACCACGTTATGAATATAGGGTCTATGAAGAAATGTCTGCTGGTCTTGGTGCTACTATCTACGGAGAAAAAGAATACGATACGGTCTACTATAACGAAGAGTTAGGGCATGACTTCGCCTCTTGGGTATCGGGGGATTCTATGGAGCCTAAATATCCAAATGGTTCTGTTGCCCTCATTCGTGAGACGGGATTTGATTATGACGGAGCAGTTTATGCAGTTGTTTGGAATGAGCAAACCTATATTAAACGAGTCTACCTAGAAGAAGACGGCTTACGCCTTGTTTCTATCAACAAGAAATACAAAGACAAATTTGCTCCTTATGACGATGATCCTCGTATTGTTGGAAAAATTGTCGGAAATTTTATGCCTCTAGAGGAGTAGGTTATGGGAATCATTGACTATTCAAAAGAACCTGTTAGTGATATTGCCTTTATTGATATGAAATCCTTCTATGCCAGCGTTGAATGTGTGGAGCGAGGGCTTCATCCTCTTAAAACCTCCCTCTGTGTGATGAGTCGAGCGGATAATTCTGCTGGATTGATATTGGCATCATCACCCATATTTAAGAAAGTATTTGGGAAAAAGAATGTTGGTCGGGCTTATGATTTACCCTTTGATGTCAAAACTAGAAGATTTTCTTACTATAACGCAAAAAAGCAGGGACTTCCAACGGATCCAGACTTTGTTCGCTATATAGAGGAATGGGCGAAGACTACTTTTATCGTACCACCAAGAATGGATAAGTACATTGAGGTTAATATGGAAATACAGCGAGTTTTCAAAGACTACGGTAGCCCCAATGAAATATACCCTTATTCAATTGATGAGGGATTTATTGACCTAACGACTTCTCTTAACTACTTTGTCAGCGATCAGACCATATCCCGAAAAGATAAATTGGATATGATTTCCGCTAAGATTCAAAAGGATATTTGGCGAAAGACAGGTATTTACTCAACTGTTGGTATGTCAAATAGTAATCCCTTACTTGCTAAGCTAGCCTTAGACAACGAAGCTAAGAAAATGCCCACCATGCGTGCTAACTGGTCTTATGAAGACGTAGAAAGTAAGGTTTGGACAATTCCTAATATGACAGATTTTTGGGGAATTGGTCATCGTATGGAAAAGAGATTAAATGACTTGGGAATCTTCTCTATTAAGGAACTTGCTAATAGTAATCCTGATTTACTAAAAAACTCTTTAGGAGTAGTAGGGTTGCGTCTCTGGTTTTACGCAAATGGAGTAGATGAAAGTAACGTTAACACTCCATATAAACCAAAGAGCACAGGATTAGGTAACTCCCAAGTTTTACCGAGAGATTATGTCAAGCAACGGGATATCGAGATTGTCCTTCGAGAGATGGCAGAGCAGGTTGCTATTCGTCTTAGACGAGCAGGTAAGAAAACAACTGTTATCTCTATTCATATAGGCTATTCCAAACAGGAAAATAAAAAATCAATCAACACACAAAAAAAGATCGAACCAACTAATCATACGGACACGCTAACTAATGTGGTTTTACAGTTATTTCATCAGAAATACAGTTCAGGTGCCGTAAGAAACGTTGCCGTCAACTATTCGGGTCTAGTGGATGAATCGTTTGGACTAGTTTCTTTATTTGATGATGTTGAAAAAATAGAAAAAGAAGAAAGGCTCCAATCAGCGATTGACAGCATCCGAGATCAGTTTGGGTTCACTTCACTTTTAAAAGCCAATGCCCTTGAGTCAGCATCAAGAAGCATTGTTAGAAGTAAACTAATCGGAGGTCATTCTGCTGGTGGACTAGATGGTTTAAAATGATTGATCGCTCCTATTTGCCCTATCAGTCTGCCCGAGAATATCAAGACTCAGGTATGCAAAAGTGGATGGGCTTCTTTCTATCTGAACATACCACATCACTAGGAGATGAGAAATATCGTGTCAATCTAACTAGTGACTTGAACAGAACAGAAAAATTATTGTTACTTTCTCAGCTTTATGTTGGGAATTTAAAGGGTCGCTTTATAGTCAAACAAAAAACTCAAAAAGTAATTCTGATTGGCGAAGTTAGAGAAATTTCAGCAAAAGAAGTATCCCTCAAGACTTATGAAGGATATCGATTGATTCAGCTGGAAGACTTCTTGAGCATCCAGTTATTAGAAGAGGTTACCTATGAGTAGAAAAGAACTCTATGAAAATAAATTGCAGATGGATTATTTCTCAGAAGACTATATCCGATTCGAAGAAGATTTCCAAAAATACTCAGCAATGGACATACCACTTACTTTTCTAGTTGATGATATTCTCAGAACTATGGCAATGAATCAAAAGAACTACTTCAAACTAAACAAAGAGAATGCAAAAGATGAAAGGGACCATTATTTTTACTTTAAAATAGTAAACGAAAGGAAACTTGCGATTAGAAAGTATAGATTTCATTACTCTTCTTAATGAGAAATCATACTAAATAGCTTTAGCAGTGCTAAAGCTATTTTTGTTTGACAAAGAACTGTTACTCATAATCCGTAGACTTATAAGTAACAAGATGAGAAAATAAATTTACGGAGGTAGAAATATGATAACTTCTAAAATAGGAAATCGTATAAGGGAACTTAGAAAAAAAGAGGGTATCAGTCAAGAAAAGTTGGCTTTTAAAGCCGATTTAGATAGAACTTATATTGCTGGTGTAGAGAGTGGAAAAAGGAATGTTTCTGTGAAAACTCTAAAAAAGATTTTAGATGCACTAGGGATTACCTTAATAATCTTTATCATTGTATTTCCGTTATTCAATATTTTAAAAAAAAACGCCCAGTACAAGTATTCCGAAGATTGGTATAAAAAACATGAAATCCAATCGTGCCAAGCTAGATTTTATAAACAGTGGAATCTGAACTTAAATTCATAGCAACAGAGTTTTAAAACACTTCTTCCCTATCCATTGGCGGATAGGGTTTTTCGTTGTTCATTACACGTTCTAAACAATCAATACTAGATCTTATATGAAACATTTCATGTTTTCTATATTTTTCATCTTGTGAATTCAATAGTTCGTTTAGGTGACGTCTAATATGCCAAATGGCTTTTCTAATATTTGTTTCTTTTAAATTATTCATGAAACCATTGTATAATAAAATGTAATCTAATCTTTTTGATTGAGCTAATTTGCATGAAATATAAGCTATTTGGTTAATAATAAGCTTAGAAATTTTTTGAAGTAATCTATTTAGCACAAAAAAACACCTATTCGGTAAAATAGGTGTGAATGATGTTATTTATATCCATATTGTTTTAGGGCGTTTTTATATGCTTCGCTACCTTTAAGATAGTAGTCGTGTTTAACTCCGCTAATATCAACCGAAAAGACACCATCTTTAAATGAATATTCTTCTGTTCGACCTGCAATATTTTGTCCAGTTAATTTGATTGTATTCTTTTGTTTGTTAATGGTAAAGCTATCGGCTTCTCCATGCTCAATGGAAGCATTATCTCCTTTAATAGTAAACGCTAACTCGTTTCTTTCATTTGAGATCCAATAATACTCGCCATCTAAAGATTGGTAGTTATTTTTAGAGCAAGCAATTAACGTAATTATTGATAATGAAAGTAGTAGTATACTTATTATTTTTCTCATAATCTTTGCCTCCTTCTGTAATTTTAATTATACCAAAATAATATTACAAGAGTATATCAGTGTCTGTTATAACGGAAAAATGAAGAAATGTCTATTATAATAGCAAATAATAACTTTCGGGAAAATAGGTCTTTTTCGGAAAGATAACTAATAATCTATATCAATTATAAAAAGCGCAAGTTTTAATAAATTTGCGCTTTTTTTATTCTACTTTTCTTGACTAGATCATGCTCTACATTGGAAATGTTTAGCTTACAGAACTGCTAGTGAAGCTCTAGAGGATGAGTTCGAGTAAATGTTGCACTTATTCATGCAATTTATCATATAAATTTAATTTTTGGGACAGAAGAATGTACAGTTAAACAGGAAAACTCTATGAACATTAGATAGTTTACTTTAAAAACGATTTAGATTTATCTAAGCCATTCTAAAATAAGTTAAATTCTGTGTTAGTGCTTATTATTCTATTCTTCGCTAATTCTACAAATTCAGATTCTTTTTCTATACCAATAAAATTACGATTAAGTTTTTTACAAGCGACTGCAGTAGTCCCACTCCCCATAAAGGGATCTAATATAAGTGCATTTTCTTTTGTAGAAGCTAAAAGTATTCTTTCCAAAAGATACAAAGGTTTTTGTGTAGGGTGTTTTCCGAGCTTTTTTTCTTTTGGTGAGGTAAGTGGTCCAGCCCAAACATCTTTCATTTGTTTACCGTTATTGATTTCTCGCATTAGATCATAGTTGAAAAAATATTTATTATTTTTAATATCTTTTTTAGCCCACAATACTGTCTCGGTACTATGAGTGAAAGTTCTTCTTGCTAGATTCGGCGGTGGATTGAGCTTCTGCCAAGTAATATTGTTGATGATTTTAAAGCCTTCTTGCTCTAAAGCCATGCCGATGGAGTATATGTTGTGAAGGGTACCACTAATCCAAATAGTACCATCATCAGTTAATACTCGTTTACATTTTTTTATCCAGTTTCTGTTGAATTTGTGTTTTTCAGTAGTAGTTAAGCTCTTATCCCAATCCCCTTTATTTACACTGACTTGTTTTCCACCAGAATTTGTAAAGCCATCATTTGATAGAAAATATGGTGGATCAGCAAAGATGCAGTTAACAGATTTAGGTTTTATTTTTTTTAATATTTCAAATGAGTCTCCATTAACAAGAACAGTAGAATCATTTTCAAAATAAGGGGTAAAGTTTTTGGGAAATACTTTTTTCATTGTTAAACCTCAAGTTCATAATTTGTAATTATGACTTCTTCCCCAACTCTATTTTTAGCATCACTATTGATCATACGTTTAACATTGACTTCTTTGAGATGAAAATCTTTGTATAAATCTCTGATGAACTCTGTATTATGATTGGTGAGAATACAGTAAACCCCATTTTTTGTTAATTTTTTAAAAAGGTTTGCTAAACGAATGTGTTCTTCCGTGCTGAAACCTTCTTTAGTGTAAGAATCAAAAGAAGTAGGATTTAGTGGAGCATAAGGAGAATCGAAGAAAACGAGGTCTCCTTTTTTTGCTTTAACAGCTGTTTCTTCGAAATCTTGATTGTAAATATCTACCGTTTGCAGAAATTGAGAAATTTGTACTAAATTATCTCGTTCATAAATGTTGATAGTAGTTTTTTGGTTAGATGGGACATTGAAAAGACCTTTAGAATTAACTCTGTATAGACCATTGAAACACGCTTTATTGAGATACAAGAAAAGGGCACTCCTATTTAAGGATTCATTATCATCAAAAATAATTTGGTTGAAATTATCTCGTTGTTGATAGTAGAATTCTTTGGCTTTTTCTTTATCGCCACACGAATTGTGCTCATTTTGGAGTTTATCCAGTAATGGAAATAATTTATCGAGGTTGTGTTTTATATCGTTATATGTCCCAATTAAGACGTGATTATTATCGCTGATAACTGAGTTTTTATGTTCTAATTCAAGGAGTAGAGCTCCACCACCGATAAAAGGTTCAAAATATTGATTGAAATTTGAGGGCATAATTTTTGTTAATTCGGGAATTAGTTGTCTTTTTCCACCCGCCCATTTTACAAAAGGTTGCAAGTGATAGACCTCCTTCTTAATTTTATTGATAGAACATTAGCAGGTTCTATTATATCAGATAATTAAAAGAATAGAAAATATCTGAAAAGTGATCTATAATAGATCAAATTGATTTTTGTTTGAAATTGATTGAGTTGATTTAAAAATAAAGATAGAATGGGGAATTCTGAAATGAAACTACATGAAGCTGAAAGAAAGTTGAATGAGATTGCCAATATTAAATTTAAAGACTTATTTACTGCCGAAGAATTGCAAACTATCATAGTTAATAAAGGCAAGACCGGACAACTTTTAGAATTAGCTTTAGGGATGCAACTATCTAACACAAATAGAGATTTTGAGGATGGAGAATTGAAGACTAATAAGTGTGACGAAACAAGCAATCCAAAAGAAACGATTTTTATTACTCAGGTTAGTAGCATGATCGATGATTTATTGCAGAATAAACCGTTTGAAGAAACATCACTATTTGAAAAAATTGATAATATTTTGTATGTTCCCGTTTGTAAAGTTGGGGTACCGGCAGAATGGTCGTTTTTAGAGAGCATCCATGTTGATTTGAACGAAGAACGATTCTTTAGTTTAAGGGAACAACTACACAAGGATTATGATACAATTTGCCAGTTGTTGAACCATCATATTGAAACCAGTGAAGATGGATTCATCCATACTTCAAACGGGAAATTCATGCAAATAAGAAGTAAGGACTCTAAACCATATCATCCAATTTATTCAAATGTATATGGTAGGGAGGTTTCGAACAAAAATCATGCTTTTTATTTCAAAAAGGAATTTGTCTATGAAATTAGGAAAATTGTGGGGAAGTATTAATAATAAGTAAGGAAAACAGTGATTATGTCAACTAGAATGCCAAATGTTTATGGTGGTGGAGCTAATACTAATGTCAATGGATTGAAGTTCGAACAAACTACCTCTCTTGATTCTACATTAGAGAGAAAAGGATTCGAAATTATAGATAATGAAGTCTATTATCAAGATAGAAAAATAGGCTGGAGTGTAGGGAAGAACAAATTATATACAAAATTTCTTACACCTCAAAATATTGATTATAAACAGTATAATTCAAAAAGATGGCAACCAGATGAGTGTTTTATTAATGAACTTAATCAGACTGCTTATATTATTGAAAAAAAATTTCAGAATTCGAGTGGTTCTGTGGATGAAAAACTACCTGGATGTCATTTTAAAAAAATGGAGTATGAAAAATTATTTTCACCATTAGGTTATAAAGTTCAATTCATCTATATTTTTAATGATTGGTTTGAAAAAGATGAATATAAAGATACCAAAGAATATATTTGTATGATGGGATGTTCGTATTTCTTTTATGAGATTCCTTTAACGGTATTAGGTATAGACTTTTTGTGAAAATGTGAAGTAATAAATATAAGATATAAGAAAGGATCTATATTTTTTTCTTAAATTTATTGTTATCGTAGAGGTAGAAATGACAGAATATAAAATAACTAAATTTTTTTCAAACGTAGGTACGAGAAATGAAGTACGAATGCGTCTGGTAGAAGAGTTATCTAAAGAAGTTCCTGGAAATGGAAAGGATGAGGAAGCTTCCAGATATACCTATTATGTGGAAAAATTATTAGATGGTCGTCGTATTTTTCTAAGACGACCGGCAAATTTACATAACGGTTTTGATTTTTTAGTTTGTGTCGAAAATACTAACTTTTCCGATGAAGGGAAACGGAAAAGAAATTTTCCTAAACATGACGAAATTGTAAATGATTTATTGATGAAAAAAAGTGAATCCCCTCAGCAATTTTTCCAGTTAATGAAAATGATTGAAGAAATTTATCTTTGTAGAAAGAACTACCAGGCATCAGATTTTAAATGCTTTTCATTTAGACAGGGTTTTCCTGCAGACTTAATTGCTCTGACTTTAAAATGGTTATTTATAGAACAGGATATCCGATATTGGAATTACTCTGGTCGAGGAATGCTTTGGACAGGACTATCTCAAATTATTAATTAAATTTTATTATATACAGTAACAAGTGATGAAGAAACAATATTTTATGAAGACTTTTTTAGAACCCAGTTATAACATTCCTAACATTCAGAATGCCCGAAACATATATGAATTTAAAGATGGTTCAATTATTCAATTTAACCGAGGCAGTTTTGATGATTATAGGGTGACTTATTTTCCAAATAAACAAAAAATGAATTTAGGGTATTCGCCTAAAGATGAAGATTATTTTTTAGATCTTATATACTTAAAAGATGTTGTGGGATACGAAGTTATTTGGAATGATTTTATGACTTTATCAGATATGGTTAAGGATAATGGTTTACAACATAATGCTTCACCTGATTATTCTGGGGGCACAATAGCTTATGTGCGTATCCAACTAAATAGCATAGTCAAAAAGTATCCAGCTAATATACAAGAAGAAACGTTTAAACTGTTTATGACATTATGGGCAGTTATGATTTCAGAATGGTATCATACTTACGGTGAACGTCCTTCAATTTTAAAGCATACACCTAAAGTAATAGGCGTGTATCAAGTGTTGAATAATATATATAGTCCGAAAGATGCCTCAGAGTTTAGTAAAAATGATAAAATGATGGATGAAGTTTTATCAATAGAATGTCCAGAATTTAATTTATCAGTTGCTAAAAATAAGAAGTTAAAGGCTATCATGGGTCTATATCAGATAGATTATAGTTGGTTAAACTAAATAAAAAGAGGAGATTACTTATGACTTATAACAACGAAACACCAATAATTCAATCAAGTGGTTATAATGGTAGTGAACCTACAAGAATTTGTCCAAACTGTGGGGAGGAGAAACCTTTAAGTGCATTTGGTTATAGAAACATGGGAGATGGGACAATTAGAAATCAATCATGGTGTAAAGCTTGTCGGTAATGTGAAGTAAGAGTATTATATTAATGCTTACAGAACTAAACTATTCCCCCATTTAAAAATATTGATTCATATTTTATGAAATTAATCAGTAGATATCGTTCCGAAAATCCTTGATATTACGCTGTTTTTAATCCAAATGAAACTCATACTTTCCAAACCAGGCTTGAAAAAAGCTCGTAAAGCATCACAATTTAGTAA
>ERZ772904.277-NODE-277-length-15514-cov-3.74364_pt1 | contig 15514 bp, 5 predicted proteins | sample MGYA00512122_ERZ772904 | MGnify/ENA primary metagenome ERZ772904 (study PRJEB29015, sample SAMEA2738104) | human oral metagenome | biome: human oral; feature: human-associated habitat; material: saliva | place: China | collected 2269 ... | reverse complement strand
GTAAGAAGCGTTATGCAAAGAAACCAAAGACAGAAGTGGCTCGTGATATTATTGACGAGCTTGTTTCTATTCTCTAATGGAGAATTATCAGCGCAAGAGCTAAATGCAAAGGTAACCGTGAATCATAATCAGATTCAGGGTACAGATGCTTCTGTCTTTGAGAATTTACAACAGACTTTGGAACAGTTTATTAACACACGCCAATGGACTCATTATCAGTTTCAAAGAAATGAACGTATAAACTGTAACTTTAATATTACTGTTAGTAAGTATGACCCAGGTAGCAACCTCTTTACTTGTTCTGCTTTGATACAGGCAAACCGACCTGTTTATAATGCTGCTTATAGTTCTACACTCTATAATAATCAAGATGGTGACTTTAACTTCACCTTTGCTCAATTCGATCAGATTGAGTTTAATGAGGAGAATATAGATAATCAATTGACTGCTCTGATAGCCTATTATGCTTATCTTATCATAGGATTAGATTTAGACTCTTTCGCTCCTATGGGTGGTGAAGATATTCTTCAGCGTTGTATGGTTCTGACGAATAATGCACAGAATCTTAACTTTACGGGTTGGAAAGCTTTTGATAATTCACGTAATCGGTTTGCTATCATCAATGACTATCTTGATGGTGCAATGAAACCATTTCGCCAGTTACAATATGATTATTACAGAACAGGATTGGACGAGATGGCTAACAATGCTGAACGTGGACGTACAAACATAACTATTGCATTGGAAAATGACTTAAAGAAAGCACATGACAATCGCTCGATAAGTATGTTACCACAGATATGGACAGACTATAAAAAGGACGAATTGGCTAATATATACAAAGGGAAAGGTACACAGAAAGAAAAGGAATCAGTTTATGATATCCTCTTTGGTATCAATGCCAGTCAGAACATTACATGGGACAAAATAAAACAGTAGTAATTCTATTGTAGTATGAAATAGTCCTATATTCTAACTTCACTTAGTATTATTGATAAATATATGCTGAAACATCTATATATAAAAAACTACACGTTGATAGACCAGTTGGATATAGCCTTTCATTCTGGTTTCTCGGTTATTACTGGTGAAACAGGTGCAGGAAAGAGTATTATCCTTGGTGCTATCGGGTTATTGTTAGGTAATCGAGCTGATAGCAAACAAATTAAACAAGGAGAGAAGAAATGTACTATTGAAGCACATTTTGACCTTTCTAACTATGGCTTCGATTCTTTCTTTGCAGAACATGATATTGATTTCGAGCCAGAAGATACAATTGTTCGTCGTGAACTAACGGCTACGGGTAAGTCTCGTGCTTTTATTAATGATACGCCAGTGTCGTTGCAGATGATGCGTGCATTGGGTGAGCAGCTAATAGATGTTCATTCACAGCATCAAAACTTATTGTTACAGAAGGATGATTTTCAACTGAATGTTATAGACATCATTGCTCAAGACGGTAAGGAACTGGCTGCTTATCGTTCAGCATTTCAGCAATATAAAGAGGCTGAACGACGTCTGTCAAGTGTGAAAGAACAGATCTCAAAGGCACAGGAAAACGAAGAGTTTATGCGTTTTCAGTTTAGTGAATTGGATAACGCAGGGTTGGTAGAAGGCAGGCAAGAAGAGTTGGAGCAGGAGAGTGAGACTCTCTCACATTCTGAAGATATCAAAACAGCTTTCTATGAAGCTGATAATCTGCTGAATGATGATGATAGTGGAGTTATTAGTAAGCTTGGAAAGAGTCTGGATAGTCTTGGTGATATAGAGAAGGTGTATCCTAAAGCACAAGAACTGGTACAACGACTGTCATCAGTACATATAGAGTTGAAGGATATTGCAGGTGAAGTTAGTAGTGAAGTTGAGAATATCGACTTTGACCCTTCACGCTTGGATAGTATCAATCAGCAGCTTGACTTACTGAATACACTTGAACAGAAATTCCATGTTTCTACAGAGAAAGAGCTCATCGAGATTCGTGATAATATTGCAGAACAGCTTAAGAATATCGATAATAGCGACGAAGAACTGGATTTACTTGAACAAGATGTTAAAGCAAAACTTATAGCTTGTGAAAAGCAAGCAGAGAAGTTAACAGGGCTAAGACATAAGGCTATAAAGATTGTTGAAGAACAGATGAAGAGCCGTCTTATACCGCTCGGTATTCCTAATGTTAGGTTTAAGGTTGATTTGTCGCCTAAGGCTCTATCATTAGATGGCGCAGACAAGGTTCAATTCCTTTTCTCTGCCAATACAAGTACAGCTATGGAACCAGTAGCACAGGTGGCTTCCGGTGGTGAGATTGCTCGTGTGATGTTGTCGTTAAAGGCAATGGTAAGTGGAGCAGTGAAGTTACCAACAATTATTTTTGATGAGATTGATACTGGTGTTAGTGGTAAGATTGCACAGAAGATGGCGCTCATCATGCAAGAAATGGGCGATAATAATCGTCAGGTTATTTCTATCACTCATCTTCCACAGATTGCTGCTTTGGGTAGCTCACATTATAAGGTTGAGAAAGAAGAAACAGCAGAAGGTACTCGTAGTCACATGCGTGAGTTGACACAAGAGCAGCGTGTGACAGAGATAGCACAGATGCTTTCGGGAGCTGATATCTCTGATGCAGCTTTACAGAATGCTCGTGAACTGTTAGAATTAAGCAAGAAGAAAAAATAACACCTTACTAAAAACATACAATGAAAGAAAGAATGAACATGAAACTAAGAACTTTAATTTTGGCCATTTCACTTGTGTTTGGTGTGTCTACAAGCCTTTTCGCACAGCCTGCCGCTGTGAAGAAAGCTGCAGATGCAGCCTTTACATTGACAACTTTTAAGGCAGATGGCAGTATTTTGGCAATTTCTAATGGTGTTTGCATAAGTACTGATGGTATTGCTGTCAGTCCATGGAAGCCTTTTATAGGTGCTGATAAAGCTGTTATTGTAGATTCGAAGGGACAGAAGCATGACGTGGAATGTCTGCTTGGTGCGAATGAAATCTATGATATAGCAAAGTTTCAAGTGAGTGGTAAGACTGCTGCTGCACCTTTAGCAACAACTGTTTCTGCAGGTGACGAGGTTTGGCTTACTCCTATACTTAAAAGTGGAAATGCTGAGAAAGCCAATGTGACAAGCGTTGAAAAATTCATGGATAAGTATAACTATGCTATTTTAAGCTCATCTGCAACAGATAAGATGAATGGTGTTCCGGTCTTTGATAAAAAGGGACAGGTAATAGGTTTGTACAATAAATCTGGTGACTCCCAGAGTTCCACGGATGCTAACTATGCGAAGGACTTTGTTCTTAAGGGTCTTTCACAGAATGATGTAACGCTTCGACAGAGTGATATACGAATCGGTTTACCTAACACGTTGGAAGAGGCTGTTGTTGCTTTGATGCTTTCTTCAGAGAAGCCTGCTAATATACATGAGGCTATTGTCAACGAATTTATTACTAAGTTCCCACAGTCAAATGATGGATATTATGCGTTAGCGAACATACAGATTGCTAAAGGTGAGGTCGCAAATGCTGATAAAACAATGCAGACTGCTATCGGAAAGGTTACTGCAAAGGATGAAGCTCACTATAATTTTGCTCGTCTTATTTATCGTAATGCGTTTATCCCTGAGTTTGAGGAAAAAGCTAAAGCTATTGGGTGGACACTTGATAAGGCTTTGGATGAAGTCCAAAAGGCTCAATCTGCAAAAGCCAATGATGCTTATCGCCATTTGCAAGCACAAATTACTTATGCAAAGGGTGATTATGCAAAGGCTTATACAGACTTTGAGGTATTAACTAAGACGAAATTTAATAATCCAGAGTTGTATTTGGAAATGGCACAGAGTCGCCAACATCTGGGAGGTACTGATCAGGAGATTCTCGACTTGCTCAATAAGAGTATCGAACTTTGTGATACGCCATACGTATCTACTTCTGCACCATATTTCTATACACGTGGACAACAGCTGGAGAAGATGGGGGAGTATCGAAAGGCTGTACAAGATTATTATACGTATGAATATTTTAATCAAGGACGTCTTGGCGCAGCATTCTATTATATGCGTGAACAGTGTGAAGTGAAGGGACGTATGTGGCAGCAGGCACTACAAGACATTCTTGTTGCATCACGACTTGACCCTAAAGAAGCATTATACCCAACGGAGGCAGGAAGTCTTTTGTTACGTTTAAATAAGCTTGATGCTGCAATGAGTGCTGCTCAACAAGCAATCCAACTTGATGCTGCTCAGCCTGATGCATACCTTATCTTGGGTATAGCACAATGTGAAAGTAAACAGAAAGAGTCTGGAATAAAGAATATTCAAAAAGCAAAGGAACTTGGTAATACACAAGCCGATACGTTTTTACAGAAATATAAATAATTTGACAAGATAGTTTAATAGGTATGAAATTTGAAGGAATGGAATTTGGCAGAACCGAATTTATTCCGTACCTTTGCACCCGCATGATGGTTCCGTAGCTCAGTTGGATTAGAGCAACAGCCTTCTAAGCTGTGGGTCTTGGGTTCGAACCCCAACGGAATCACTGAGAAGATTTAAGAGAATAACTATACCGGTTATTCTCTTTTCTTTTGATATTCAGATAGTTACAAAATAATTTATTATCTATATACTTAATAAAAATGTTTTTTTATGGCAGATTTACACGATTTTATTTACCGATAGTTACCGATATTTACCGTTATTTACTTATCTTTGTACCCACAGTGATACCCTTTGTGATACCACTTTAGTAATTTATTTGAGATACCAATATATGTAAATTATGATTTTATCATATCCAATATCAAGATTTGTTTTTGATAGAAAAAAAATCTCATCAGAGAAAAGGAAGGGGCTTATTCAAATCGAAGTACGTTACGAAAAGAAAAGAAAGTGGATAAGTACAGGTATTAAAGTTTTTAAGGATCAATGGCATGATAAAAGATATATTGTTAATAGCCTCGATTCCGATGAACTTAACGAAAGACTTTTCCTCTGTAAAGAAAAGATAGATTCATATTTTAATAGTCTTATGGAAAAAGGAATTACCTTTTCATGGGACGATTTTGACATATTCTTAAAGAGGATGGATACCTCCACGTCCTCTGAAACTTTCATTGATTATGTTGCTCGACGAATAGAAGAGCGTAATGATATAAAACCATCCACAAAGGCAAATCACAGAAAGTTACTCACATCTTTGGATGAATTTGGAAAGATACTTTATTTTTCAGATCTTACAAAGAGTAATGTTGCTGATTACTACAATTTTCTTTTAGGGAAAGAAGTTATTATCCAAGGTAAGGTTCAGAAACTGAAACTTACTACAACTAGCAGTTACATGAAATTCTTAAAAGTATATATAAATGACGCAATACAACATGATAAACTTGATAAGAACCCTTGCAACGGACTAAAAGTAAAACGTGGGTCAGCTGAAAATGGTAGATGGCTCTCTTTAGAAGAACTTAGTAGAATTGAGAATATAGAAAATATTCCTTCTTCTCTAAAAATAATTCGTGATTTGTTTTTAATACAGTGTTATACAGGTATGGCATATACGGATTTAATGGATTTTAGTCCTGAGAAACTTACAGAGGTAGATGGTGTTACTGTATTGTCTGGTAAACGTAAAAAGAGCGGAGAGTCTTATGTAACTGTCATTTATCCTACTTTAAAAAATCTACTTGATAAGTATAATTATAATATTCCAAAGCGAACAAATCAGTCTTATAATCGAGCTTTGAAAATTCTAAGTATGGCTTGCAACATCGATAAGCCTTTAGCTACTCATTGGGCTAGGCGCACTTGTGGAATGCTTATGTTAAACAAAGGTTATTCTATAGAAGTTGTTGCTAAAGTTTTAGGTCATTCAGATATAAAAACAACACAGCAGTGTTATGCAAAAATACTAGATAGAACTGTTATTGATTCTTTTAAAAAGATTGAAAACGTTTAGAATTTTATAGGGTGTCCAATAGGGTACCCTATTTTATTTATAGACAAATAAGTAAAAATACTTAACAAAACAAACCTTTGATAAGTCATCTTCTTTACTGAATTGTTAATTTAGAAAGATTTTCTAAGGCACTTTTATTTTTGCTGATTTTTTCTTTTCCTTTGAATAAGAAAGAATTAGCAATTATGTCCCCAAAGAAGAATACTCACGAGGCTACGTTTTCTGAGGCTGTCATTCCAGAAGAATTACAGTCTACTAGTCTTGTTGATATAAATAGTTTTTCTCTTCCTTCTCCTAATCACAATGTAAAAGAAAAGCTTAAAGGTTCTGCTATTACTTCTCGTAATATTGATAACTTGGGTATTGGTTCTGTTAATCTTTATGGAGGCAATACTGTATCTTACAGAGAGGTTAAAAAGGATGTTGATTTATCTGATTTTTATGAAGCTACCTCCGCCGAGTTTACAAAGATTTCTTCTGACAAGTCTGTTTTTTCTTTCTGGGAAGGTCTTAAATCAGACAAAGATCTTAAATGGCACCATTCTCCTTTAAGTAATAGTGAATACTTAGTGAATCATCATACAGGTGACATTTATCGTTTCTCTGACCATTGGGGCAAAGTAGCTTCTTGTGAATGGAGTCTGAATGATGAGCCAACAGAAGGTTGGAGTATTGGAGTAGCAAACATTCAGTCTTTTAAATCTCTGCCTTTTAGTCGTAGTCTTGTTCTTAAAGGTTCTTTCGTTAATCAGCTTAATCAAGTAATAGCAAATTTATACGATATTATTGATTCTACAGATATAAAGAAAACAGATTCTGCTCTTAGAACACTTAATAAGAGATTAGATGATTTGAAATCACATAAGGCTTCACTAAATGATTGGAAAGTTTATGTTGAAAACGCTAATTTAATAAAATCTAAAGATATATCCGATATGGCTTATAAAAAAACTAACGCCTCTTCATCAGCATCATCTTCTTATTCAGATGCTGTTATTCAGCAATTTGCTGATATGATGATAAAGAGAATGGAGGACATGAAAGAGAGTAACTGGAAGAAAGGATGGATGGATGGGCGTGGTGATGCTGGTTTCCCACGCAATGCTCTTACTGGTAGACAGTATAATGGTATAAATCCATTTATGCTTATGTATAATACAATCGAACATGAGTATACTACTTCTATGTATTTGACTGCTCGTCAACTTTTTAGTATGAATGAGTCTTTAAAAGATCCGTCTACTGGAAAAATTGCTTTAGAGAATCTTGATAAAGTTATGAAGATTAATAAAGGGGAAAAAGCTTTTCCTGTTTATTATATGATTCATAAATATAAGGATATGCAGGGAAAAGAATATTCAGATCAAGAGTATAATGACTTATCTGAGGAGCAACGTAAAGATATTAAAGCATATTTTTATCCTAAGGTACACCATTTATTTAACATTGACCAAACAAATATGAAGGAAGTGAATCCTTCATTATATAATAGTTTTGTCGATAAATACACTAAACGTCCTTCTCTTCCAGATAGTGATGGTATGTATTTCAATGAAGATATAGATAGCCTTCTTGCACATTCAAAGCCTTCGGTTTGGAAAAGTGGAAAGGATAATTTATCTTGGTACTGCCCTATAGACCAAACAGCTGATATATCTTCCCCTCATTATAACCTATCTAAAGATTTTATCAAAGTTCCTCTTAAAAATCAGTACAAAACGAGTGATAGTAAGGAAGGTGTTTTTGCAGATGGGCAAGAGTTCTATGCAACCTTGCTTCACGAAATGGCTCATTCTACAGGTCCCAAAGGTCGTCTTAATCGTGATCTTAGTGGCTCTTTCGGTGATAAAAAGTATGCAAAAGAGGAACTTGTTGCTGAATTGTCAGCAGCTCTGATTTCGAGTACAATGGGATTTGATAAGCGTATTAATGATAATAACGCTAAGTATGTTTCTTCTTGGCTTAAAGTTTTAAAGGAAGAGCCATCTTTCATTAAAACAGTTCTTTCTGATGTTGGTAAGGCTTCAGATATGATTACTGAAAAGATAGATGCACAGCAAGTAGCTTTAGGACAGCCACTATTTAAAGAAAAAACATTACAAGAGTCTGTATCTCCATCAGATGAACAGGTTAATAACATTAGTAACGTAAGGGCAATTTCATTAATGCCTGAATCAACCGAACTTATCTTCAGTAATGGAAAGCAGCGATGGGACAGTTTCGATAGTTTTCTCAAAGCTACCAAAGAACATCAAATCACAAGAAGTGAGTTTATGGCTATGTCAGCTCTCAATACTGTCAAGGACTTACATCCCCATAATTTTACTCAACCCGCTATTGAATATCTACAGCAGCAACATAAGGGTTTTACACCCGAGGAACCTATAGCTCCAGGTAGTCCTTTATATGATGCAATCAGATTGTTGAAGGAAGGCAAAGTATTTGCCGAATACAGAGAAAACAGAGAGGTTGATCTAAGCTCTTCTATAAAGGATGGCGAAATGCTTTCAGCTGAAGAGATAGAGAAGTTAAAAGCCATGGCTTCAGATGCAAGTTATGGTAAAAGTAAATCAAGTAATATAGACAATAAGCCTCTTATAGAGAAGGTTCCCTATGGTGAGTTTTATTTACCTGATTGGTCAATTCCCTATTTCAAAGACAATATAGAAGACGGATTATCAGCAGAGCAGCTAAAGACTGTAAAAGATTTCGAGAAAGATTTTCCTTCTAAGTTATCAATTGAAATTACAGAGAGTTCAATTGAAGGGAATCATAATACAGAACTTGGTCCTGCAACTACTGTTGATAAGGCAAAAATTTATTATTTTGAGCAACATATTAGCGATCTTTTCCCTACGGACGAGCCTACTCGTGATAGACTTGATAAGGATTTGTCCGAAGACAATAAGAGTCGCAAGACTCTTTCAGATCTTCAAGCACAATACAGCAATATTAACGCCCAGTATCCAGCTGCTGTGAATGATGAAAGAACTCACCAGTTGGCAAAGCGTATAAGACAGGCGGAGCAGATTATCACAGCTTATAATGCCAATGTAGAAGCTGTATATGGTCATGACTTTATGTTTTCTGAGGAAGCAACTAAAGTTATGATTCCCCAATCCATCTATTCTGGTCAGTTAAAACCCCTGTCTGTTATTCGAGAGGAACAAGCAGAGCGAGAGAAGAAACTTATCGCCTCTGGACATTTTATTATCCCTGTTTCCGCAGACTACGAAGGCAAGAGAGGTAAAGATGGAGACAATATTTGGCACGTCCCAGTCGATGAATATGAAGATAGGCTATCAATAGCATTCGAAGACATTTTACCTCGTGTAAAAGGCACTCTCCACAGGAATCTGGTGGGAGAGCTAACCCTTACAGCAAAGATAGAAGGTTACGAAAAAGAATTTAAATCAAGTTTTATTCCTGAACATCTTAGAGCCTTCATAGATGTGTCACTAAACAAGGAAGAGTACCGTAGTATGCAAGGTACAATTAAAGGTAAGTTCGTAGATCTTGTAGCAGCTGATGTCTTTTCCCCTATTCTTATGGAGAAAGAAAATCAATCACTCCTGAGAGGCAGTAATTTGAAAGGACAAGATAACGAACTTTCCAATTCATCAAGACCAGGAAGGACGGAAAATGAAATGTCATTGAATGAGCTTATCGACTATCAGGTTGAGACGGACACTGGCAACAGGACTGAAGCTGATACGAATCATTATGATGATAAGCGTTTATATCTTCCTCTGTTGGTTGATGGGAGAACATCTCACTTAGCTGTGGAGACAGTAGTACCAGACGCTATTACCGCCCCTTCCTATCAACGAACTGTATATAATTTTGGTGATGAGGTAGAGACAAAGGTTGATAATGTCTGGCAGAAATGGGAGAATATTAGTAGCGAATATAACCTATCTGCAGAAGATGCGGACAGATCCGTTGTTGACAGCGATGCCCCCTTAGTGAAATTCCGAAGCGTGGACAGTGCTGTTAAATTTGCTGACTGGATAACTGCAAAATACGTTAAATCAGAACAAAAGTCAGATAGTCTCTCTACAGAAGAACTTAGAGAGACAAATAGAAAGGATAAAACAAACGCAACGCCAATAGATGAATCGTTATCTACAAAGTCAGAAACTTTTGTATCACCAGAAGGCATGCCTAAAGTTGATTTACAATCACAATGGGAAAATAAAAAGAAACAACTTAATACCGTTGCTAAAGATGAAAGGCAAAGTTCAAATTATGATTTAACAAAAGATACCTCTCTGGCTCGAGATTACATAGCTAATAACTTTCAAGTTAGTAGGGAAACTTTTGATAAATTCTCTGATTCCGATAAAGAAAGGTTAGTTTCTCTGTATTCTAACTATTCATCTTCTCTCCTTACTACATTTACAGAACAACAGAAAGTTGAAAAAGAAATTTCAAATTTCATTTTATTAGGTGGTCTTCTTGATCCTGAAAACGCTCAGAAAGTTTTAGAAAAGGGATATGAAAAAATGACTTTGCTTCGTGAAACTCCTAATGTAAATTTAGCTGTTTTAAAAAGCTCTGTTCTTTCTCTTGCTGATAATCAGCATAGACAATCAAACCCAATCGCTTATGGACAATATGATATTCCTATTTGGGCTGTAAAACATCTCTCAGAAGGTAAAGACTCTTCTCTTTCAGAGGCTAAGTTATCTGAAATAGAGTCTTTCAAATCACAACTTCCTAATAATTCGTTTTTTGAATTTAAGGATTCTAATGTTTCTTATTCAGAGAAACCAGCTTTTGGTCCAGCAACAAATGTCATCAAAGCTCATATCTATGTTTCTCGTGACCAACACCAGGAAGAAAGTGTTTCGATTAATAAAAGTGTAAATAATAGCGAAGAATACATTATGGCAAGAAAAGAACCTCAACTAGACAGTAAAAAGAATGAAGAAATATTCTATTCTTCTGTCGTTTCTATCAAATCGGGTGAAGATTTGCAGCTATTCAACTCAATGCGTGAAAAAGGTCATCTCAACAAGATGCTTAAGGTTGCAGCAGAATATGATTCTGGTAAAGATATTTCCCTGGATGCAACTCATAAGTCTCCACTTCAAAACAGTGGTGATGAGGTGTTGCGTGAGAACAAGAATTATGCTGTTGTTTACAACAATTCTGCAGGAGGAGCTTATGAAATCTTCCGTAAGTCTCCTCAAAGTGATATTTTGAACAGTATAAATCGCTATGGTCTTCCTGATACTGCCTCTGAGGATGTAAAGAGTCTCAGTGGGCGTAAAGACTATTCTAGTGACCATGATTTATATGAAGCTACTCAACATGAGAATCATGATGCTCTTAACTATGCAGCAGCTTCACGTGGGATGACTCCAAAGCAGATGGAGGAAAGTTTGGCAGCTGGAACTGAGGAAAGACTCCCAGATTCATCAGAATTAGATAAGAAGCGTGGTCTTGATGATAGAGAAAAGGAGATTGAACTGAAAAATGAAGAGCTATCTGGTGAAGTATCCTCAAAGCAGGAGTTACAAGACAAGAACGCAGAAACACGACGTAAGGAAGAGAGTCAACGAGAAGCTGAAAAAAAAGAAAAGGAAAAGCAAGAATCACAGAAGAAAGATGATTCTTCTGCTAAAATAATAACAGCTGCTTTCTTGCGGTCATCATTACTTTCAACTGCTCTTCTTTCTGCTAAAGACAATAATAGAGTATGGTTAAATGCTGATGGAAAGAAATCTCCAACTTTCCATCAAGCATCTTGGGATGTTAGTCCTTATAATCAAATATTTATGTCGCTGAATAGTGACAAAAATGGTTATGCAACTAATGTCTATACAACCTTTAAACATGAGGATAGTCTTGCTGTAAAGAAAGGTTCTGAGTCTCTGCCATACAGTTGGACAGATTGGTCTATGTATAAATCAAAAGGTCCAGAGCCAAAATCAATAACATCCAACCAATACGAGAATCTATCTCCCGATGAAAAAGAGCATTTCAAGAAAGCTCCTGTAAAGTTTGACAGAAAGATTTTTAATATCGACCAGACCGTTTTAAAGGGAGCAAATCCAGAACAGTATAATGCCGTTTTGAAGGAGCATGATACACACTATAAGGAAATGCAAACTATTGCTTCCACTGATTCTGTCGATTTGGTTTCCGATCGTGCTTCTAAGATAAAAAAACAACACCCTGACCATTTAGTGTTATTTGCTCATAATGGTGTTTATAACGCTTTTGGAAAGGATGCAAAGACTATTCACCAACTAGCTAAAGATAGTGTTACATTAGATTCTTTTAATAATTCAAAGTCTAATCGTAAAACGTCTATTGCATACTTCAAGCTTTCAGATTTAGATAAGGTGCTTAAAGCTGTAGTTTCTTCTGGTCAGAGAGTTGCTGTTGCAGAAAATTCTGAAGGTTTGAATGCACCTAAGGAGGCAACTAAAATTTTGTCAAAAGCAGAATCTGTACTTGATAATTACTCAAAGTCTACTGGCATTAACGTTCAGAAGTCTTTAACACAGCCAACTAGCTATGATAAGGAGACTGACACAATAATTCTTAATAATAAGAAATCGGTCAATCCTGGCAATGAACTTAGAGCTGCTGTTGAGAATAGCAATGCTATTTACTTTGCCATATCACAGTCAGTAGCTAATAATAAGCGTTTGGATATTTCTAATCAGTTTTCTATGCCAGAAAAGGATATAGAGTCTGTTAAGCAGCTTATTGCTACAGTGTCTGCAGGTGTACTTTCTCTCAAACAAGCACACCCTGCTGTTCTCTCTGATCAAGTAAGTCATGAAAGTGTTGAATCTTGGGCTCAGGATATTAAGAATGATCCTCATTTACTGTCTTCGTTAGAACGCAATGTCAACAACACTGTAAACACAATTGAAAAGCTTGTCAAAGGTGAACAGGTTGACTATGCAGCTATAAATGGGAAATCATTACATGACAAAACCAAATCATTTAATTATGTTTCAGAATTGAATGAGATTGCTAAGACCGATCCTATGTCTGCTGTCATCATACGTGACAAGAATAATGCTAGTACCTCCGTCATACTTTCTACAGGGATAGAGACTGTAAGTGAAAATGGCGTTCTCAATAATAATAAATTTCGTCAGGCTCTATTACAACAGGGAGACAAGGATATAAAATTTTATCAATCAGGCGGTACCCTTGGTCTAAACAAAGATGATTCTTTTTTCAAAGACAAGATTATGCAAATTGTTTCTTTCAATGGAAAAGATATTCTTCCTCAGCAAGATCTACACATTAATGATCATTCTCAGAATGTAAGTCATTCATTTGAGGATGTTTCTGCTGTAAAGGATGATAATAATAGGTGGCATCTTTACATAAAAGAAAAAGGCCAACCATATTTCATAATTCAGCCTGATAAAAGTGATTTAAGTAGATTATTTGAAGCATTTAAAAGTCATGATCAGCAATCAATATATAATGCAAAAACTTCTCTTGGAGAAAAATACATTCATCTTGCTCAAAGTCATCCAGAATTGAAGGTAGACTTCTTGATGCCAAAAGTCCCTTCACAAGATATCGCTAGAATACAAAGAGCAGGTATAAATCGTGATGCACAGGACAGGAATAAGTATTTAATATTTGCCACGATAGATGGAAAGAATTATCATCAAGAGATCTCTCGTGAAGATTTCCGCAGAATGTGGAAAGTTGATAACATGCAAAGTTATAAGAATGCGTTAGCTGCAAAGATTTTCTCAAATGTATTACATGAAGGTCAGTCTATTTCTGATACTCCCTTAAAGGAAGAAAAGGAACAGACAAAATTATCAACTGTTGAAAAGATAGATACTAAGCAATCATTTGAGAATGATGAAGATGTAAATTCCAGTAAAGGTATGTCTCGTAAGTAATGTTTAAGTTTATGGCAACTTTTGAAGAACAAGTCGATTTTACTCGTAAGTATGCACAACTGGCAATAGATCAACATATTAAATATGGCATCCCAGCTTCGGTCACTCTCGCACAAATGGCTGTTGAGAGTAGCTGGGATAAGTCTGGTTTGGCTGAGCGTGCGAATAATTTGTTTGGTGTAACTGCTGGAAGTAGTTGGAAGGGTCCAACAGTTAAAGAATATGACGACAACCGTTGGAAGGATTTTCGAGTCTATAATAGTAAGGAAGACAGTATCGAGGATCATTCACGTGTATTGTTGGGAAGTAACTACATGAGGTATTGTGCTCACTTATCGAGTACAGACCACTTAGGATGGATAAAGGGTATCAAAGCTGCTGGTTATGCTACAGCTCCAGATTATGTTTCCTCCATTGAAAATGTTATTAAGTCAAATGGTTTTGAGAAACTTGATCAGATGGCTTTAGAACAAGCTGCTCAACAAGGAGTTCAAATTGGATATATGCGTGGAAGGCAGAATGAATATAAGAGTAGTTCTGTTTCCTCAAATATTAGCAAGGATAAAAAATATATCCTTAGTTTCATACCTGGTACATTTTCTCTTCCAATGAACACAAACAATATGATTGTTACATCAGAAAGAGGAGAAAGAAACTTAGGATTAAAGGGTGCTAGTCGTAACCACAAAGGTATTGACATAAAGGCAGACAATGCTCCATTATTTGCAACAGAGGATAATGGTCGTGTTATTCAAGCAGGTTTTTCAGGTAAAGGTGGCAATACAGTTTCTATTGAGTATGACCGACCTGATAACAGTAAAGTTGTAGTTACATATATGCACCTCAGTAAAATACAAGTGAAGGAGGGTGATATTGTTAATGGACACCAACAAATAGGTGTTTCTGGTGCAACTGGTAACGTTACGGGCCCTCACCTTCATTTTCAAACAGATTATATTGACAGTCAAGGTAATAAGAAGAATTTAGATTCAGCAGCATATTTAGCTGAAATTTCTCTTAGAACGAATATTCCTGTTCGAGCTATATCGGAGAAATCAAAAGTAGATTTGGTTGCTTCTTATAAATCAGAAATGGCCATTCTTCCCTCTTCAACTCAGTTATCCATTGCAGATAGAATAAACGAGAATGGGTATGATACTGACGAAGAACGTCGTCGTCGTGAAAACCAGCAAGATGGTAGCCAAGAGTCAACAGGAGATCTTCTTGCAGATCTAATTGCTCCACTTCTTAAAAGTGCAATATCTCTTGCTATACAGCTAAGTTCTTTGGACGAGCAAGGCTCTGTTTCTAAAGAAGATGCCGATCTCCAAGCTGAGAAGGAGGTTATGGGAGAAAAAGCCTCTATAAAGGTTGAAGCATACCATTCTGATAGAGAACTTGCAGCTGTAGATGTGAATAAACTATCTCAGACATCATCGGCTATATATGAAAGTGAGATTGCTGTTGAAAAGCAACAACAAAATCAGATAAAAATGAGTTAAACGTATAATTATTTCTATTTACATTAAATATTTATTTTATGATACAATGTAGTATACAAGCTTGTGGTGAGATTTGCCAACCTGCTTTAGAGAAAACCAATAAAGAAGGAAAAAAATTCTTATCTTTTACTGTAAAAATTCCTGTCTCTGGCTTTTATG
>ERZ772904.274-NODE-274-length-15575-cov-9.09459_pt1 | contig 15575 bp, 14 predicted proteins | sample MGYA00512122_ERZ772904 | MGnify/ENA primary metagenome ERZ772904 (study PRJEB29015, sample SAMEA2738104) | human oral metagenome | biome: human oral; feature: human-associated habitat; material: saliva | place: China | collected 2269 ... | reverse complement strand
TGGATATAATACAGATGGCAAGGGATTTTTTAAGAGCTTGCCTTCTTTTACAATTACAGGTAAAAAGATGATCTTGCTGGGTGCAGGTGGTGCGGCTAAATCCATTCTGGCGCAAGCTATTTTGGATGGCGTCAGTCAGATTTCTGTCTTTGTTCGTTCAGTTTCTATGGAAAAAACAAGACCTTATCTAGACAAGTTACAGGAGAAGACAGGCTTTAAGGTGGACTTGTATGCTTTAGAAGATGTTCCTGAACTGCAAGCAAGGATTTCCGAGTCGGATTTGCTGATTAATGCGACTAGTGTAGGTATGGATGGTCAATCATCTCCAGTTCCTGAAAACATTGTCCTATCAGAAACTCTTTTAGTAGCAGATATCATTTACCAACCTTTTGAGACGCAGTTTTTAAAATGGGCCAGAAGTCAGGGGAATCCAGCGGTTAATGGTCTGGGAATGTTGCTCTATCAAGCTGCAGAAGCTTTTCAACTGTGGACAGGCAAGGAAATGCCGACAGAAGAGATTTGGCAGTCCTTAACAGAAAAATACCAATAAAGAAAGGGAGATTCTCCTATGAAAATCAGAATCGATATTCCTCATCATCCTTATGAAATTCAGATTGAAAAAGGCTGTCTGGCTCAGGCTGGTCAGTGGTTGAGAGAACTCTGGCAACCGCAAAAAGTAGTCATTGTAACAGACAACCATGTAGCTTCTCTTTATGCAGAGAAGGTCAAGCTCAGCTTAGAAGATGCTGGTTTTCAGGTATCAGTATTTGACTTTTTAGAAGGCGAAGAAAGAAAGAATTTAACCACTGTTCAGAAAGTCTATGAATTTTTAGTTAAGCAGGGGCTGACTCGTAGCGATGGAATCGTGGCTCTTGGTGGCGGTGTCGTTGGGGACCTGGCTGGTTTTGTAGCCTCTACCTATATGCGGGGCATTCATTTTGTTCAGATTCCGACTAGTTTGACAGCTCAAGTTGATTCGTCTATCGGTGGAAAGACAGGTGTCAACACTCCATTTGCTAAGAATATGGTGGGGACCTTTGCCCAACCAGATGGGGTTCTGATTGATCCTCTTGTCCTTGAAACACTTGGAAAGAGAGAGTTGATTGAAGGGATGGGTGAGGTTATCAAGTATGGCTTGATTGAGGATCCAGCACTTTGGGCTCTCTTGACGGAGCTGGATGGTTCTGTTGAGAGCATTTTGGAACAAGCAGAGACTTTGATTGAACATTCTTGCCAGGTCAAGCGCAAGATGGTGGTTGAGGATGAGTTGGACAATGGTGTTCGTCTTTACCTCAATTTTGGCCACACTATTGGCCATGCTATTGAAGCGACGGCTGGTTATGGCAAGGTCATGCATGGAGAAGCTGTGGCCATGGGTATGGTACAGATTTCCAAGGTTGCTGAGGAAAAAGGTCTCATGCCAGTTGGCATAACTCAGTCCATTACAGCTATGTGTCAGAAATTTGGCTTGCCTGTTGACTATGAAAGCTGGGATGTTGACAAGCTGTATCAGGCTTTGACTCATGATAAGAAGGCGCGTGGCAATACCTTGAAGTTGGTTTTGGTACCAGAGCTCGGTTCAGCGACTATCCACTCAGTTTCTCTGGAAGAGATGAAAGACTACTTGGTAAAATAAGGAGAGTGTATGAGATATTTAACTGCAGGAGAATCACACGGCCCCCGTCTGACGGCTATCATCGAAGGAATTCCAGCTGGACTACCTTTGACAGCAGAGGATATCAATGGGGACCTTAAACGCCGTCAGGGTGGCTACGGTCGTGGTGGTCGTATGAAGATTGAGAGCGATCAAGTTGTCTTTACTTCAGGCGTTCGCCATGGGAAGACGACAGGGGCTCCCATTACCATGGATGTCATCAATAAGGACCACCAAAAATGGCTGGATATTATGTCTGCGGAAGACATTGAAGAGCGACTTAAAAGCAAACGGAAAATCACTCATCCTCGTCCAGGTCATGCTGACTTGGTAGGGGGCATCAAGTACCGTTTTGACGATTTGAGAAATTCTTTGGAGCGTTCATCTGCCCGTGAAACAACCATGCGAGTGGCAGTCGGGGCAGTAGCCAAACGCCTCTTGGTTGAGCTGGATATGGAGATTGCCAACCATGTCGTAGTCTTTGGTGGCAAGGAAATCGATGTTCCTGAGAATCTCACAGTTGCAGAGATTAAGCAAAGAGCTGCCCAGTCAGAAGTTTCTATTGTCAACCAAGAAAGAGAACAGGAAATCAAGGATTATATTGACCAAATCAAACGTGATGGGGATACCATCGGTGGGGTTGTGGAGACAGTCGTTGGAGGTGTTCCAGTTGGTCTTGGTTCCTATGTCCAATGGGACAGAAAATTGGATGCCAGACTTGCCCAAGCAGTTGTCTCTATCAATGCCTTTAAAGGGGTGGAATTTGGTCTTGGCTTTGAAGCTGGTTATCGTAAAGGCAGCCAAGTTATGGATGAAATTCTTTGGTCTAAAGAAGATGGCTATACTCGCCGTACCAACAATCTGGGTGGCTTTGAAGGTGGTATGACCAATGGGCAACCCATTGTTGTTCGTGGAGTTATGAAGCCCATTCCTACTCTCTACAAACCACTCATGAGTGTGGATATCGAAACCCACGAACCTTACAAGGCAACTGTTGAAAGAAGTGATCCGACCGCCCTTCCAGCTGCAGGAGTGGTCATGGAAGCCGTTGTGGCAACGGTTCTGGCACAAGAAATCCTCGAAAAATTCTCATCAGACAATCTAGAGGAATTAAAAGAAGCGGTAGCCCAACACCGAGACTATACAAAGAACTATTAAGGAGTTCCTATGGCAAAAACAATCTATATCGCGGGCCTTGGATTGATTGGTGCCTCTATGGCCCTTGGTATCAAACGCGATCATCCAGATTATGAAATTTTAGGTTATAATCGCAGTCAAGCTTCGAGAGATATTGCCTTGAAAGAAGGCATGATTGACCGTGCAACGGATGATTTTGCCAGTTTTGCTCCTTTGGCGGATATCATCATTCTCAGCTTGCCAATCAAGCAAACCATTTCCTTTATTAAGGAGTTGGCCAACTTGGACTTGAAAGAAGGCGTTATTATTTCAGATGCGGGTTCGACCAAGTCATCTATTGTGGATGCAGCGGAGCAGTGTTTGGCTGGCAAGGCTATTCGCTTCGTCGGAGCACATCCCATGGCTGGCAGCCACAAGACAGGGGCTGCCTCTGCGGATGTCAATCTTTTTGAAAATGCCTATTATATCTTTACACCTTCTAGGCTGACAAGTCAGGACACACTTGAGGAAATGAGGGATCTGCTTTCAGGTCTTCATGCTCGTTTTATCGAGATTGATGCCAAGGAGCATGACCGTGTCACTTCTCAGATTAGCCATTTTCCTCACATTCTGGCTTCTAGTCTCATGGAACAGACCGCGGTCTATGCTCAAGAACATGAGATGGCAAGGCGCTTTGCGGCCGGTGGTTTTCGAGACATGACTCGAATTGCGGAAAGCGAGCCAGGTATGTGGACTTCCATTCTCTTGTCTAATCGTGAGACTATTCTGGAGCGAATTGAGGATTTCAAGGAACGTTTAGATGAGGTTGGTCAGGCCATCAGCAAGGGAGATGAGGAGCAGATTTGGAACTTTTTCAACCAAGCGCGTGAGCAACGTCAGGCCATGGAAATCCATAAGCGTGGTGGAGTGGATAGCTCTTACGACCTCTATGTCGACGTTCCCGATGAAGAAGATGTCATCCTGAGGATTTTGGAATTGCTACGTGGAACTTCCTTGGTCAATATTCATATTAACGAGGAAAACCGTGAAGATATTCACGGGATCCTACAAATTTCATTTAAAAATGCTCAAGACTTGGAAAGAGCTGAGCATCTAATAACAGAAAATACCGACTACACAGTCGTTGTCAAATAAGGAGAAAATTATGCCTAAAATAGAGCTTAGATTTATATTTGGTGTTATCTTTATTTCTTTTATCTTACTTAGAGCTTACGCTGTTAAAAAAGATGTGAAAACTACTTCAGAAGAAAGTGTTGAGACAAAAAATGAACGATCCAACAAGGAAATAAGTTAAGAGAAAACCAATTCAAAGTATGTAGACGATAGAATTATTAATGGGTTTATCAATAGCTATAATCAAAATTCTAATAGCCGATGAGAAAATATCAAAAAAGGAAATATAAAAATAAAATATTTCGCATTAAGCTACGGATATTACTTGGAACTTTTACATGCAAATGATACTGATAAAATCAATGTAACAATAAATCAGACAAATGAAAATAGTGAATCTGGTGTTGCAGGAATGAAAGAAGTATTTCATGATATTGTTAAATCGATTGAATCATCCTTATCTGATGATGAGATAGATAACTATTTTGATAATCTTATGTCAAATGAAATAAAAACATGTTCTAATTTAGGAACTTTGAAGATAGAGTATATACCAGATAATGAATTAATCAATGGATATTCAAGAGGTCATATAAAAGTGATTGCACAATAATAATGACCACAGGGTGACTAGTAATTTTAAAAGAAATAAATAAGGAGAAAATCATGTCAAATATTTACGATAGTGCAAACGAACTCAGTCGCGGTCTACGCGAATTGCCAGAATACAAGGCTGTCAAAGCAGCTAAAGATGCGATTGCAGCAGATGCTGAGGCAAGTAAAATCTTCACAGAATATGTTGCCTTCCAAGAGGAAATTCAAAAACTAGCACAGACAGGTCAAATGCCAGATGCTTCCTTCCAAGCTAAGATGGAAGGCTTTGGCAAGCAGATTCAGGGGAACAGCCTCTTGTCAGAATTCTTTACTAAGCAACAACAATTGGCCATTTACCTTTCTGACATTGAAAAAATTGTTTTCGAACCAGTTTCAGAATTGCTAAAATAAGAAAATAACTATCCTAAAGTCAGGAATTTTTAAGGAATTTCTGGCTTTTTATGATAAAATAAGTAAAAGTATTGCAAGTATGAGGTCCAATATGAAACTAAAAACAAACATTCGCCACTTACATGGCAGTATCCGCGTTCCAGGTGACAAGTCTATCAGCCACCGTTCCATTATCTTTGGAAGTTTGGCTGAGGGTGAGACCAAGGTTTATGATATTCTGCGGGGCGAAGATGTTCTTTCGACCATGCAGGTTTTTCGTGACCTTGGTGTTGAGATTGAGGATAAAGATGAGGTTATTACCATTCAAGGTGTCGGTATGGACGGCCTAAAAGCTCCGCAAAATGCCCTTGATATGGGAAATTCTGGAACCTCGATTCGTCTGATTTCAGGTGTCCTTGCTGGTGCAGATTTTGAAGTAGAGATGTTCGGAGACGACAGTCTATCCAAACGCCCTATGGACCGTGTGACTATTCCATTGAAAAAAATGGGCGTCAGCATTTCAGGGCAAGCTGAGCGAGACCTGCCTCCCCTTCATTTAAAAGGTACGAAACCCCTAAGACCTATTCATTATGAGTTGCCGATTGCCTCTGCCCAAGTTAAGTCAGCCTTGATCTTTGCAGCTTTGCAGGCTCAGGGGGAGTCCGTTATTATCGAAAAAGAGTGCACCCGTAATCATACTGAAGATATGTTGCAACAATTTGGTGGCCATTTAAGTGTGGATGGTAAGAAAATCACAGTCCAAGGACCACAAAAACTGACTGGACAAAAGGTTGTCGTGCCAGGAGATATTTCCAGTGCAGCCTTTTGGCTAGTTGCCGGTTTGATTGTTCCAAATTCTCGTGTGGTGCTGCAGAATGTGGGCATCAACGAAACGCGCACCGGTATTATCGATGTCATTCGTGCCATGGGTGGAAAATTGGAAATAACTGAAATTGACCCAGTCGCTAAATCTGCTACCTTGATTGTTGAATCTTCAGACCTCAAAGGAATAGAAATTGGTGGCGCTTTGATTCCACGCTTGATTGATGAATTGCCCATTATTGCTCTTCTGGCTACCCAAGCACATGGTGTAACAGTTATCAAAGATGCTGAGGAGCTCAAGGTTAAGGAAACAGACCGTATTCAGGTTGTGGCAGACGCCTTAAATAGCATGGGAGCAGATATCACACCTACAGCAGATGGAATGATTATCAAAGGAAAATCAGCTCTTCACGGTGCTAGAGTCAATACTTTTGGAGACCATCGTATCGGCATGATGACGGCTATCGCGGCCCTCTTGGTTGCAGATGGAGAAGTGGAGCTTGACCGTGCTGAGGCTATCAATACCAGCTATCCTAGATTCTTTGATGATTTGGAGAACTTGATTCATGGCTAAGGTATTACTAGGATTTATGGGGGCTGGAAAATCGACTATTGCAAGAGGCTTGGACCCAGATTACGTCGATATGGATGCCTTGATTGAGAAGCGCTTAGGTATGTCTATTGCGAATTTTTTCGCTGAAAAGGGAGAAGCGGCCTTTCGTCAGCTAGAATCAGAAGTCCTAGCTTATTTACTTCAAAAAGACCAAGTCGTGTCAACTGGTGGGGGAGTGGTCGTTTCTCAGCGAAATCGTGACTTACTCAAGACCAATTCTGATAATATCTATCTGAAAGCTGATTTTGAAACCCTCTACCAACGTATCGCAGCTGATAAGGACAATCAGCGACCGCTTTTTCTAAATAATAGCAAGGAAGAACTTGCAGCTATTTTTCAAGAAAGACAGGCTTGGTATGAGGAAGTAGCTAGTCGGGTTTTGGATGTGACCGAGTTAAGCCCAGAGGAAATTATAGAGGAACTGAGATGAAAATTGCTTATCTAGGTCCCAAGGGATCATTTTCACACCACGTTGTGCAGACAGCTTTTCCTCATGAGGAATTGCAGGCCTTTGCCAATATTACAGATGTCATCAAGGCCTATGAGCAAGGCTTGGTGGACTATTCTGTGGTGCCAGTTGAAAATTCTATCGAGGGTAGTGTTCATGAAACCTTGGACTACCTTTTTCATCAGGCTCGCATTCAAGCAGTTGCAGAAATCGTTCAGCCTATTCATCAGCAGTTGATGGTGGTTCCAGGTCATATTAAGATTGAAAAGATTTTTTCACATCCACAGGCCTTGGCTCAAGGAAAGAAATTTATCGATGAACAGTATCCAGAGGCCCAAATCGAGGTAACAGCTAGTACAGCCTATGCGGCCCGTTTTATTTCCGAACATCCAGACCAGCCTTATGCAGCAATTGCACCTAGAAGTTCTGCTGAAGAATATGGCTTGGAACTGATTGCCGAGGATATTCAGGAAATGGAAGCCAATTTCACACGATTCTGGGTTCTGGGAGCTGAAGGTGCAGCTATTCCCTTGCAAGCACAAACTGAGAAAATGAGTTTGGCCCTGACCTTACCTGACAACCTTCCAGGTGCACTCTACAAGGCTCTTTCGACCTTTGCTTGGCGAGGAATTGACCTGACAAAAATTGAAAGTCGTCCACTCAAGACAGCACTGGGCGAATACTTTTTCATTATTGATGTGGACTATGCTGATAAGGACTTGGTTCACTTTGCCCAAAAAGAATTAGAAGCGATTGGAATCCAGTATAAAATTCTGGGTGCCTATCCTATTTATCCAATATCAGACCATGGAAAGGAGAGAAGATGAGTAAAGAAAATCCCTTAAGCCACCACGAGCAGTTACGCTATGACTATCTTCTTAAGAATATTCACTATCTCAATGAGCGAGAAAAAGAAGAGTTTGCTTACCTGCAAGGTAAATTAAATGGGGAGAGTAGCGAGACTTTTTCAGAAAGTCAGAAATTGGCAGAGGATTATAGAAAGCCAAGTGCTAACACTTCGATTCCTTCTTATAATAGCCGTAGTCGTTCTGAGAGATACCAGAAAATCAATTCTCTTCCAAAGAAAAAAACTAAAAGCCGGAAGCTACGGTGGGGCCGTATTTTCGCAGGTTTACTGGCTATCTTAGCTTGTCTGGCGTTGGGTATGATTTTTATGTTCTTAAAAGGTTATACCAATGCTAATCCAGATAAAACTACCAATGCCCGGGCAGCTCAAGTAGAAGTCTTTAATGGTCAGAATACCAGAGATGGTGTTAATATTTTGATTATGGGTACAGATGGGCGAATTGGTCAAAATAGTGCTGAGACGCGAACGGACTCTATTATGGTATTAAATGTTGGCGGTTCGGATAAGAAAATTAAGCTGGTCAGCTTCATGCGTGACAATTTGGTTTATATAGACGGTTACAGTCAAGTGATTAACGGTAGAAAACAGACGGATAACAAGTTAAACGTAGCCTATGAGTTAGGAGAACAAGAGGGGCAAAAAGGGGCAGAAATGGTTCGTCAAGTCTTGAAAGATAATTTTGACTTGGACATTAAATACTATGCCTTGGTCGATTTTCAGGCCTTTGCTACAGCGATTGACACACTTTTCCCTGATGGGGTGACAATTGATGCTCAATTTTCAACATTGAATGGGCGCCAACTAACAGAAGCTACAGTCGGAGATGATTTACACGCTACTGAGACTGAGTCTCCAACCCAAACCATCAAAGTCGGAAAACAGCAGATGAATGGCTCGACCTTGCTCAATTATGCTCGTTTCCGTGATGATGATGAGGCGGATTATGGCCGTACCAAAAGACAGCAACAAGTACTGACAGCAGTTCTTCAGCAAATCAAAGATCCAACCAAGCTCTTTACAGGCTCAGAGGCACTTGGCAAGGTATTCGCAATGACCTCAACGAATGTTCCTTATACCTTCCTGTTAACAAATGGCTTGTCTTTCCTAGACGGAGCTCAAAATGGTATTGAAAAATTGACGATTCCAGAACTGGGTGACTGGGTAGATGCCTATGATGTTTATGGAGGCTTGGGCTTGCTTGTCGATCAAAACAAATATCAGAATAAATTGTCTCAGATGGGCTTGAGATAAGATAAGACAGAAGAATCAAAGTTTGATAGCTATTTAGATAGCAGTCAGGCTTTGATTTTTTACAGTCTGCAATAGATTTTCACCCCCTATTTGTGTTATAATGGAACGATACGATAGAAAGAATAATGAACAATATGACTGATTTAAAAGCAATTCAGGCTCGTAGTCTGGAGATGGCTGAATATTTTGTGGGCTTTTGCAAGGAACATGATTTACTTTGTTATCTCTGTGGAGGAGGTGCTATTGGTGCCCTTCGAAACAAGGGCTTTATTCCTTGGGATGACGACCTAGACTTTTTTATGCCTCGTAAGGATTATGAGAAATTAGCAGAATTATGGCCTCGTTATGCAGATGAGCGTTATTTCTTGTCAAAGAGTAACAAGGATTTTGTAGACCGCAATCTTTTTATTACCATTCGTGACAAGGAAACTACCTGTATCAAACCTTACCAGCAGGATTTGAATTTACCACATGGTCTGGCCTTGGATGTGTTGCCTTTGGATTATTATCCGAAAAATCCAGCTGAGAGAAAGAAACAGGTTCGCTGGGCCTTGATTTATTCACTCTTTTGTGCCCAAACTATTCCAGAAAAGCATGGTGCACTTATGAAATGGGGAAGTCGCATTTTACTGGGGTTGACTCCAAAATCTCTCCGTTATCGTATTTGGAAAAAAGCTGAGAAAGAAATGACCAAGTATAGTCTGGATGAGAGCGATGGCATCACAGAATTATGCTCAGGTCCTGGCTACATGAGAAACAAGTACCCAATCGCATCTTTTGAAGACAATCTTTTCTTACCATTTGAAGGAACAGAGATGCCTATTCCAGTTGGCTACGATGCCTATCTCAGCACAGCTTTTGGGGATTATATGACTCCTCCGCCAGCAGACAAGCAAGTACCGCATCATGATGCTGTCATCGCTGATATGGATAAGTCTTATACAGAATACAAGGGAGAATATGGTGGCTAAGAAAAAAATATTATTTTTTATGTGGTCTTTTTCTCTCGGAGGTGGAGCAGAGAAGATTCTGTCGACAATTGTTTCAAATCTGGATCCAGAAAAATATGATATTGATATTCTTGAAATGGAGCACTTTGACAAGGGATACGAATCTGTTCCCAAGCATGTACGCATTTTAAAATCCCTTCAGGATTATCGCCAAGCCAGATGGATTCGAGCTCTTTTATGGAGAATGAGAATTTATTTCCCAAGATTGACACGTCGCTTACTGGTGAAAGATGACTATGATGTTGAAGTTTCCTTTACCATTATGAATCCTCCACTTTTGTTCTCTAAAAGAGAAGAAGTCAAGAAAATCTCTTGGATTCATGGAAGTATCGAAGAATTTCTTAAGGATAGCTCAAAAAGAGAATCACATAGATGCCAGTTGGATGCTGCGGATACCATTGTAGGAATTTCGAATAAAACCAGCAATTCTATCAAGGAAGTTTATCCAGATTATGCTTCGAAATTACAGACGGTCTACAATGGTTATGATTTTAAGACTATTCTAGAAAAATCTCAAGAGAAGATCGATATCGAGATTGCTCCTCAAAGTATCTGTACTATCGGACGAATTGAGGCAAATAAGGGTTCTGACCGTGTGGTGGAAGTGATAAGTTTATTACACAAAGAGGGAAAAAACTATCATCTCTATTTTATCGGGGCTGGTGATATGGAAGAGGAACTGAAAAAACGAGTCAAAGAGTATGGGCTTGAGGACTATGTACATTTCCTTGGTTATCAAAAAAATCCATACCAGTATTTGTCTCAGATGAAAGTTCTCTTGTCTATGTCTAAGCAAGAAGGTTTTCCTGGTGTTTATGTGGAAGCCTTGAGCCTTGGAATCCCTTTTGTCTCTACGGATGTTGGAGGGGCTGAGGAATTATCCCAAGAAGGAAGATTTGGACAAATCATTGAGAGCAATCAAGAGGCAGCTCAGGCAATTACGAACTACATGACCTCTGCCTCAAACTTCGATGTCAATGAGGCTAGCCAATTTGTTCAACAATTCACAATTGCCAAACAAATCGAACAAGTAGAAAAACTATTAGAGGAGTAGCATGGAAACTGCATTAATCAGTGTGATTGTGCCAGTCTATAATGTGGCGCAGTACCTAGAAAAATCGATAGCTTCCATTCAGAAGCAGACCTATCAGAATCTGGAAATCATTCTTGTTGATGATGGAGCAACGGATGAAAGTGGTCGCTTGTGTGATTCAATCGCTGAACAAGATGATAGGGTGTCAGTGCTTCATAAAAAGAATGAAGGTTTGTCGCAAGCACGAAATGATGGAATGAAGCAGACTCACGGAGATTATCTGATTTTTATTGACTCAGATGATTATATCCATCCAGAAATGATTCAGAGCTTATATGAGCAATTAATTCAAGAAGATGCGGATGTTTCGAGCTGTGGTGTCATGAACGTCTATGCTAATGATGAAAGCCCACAGTCAGCCAATCAGGATGAGTATTTTGTCTGTGATTCTCAAACATTTCTAAAGGAATACCTCATAGGTGAAAAAATACCTGGAACGATTTGCAATAAGCTAATCAAGAGAGAGATTGCAACTGCCCTATCCTTTCCAAAGGGATTGATTTATGAAGATGCTTATTATCATTTTGATTTAATCAAGTTGGCTAAGAAGTACGTTGTTAATACCAAACCCTATTATTACTATTTCCATAGAGGGGATAGTATTACGACTAAACCCTATGCAGAGAAGGATTTAGCCTATATTGATATCTACCAAAGGTTTTATAATGAAGTTGTGAAAAACTATCCAGATTTGAAAGAGGTTGCTTTTTTCAGATTAGCCTATGCCTACTTTTTTATTCTGGATAAGATGTTGCTAGATGATCAGTATAAACAGTTTGAAGCCTATTCTCAGATTCATCGTTTTTTAAAAGGTCATGCCTTTACTATTGCTAGGAATCCAATTTTCCGTAAGGGGAGAAGAATTAGTGCTTTGGCTCTATTCATAAATATTTCTTTATACCGATTCTTATTACTAAAAAATATTGAAAAATCTAAAAAATTACATTAGAACGGGGGTGAGCAAGTGATTGATGGGAAACGATTATTATTTAGTTTGACCATAGTCAGCTATGCCTTGACGCTAGTAAGTGGAATTGTGTATCTGTTTAATAATAACAATGTTAGCTTGCTTTCTACTTTATTGTTCTTACTGGTTAGTAGCTTAATTGCTTGTTGGAATGATATCAAGTATTACTTAATCCATTTTATTTTCTTTTTAACTATTTTTGTATTTCTGGTATCAAGGCCGACCATTGATTATTTTAGAGATGGGGCTTTGGATACCTATCATCCGATAGCCTATCGTTTTGCCTTTATAGTTGTCATGGTTTCGATTCTGGGCTTGACCATAGGAGGCGTCCTGGCTCGTTACTTCATAGCTAGGAAGAAAATAAAAGTAGCAAATATAGGAAATTCTATAAAAGAGGTTTATATCAAGCGGTTACGCTTTGTATCACTAGGAGTTTTTCTTCTAACCTATCCTTTCTATTTCATTAGATTATTTGAACGGCTCCTGTATCGCTTGCAGACTTCCTACTATGCCTACTATGCGAACTTTGAAAGTAAACTTCCTTATTTTACCTATATCTTATCAACCTTTACGGTCTATGCAATGTGTATGTATTTGGCAACCAAGCCAAAGAAATGGCAGGCAACAGCAGTGCTTGTCTCCTTTATTGCAGCTAATACTATTCATTTGGCAATCGGGACACGCAATCCCTTTATTTTAAGTATTTTATTTGCTTTCGTTTATTACTTTATGCGGGAGCAAACTGAACAGGGAAAATGGATTGGATTTAAAGAAAAGTTAGCGATTTTTGTAGGTTCTCCTATTCTCATGTTAGCGATGGGAGTGCTCAATTATGTACGGGATAATGTTCAAGTTTCCCATACAGGTTTCTGGGATATCTTACTTGACTTTATCTATAAACAAGGGACTAGTTTTGGTGTCTTGGCTCGAGGTTTTCTATTTAACAGTAGCCTCCCTTACCGAGATTTCCGTAATTTTACTTTTGGTCCTGTTCTTGATTATTTTGCAAGAGGAAGTTTGGGGGCTATTTTTGGAGGAAAAGCATTTGAACATACAACCAATAGTGTGGAACTAGCTATTGATAGTAATAGTTATGCTCACAATTTATCCTATCTTGTTTTGAACAAGGAATATTTGAAAGGACATGGTATCGGAAGTAGTTATATCATGGAGTTGTATACAGACTATGGTATGATAGGAGTCTTTCTACTTAGTCTCTTACTCGGTATGTTATTCATAGCCATGCTGCAAGTAGCCTATCGCTCTAGAACAATCCTATTTGCCTTGTCCTTACTCATCTTGAATAATCTATTCTTTATGCCTAGAAGTAGCTTTTCAGAAAGTTTCTTCAATCTATTTACAATGCAATTCTGGGGAATTGTTTTTGTGATTATATTCGTAGCGAAAATGCTTACAAAGGAAAACCAGTATCTACTAAACAAAGGAGAAAAAAATCATGTTTGAACATTATTCAGTAGCTGATTTGTTTGCAAATCTTTACAAAAAACGAAAAGCAAATATTTTAGCTCTCATCGCTTTATTTGCTCTTATTGCTGTACCATTTACAATTAAAGCAGTTAAGAATAAAAATACTGTCAAAGACACAACCAGTTATTCAACTTATCTTAGCTATAAAATCACTCCTCCAGAAGACTCAGCCAAAACGATTTTGAATCATCAAATTGGTGGTTATAGTGATTTCTACGGGAAATTGATTGATGGGAATTTGAATGGAGCTTATCTTTTCAATGATGTAGAGCCCAGTGAGTTGAAAAAAATGGCCAGTGAATTGGATACGACAGAAACAACCTTGAAAAATTCAACGAATGACTATTGGTGGAAAAAATTGACCGTCTACTATATGATTGACGATGCAGGGGTTGGTGTGAAAATTTTGACACCAAGTAAAGATGTCAATGATTTGTTGGAGAAAAAATTTGATGGATTGATTGAGAAATTTAAACACACTTATGCAAATGTAAAAATTGAAAAATTGGAAACCATCAACTCTAAAGAATTGAATGCAAATGGTGAGACAGCGCTTGGATTAAATGTGAAGAATTTGATTCTCCGTTTAGCTGTTATTGGAATAATCTGTGTGATTTTGGTTGTGATGGGAAATGTATTGGTTTATCTCTTTAATCCAACAATCAATAGAGCAGGTGATTTTTCTCAGTATCAAATTGATTTTGTAACAGAGATTACAACAATTGCCAACCTAGCAGATGTCTTGTCATACAAAAATGCTGGACAGGAATTGACCATCGTTAGCTCAAACAAAGCTATCCTAGATAAATTGAAACAAAATCAAGAGTCTTTAAAAGGAATGCATTTTGTCGATTTACAAGATGTGCCATCGCTTTTGGAAAGAGATACAGTCCTTCTTGTTGAAGAGTACGGAGTGACTCGTTATAAGAAGTTTGAACAAAGTCTTCAAATTCTTCGAAACTTAAATCGCTCAATCCTCGGTGTAGCAACCTTTAAACTATAAGCTTTCTGATGTATTAGGTCTTCAAAGTCGGACAAGAGCCGATTTTGGGCTCTTTGTCAACTGTAGTGGGTTGAAGAAAAGCTAAGATCTAGAAAGGACAAATTTCGTCCTTTCTTTTTTGATGTTCAGAGCGATAAAAATCCGTTTTTTGAAGTTTTCAAAGTTCCGAAAACCAAAGGCATTGCGCTTGATAAGTTTGATGAGATTATTGGTGGCTTCCAGTTTGGCGTTGGAATAGGGTAGTTGAAGGGCGTTGACAATCTTTTCTTTATCCTTGAGGAAGGTTTTAAAGACAGTCTGAAAAAGAGGATGAACCTGCTTTAGATTGTCTTCAATGAGTCCGAAAAATTTCTCCGGTTCCTTATTCTGAAAGTGAAAAAGCAAGAGTTGATAGACATTGTAGTGGTGTTTTAAGTCTTCTGAATAGTTCAAAAGTTTGTCTAGAATCTCTTTATTGGTTAAGTGCATGCGAAAAGTAGGGCGATAAAAACGCTTATCACTGAGTTTACGACTATCCTGCTGGATGAGCTTCCAGTAGCGCTTGGTAGCCTTGTATTCATGGGATTTTCGTTCAAATTGATTCATGATTTGAACACGCACACGACTCATAGCACGGCTTAAGTGTTGGACAATGTGAAAGCGATCAAGAACGATCTTAGCGTTTGGAAAAAGTTGTCTAGCTAAGTCATAGTAGGGACTAAACATATCCATAGTAATGATTTTTACCTGACAACGAACAGCTCTATCGTATCGAAGAAAGTGATTTCGGATGACAACCTGTGTTCTACCTTCAAGAACAGTGATGATATTGAGGTTATCAAAATCTTGCGCAATAAAGCTCATTTTTCCCTTGGTAAAGGCATACTCATCCCAAGACATAATCTTAGGCAGACGAGAAAAATCATGCTTAAAACGGAAGTCATTGAGCTTGCGAATGACAGTTGAAGTTGAAATGGCCAGCTGATGAGCAATATCGGTCATAGAAGTCTTTTCAATCAGCTTCTGGGCAATCTTTTGGTTGATGATACGAGGGATTTGGTGATTCTTCTTGACGATAGAAGTCTCAGCGACCATCGTTTTCGAGCAATGATAGCACTTGAATCGACGCTTTTTCAGGAGGA
>ERZ772904.273-NODE-273-length-15641-cov-5.76216_pt1 | contig 15641 bp, 17 predicted proteins | sample MGYA00512122_ERZ772904 | MGnify/ENA primary metagenome ERZ772904 (study PRJEB29015, sample SAMEA2738104) | human oral metagenome | biome: human oral; feature: human-associated habitat; material: saliva | place: China | collected 2269 ... | reverse complement strand
TGCACTTCGGCCACGCTTACTCCTTCCCCGCCTCACGGGACGGTCATTAAAGGATTTCTCGTGCCTCCATCCTACGCCCCTCGTGAAGAGCCGGTGTGACCCCTCCACGTGTGAAACCCCACGTGGCTAGCGCGAATTGCCGTGAATCCGGAGAAGTCGCGGACCCGTGTGGGCCAGTTGGGTGAGCATTCAAGCGCGGCCTCGGGTTTGGGGGCATACCCGGTAGGGGTATTGTTACATACCCCTACCGGGTATTACGTCTCCCATGTCAACACGCTGTACCGTTAGCACTGCAATGAAAGGGGTTATCCCGGTAAAATTCGATGTGCGCTAACGGCGCCTATGAAACTTTCCGACAGAAAGGCCAGCCCATGACCATCGAACAACTGCCCCAGCCCGAGGTTCGCGGCGGCGGCTGTGGCTGCGGCGAGCACGATCTCCCCGAGCCGACCATTGATGCAACCGCTATCCCCCACCGTCTGCGTCATGCGGCCGTCCTCGGTGCTGCCCAGTCGATGAACGCCGGCGAGTCCTTCATCATCCGCGCTCCCCACCTGCCCCGACCGCTGCTCGCTCAGATCGCGCAGTTGCCCGGCGAGTGGACCTTCGAGGTCATCGTCGACGGTCCCGAGTTCTGGGATGTGCGAACCACCCGCCTCGCTCTCTGATAGCAGGCAGTAAAGGGGGCAGGATCGTGGCGATCCTGCCCCTACTGATATGCCCACGATCCCATCGAGACAGCCATCCTGGTCGGCTGCATCTGCACTCGGCGCGGGCATTAAAGGAAAAAGTGGGGCCGACTCTCATCCGAGAGTCGGCCCCACCAGGCATGGAGAGCGAGCGCTCAGTACTCCTCAAGGAGTTCATCGAGCTCGTCTTCGACGCTGCCACCATCCAGCGGCTTGGCACCAGCAGGCAGAGACCGTGCGGGCGCTTCCTGCGCGGGCAGCTCATTGTCAGACGACGACTCGATCTCATCGGGAGCGCGCACATCCTCCTCATCGGAGCTGCGACGCGACCACGCGGGTGACGCAAGGTCCTTGCGGATTGCGTCGAGGACCGCGTTCACAAACGACGGCGACGTGTCAGTCGAGATCGATCGGACGATCGAGATTGCCTCGTCGATAACAATGATCGGCGATACCTCGTCGTTCTCGAGCATCTCCCACACCGCCACGCGCATGACCGCGAGGTCGACGGCGGCGATGCGATCCAGACCAGGTACGCGAGCACGCGCCGAGATCAGCGAATCGATGCGACGCAGATTGTCCGCCACACCGGCGATGATCTGGATCGAGAACTCCGGGAGCGGAGTCTGAGCCGCGGTGATGACGCGGCGCTCGCGCAGGAGGTCGCGCAGCACGTCGGGGTTGGACCCCATGCCGCGCTGGTCGGCCTCGTAAACGACGTCAGCCGCGCGCTTACGGGCCTTGGTGCGCGAGGTGAAGCGGTGCTGCTTCGACATTACTCGGTCACGCGACCCGAGTACGAGCCGTCGCGGGTATCAACCTTGACGCGGGTGCCTTCCTCCATGAAGAGGGGAACCTGAATCTCGTAGCCGGTCTCGAGGGTCGCAGGCTTGGTGCCGGCGGAGGAGCGATCGCCCTGCAGGCCGGGCTCGGTGTGCGTGATCGTCAGGACGACGGTCGCGGGCAGCTCGACGAAGAGGACGGTGCCGTCGTGCTGGGAGACGATGACGTCCTGGTTCTCGACCATGAAGTTGCGGGCATCACCCACGGTCTCGGCGGGAACGTTGATCTGCTCGTAGGTGGACTGGTCCATGAAGACGTAGTCGGTGCCATCCTGGTACAGGTAGGTCATGTCGCGACGGTCGACGGTCGCGGTCTCGATCTTCAGGCCCGCATTGAAGGTCTTGTCGACGGTCTTGCCGGACAGGACGTTCTTGATCTTGGTGCGCACGAAGGCCGGGCCCTTGCCGGGCTTGACGTGCTGGAATTCGACAACCTGCCAGAGCTGGCCGTCGATGACCATAACCAGGCCGTTCTTCAGATCATTGGTCGTTGCCACAGGGGTACCTCACTTGTGAAGGAATCAGTAATCAGAGGTCAGTTTACACGCGCGTGCGACCAAATCCGCGACTTCTTGCGGGGTGCGCTCACTCGTATCGACTGTTGCATCGGCCACGGACGCGTACGCCTCCCGTGCTCGCTTCATCAGCTGGGTGAGCACGGCGCGGGGTGCACCAAGGCCAACGGAGCGGGGTGCGCCGAGGCCTTCTCGGCGTGATACCGCGGAAAGATCGGCGCTCAGCTCGATGACAACCGCGCCGTTTGTGCGCGCTCGCGCGATTGACGAGGCAGTGACGGGGTCGAGCGGTTGCGAGGCACCGAGCGTGACAATGCCCTCGTCAAGGCCAAGAAGGCGATCGGCCTCCTCACGTGCGGTGTCAGCAAGGCGTGGATCACGGCCGATGACGAGGCTGCGCATCGAAGCGCCCAGCCGCGCCTCAACGGCCTCGTCGACCTCGTAGAAGGGCAGGTCGTGGCGGCGGGAGAGCTCGCGGCCAACGGTGGACTTACCCGATCCCGTGACCCCAATGAGCACGATGAGGCTCATGCGCTAATCCCGATCTGCATAGCGGGTGCTACCAGCTCCGAGGGCTCCACGGAGACGGTACTGGGCTTCGCGATACCGTCGAGAAGGACAAAACGCAGAATCCCACGGCGCACCTTCTTATCCGACAGCATGATGCGTGTCAGCTCTTCCAACGTGCTTCCCGAATAACGCGTGGGCAGCCCGACACGGGAGAAGAGCTCATCATGACGGGCAACCTCCTTGGCGCTCAGCTGCCCACGGGCGTGAGCGAGTCGCGCAGCGAAGCAACATCCGACCGCCACCGCGTCCCCGTGTCTCCAGGTGTAGTCGTTCGCGCGCTCGATCGCATGAGCGAGCGTGTGCCCGTAGTTGAGGATCTCGCGCAGGCCACCCTCCGTCAGGTCCGCTGACACGACGCGTGCCTTGACTGCGATTGCTCGGGTCGTGATGTCGGCAAGGTAGGGGCTGTCAGCACGGAGCAGCTCCTGCGGATCGGTCGACTCGACGATGCGCAGGATCTCCGGGTCGGCGATGAATCCACACTTAATGACCTCGGCGGCACCTGCCGCCAGATCCGGGCCGGGAAGGCTGTCGAGGAGGTCCATATCGGCGATAACGGAGGTGGCCGGGTAGAACGAACCGACGAGGTTCTTGCCGATCGATGTGTTGATGCCGGTTTTTCCGCCGACCGCGGCATCCACCATGGCAAGAAGCGTGGTCGGTACGTTGATGAGGGTGATACCTCGCAGCCACGTAGCAGCGACGAAACCGGCCATGTCAGTGGTCGCTCCCCCGCCCATGGCGATGATCGCATCCTTGCGCCCGAGTTGGAGGCGTCCGCACTCGTCCCACAGGGATGCGACGACCTCGATCGACTTCCCGGCCTCGGCATCGGGATGATCGGCCGTCGAAGCGTCAATTCCGCGGTCACGCAGGTACTGCGCTAACGAGGCCGCACGCTGTGCGAGCGGCCGCGCATGAATGATAAGCACCTTGGACGCGGCCTCATCGAGGGCCTCACGGATCGGCTCGAAGCCAAGCCCGTGTCCGATGGTGATAGTGGAGGGGTGTTCTCCTGTGACCTCGATGGTTGTGCTCATGAGTGCTCCAATTGCTGTGCAATGGCGGTGACGACGTCGTCGACCGGACCGGGGCCAGATTCAACGACGATGGTGGCGACGGATCGGTAGTGAGGCTCGCGCTCGGTGCGCAGCCGCGCGAGCGTCCCGGAGGGATCCTCGGCCAGCAGCGGCCGATGCGTCTTCGAGGCAGTACGACGAACGAGTTCTTCGTGGGGAGCATCAATGTAGACGACGGTGTGGCCGGCAAGCAGGTCACGAACGGCCGGAGTTGCCGCCGCACCGCCGCCAAGGGAGACAACAGCCTCGTTCGTCAGGGCCTGCGCAACGACCTCGGTTTCCATTGCGCGGAACGCTGCCTCGCCGTCGGAGGCAAAAATCTCTGCGATGCTCCTGCGCTCACGTTCGACGACGAGGGCATCTGTATCGATGTGGCTCACGCCGAGGCGCTCGGCCAACAGACGCCCAACCTTTGACTTGCCAGCGCCGGGCAGTCCGACGAGGACGACGGGACCTCGGGCACTCATGCGCGCTCCCCCACGACGCTCAGGTAAGCCTCCAGATTGCGTCGCATCTCTTTCACAGAGCGCCCACCAGCATGTTCGAAGAGCGCGTCAGCGAGAATGAGCGCGACCTCAGCCTCAGCGATCACGGCACCGGGAACGACTTGGCACGTATCGGAACGCTGGTGCAAGCCAACGGCCTCTTCGCCGGTTGCCAGATCCACGCTGCGCAGGGCACGAGGCACGGTTGAAATCGGCTTGAACGCGGCTCGCGCGATGATCGGCGAACCGTTGGAGGTCCCGCCCTCGATCCCACCCGCGTGGTTAGACGTACGAGTCAGGTGGCCGTCGGGTCCGTGCACGATCTCGTCATGGGCCTGCGATCCGAGCAGCGCCGCCTGCGCGAAACCATCGCCGATCTCGACGCCCTTGACGGACTGGATCGACATGAGGGCCGCCGCCAGGCGCGCGTCAAGGCGTTCACGAGCACTCACGTGAGTACCCAGGCCAACGGGAATACCGTAGGCGATAACCTCGGCAACGCCACCGATCGTGTCACCCGCGTGTTTGGCAGCATCGACGGCTGCCTCGAAACGGGCGTTGTCGGCCGGGTCGAGCGCGCGCATCGATGCTTCGCAGAGGGCCGCCTCATCGGCGGGCGTAGGAAGAACGCTAGCCGTGGCGCGTTGGCCACCAACGGAGACCACATGGGAGACGAGGCCCACGCCCGCAACCTGATCTAGGAGCGCCTCGGCAAGAACACCGAGGGCGACACGTGCTGCTGTCTCACGCGCACTCGCACGCTCGAGGACCGGACGGGCCTCGGGCAAATCGTAGGAGAGCATGCCCGGAAGATCCGCATGACCGGGACGAGGCCTCGTCAACGGTCGGTTTCGAGCAATCTCGCGCTCGTCGCCCGTTCCTGCGTCAATCAGCAGGGCGGAAGGATCCACGGGATCCGCGCTCATCACCGTCTCCCACTTCGGCCATTCGGAATTACCGATACGAAGAGCGACAGGAGCGCCGGTGGTGACACCGTGGCGGACACCAGCCAGGATGGACACCTCGTCCGCCTCGAACTTTTGGCGGGCACCACGACCGTATCCGAGGCGACGGCGTGCCAATGCGCGTCGTAGATCATCCGTCGTCACATGCAACCCTGAAGGAAGCCCCTCAATCGTGGCGATCAGTGCGGGTCCGTGCGATTCTCCGGCGGTCATCCATCTCAGCATGTCTCCCAGTGTCCCACACGCTGCGACGCTCATGCCCGGTGGCTCTCACGGGATGAGCGATCAGGACTGAGGCGCGTTATCCCCTGCCGTGGCCGAACCCGGCTCAGTGCCGAGAATATCGATAACAACGCACAGGGTGTCATCGCCCGCGGCGAGGTCCGGCGGGATCGTGATCGCTAGGCGCGAGCCGACTTTTTGATCAACGAGCGCATTCGCAAGGCCCTTCATCGCGGTGTTGAGATTCACCACGGCTGGCACACCCGTTTCCCAGGTGTTGACGCGGACGACGCCGTCGGTCCAACCGAGAACGGTGAACTGAGCGACAACGCGGTCACCCTCGTGAACCTGAACGCCATCGCCCTTCATGAGGGTCTGTGTCGTCACGCCGCCGGGGAGCGTCGCAATGTGACTGATGAGCGGCCCCTCCGGGCTCATCTCGACACTCATTGGGCCGACGGTAGCATCGACTGACGTGCCGGTGGCGATGGAGGGAAGAATGTCGACGACGTCGATTTCCATGGTGTTGGGAGAGCCATCCCCCATGGCGACGGTGCGGAAGGCAAGGATACGCGACCCCTCACGCTTGCCGGTCACCAGCATGGCGAGGTCTGAGCTAATCTGATCCGATCCAACGATCCCGAGGCTCATCTGTGGACGACCGGACTCGGAGAGCATACGTCCGTTTGTCCCATCAAAGGCTGTGATCGAGACGAGGACGGGAGAGCCTTCCGTGATCTCGCGACCGCTGCCTTCTTCGATGACGCGAGCCTTGAAGCCATCGACTTCCAGCGGTGCCTTGATGTCAATTGTCGGTGTGGCCCCCACGCGTCCCGAGACCGCCACACGATCGAACAAGGGAAGCGTCGTCGACTGGGCGCTCGCTTCTGCGCCCGGTACCGTCTCCGTACGCGAAGAGGGAGCAAATACCCACCACGTGAGGCCGCCACCCACGAGGATCAATGTGAGGGCCAGGCCGATACGTAGAAACAACCCACCGCGCGAGGCCCCTTGCGTGCGAGAAGCACGTGCGGCGGCGCGCTGCGATGAGCCTCTCACGCGGCGCGTGGAAGGCGAATCGGGCGATGACGACTCGGTGCTCATGCGGGAATCGTAGGAGACGACGCGTCAATCTGCCCGATGAGGGCATCGACGCGTGGGTCCGTCGTAGCCAGCGGGTCCTGCAGTGACAGCGGAATCGTCTGGGATTCGTCGAGGCGCACGTGCACCCAGTCGACGCTCAGATCGGCTCGCGCGTCCTCGGCGGCGGCGATAATGCGTCCGCGCAGGGTTGCTCGTGTCGTCGCCGGTGCAACTGTCTGTGCACGGCGAACACCCTCGGCGGTTGTCAGGCGTCGCATGAGCCCCGCACTCTCCATCCGGTCGCGTAGGCCATCCGCCGTGATCTCAGAGTAGGAGAGCTCGAGTCGAGCGACGCGCGGATCTGCGAGCGTGGCGCCGCTGCGTGCGCAGTAAGAGGTGAGCAGCTTGTGCTTGATCGCAATGTCGAGCTCGGTGTCGATGTCACTCCAGTCCCCGCTAGCAATCGCGTCGAGGCCCCTGCCCCACAGATCGACGACGTAGGCGCGCAACGGGTCAAGTTCGGAGACAGGGATGCGTGACAAGACACGGTCTCGGATCTCGCGCTGCATGGTGACGGCGGTTGTCATCCTGCCGTTGGCTAGCTCAATGGCTGCCGATCCGCTCAGATCAGCGTTCACCTCGCGAATGGCGCGCATCGGATCAGCGAGCGCCAGATCTTCGATGTGAAGGCCGTCCTCAATTGCGTGGATAAGCAGTTCGGTCATGCCGACCTTGAGGGCGGTAGTGGGTTCCGCGACGTTCGTGTCGCCGACGATCACGTGCATCCGGCGGTATGCACCGGAATCAGCTAATGCCTCGTCACGGGTGTTGATGATCGGGCGCGAGCGCGTCGTCGCGGATGAGACGGCATCCCACATCTGATCGGCTCGCTGCGAGAACTGAAGCCGTGGGGCCGCCGCGGCGGTATTGATCCACCCGTTTCCAACCAGGATCTGACGCGTCACGAAGAAGGCGACGAGCGCATCGGCGACCTGGCGGAAGTCGCGGCGACGGTGCAGGAGGTAGTTCTCGTGACAGCCGTAAGAGTTGCCCTGCGAGTCGAGGTTGTTACGGAAGAGATGCAGACGCAGATCCGTACCAAGCTCGGATAGTGCATTGTCAGCCTGCGTTGCAAGGTCGGCGAGCATGGTAGAACCGGCGCGATCCTGCTCGAGGAGATCCTCAAGCCGATCACATTCAGCGGTCGCGTACTCCGGGTGCGCGCCAACATCGAGGTACAGGCGCCCGCCGTTGCGCAGGAAGAGATTCGACGAACGGCCCTGGTGCAGGAGTGGCTCGAACAGCTGGCGTGCGGCGTGCTCGGCATCCATCGGCTTGGCGCCGCTGGGTGATGCTGCGGTGAGCCCGTACTCGGTTTCGATGCCGAAAACTCGACGCCTCACCTCACTGGCCGCCCTTCTGGACGAAGCCCTGAACGAATGCTTCCGCGTTGGTTTCCAGAACGGAGTCGATTTCGTCAAGGAGGGAATCGATCGACGAGGTGCGCGCCTGAACCTGGCCGCCGACCTCGGTGACGTCGTCCTCGGGGGTGGGGCCGCCTGCGAAAATCTGATTCGACATTGTTCGTTCTTCCTTCTTTCGTGGATAAGTGGATTATCGGGTGGATGTGTCGCGCGCGTCCGCGATCGGGAAACGGACAAAGTCCCCTTCACCGGGATCGAAGACAAGCGAGGTCCACGATGCTTTCACGAGATCGCGGCGGTGAGCGACCGCCCACCCTCGTACGTGCGCACGCGTGTTGGTCGGCGCAACGTCGGCTGCACGTTCGACGTCCTCGTCGGTGACGAGGCGCGTCACCATGCCGGCCTTCGCCAGACGATAGACGAGGCCGTGGCTGGGACGCAGGTCCGACCATTGCAGGTCGATCGCGCTCAGGCGCGGATCGTTCCAATCGAGGCCCGCACGTTCCTTCTGACGCTTGATGAGCTGGTATTTGCCCACCCACTCGACCTCGGTGGCCACGGAGAAGAGATCGGCCCTCATGCGATCCAGAACCGACTGCCACAGGGTGAGGATTTCCTGGTCGGCGGCCGTGGGTGTCGTTCCTGTTTCCGCGAAGGTGTCGAGCACCAGGTCCAGATACACCTGCTGAAGTTCGGCCGCAGTATAGGCACCGCCCGCCGTTGAAACCTTGTAGTCGAGGTCTGGATGGTGGGACACGTTCCATGTCTCTTGCACGGGATCATCCATAACGAGGGAATCCCAGCGCAGGTCAGTGCCCTGCTCGATCGCCCACAGGACGAGGGAAGTCGTACCAAAACGGAGGAATGCCGACACGTCGAACATGTTGCCGTCGCCGCCGATGACATGGAGGCGGCGGAACTGCGCGGGGTTTGCGTGGGGTTCGTCGCGCGTATTGATAATTGGGCGATTGAAGGTCGTCTCGAGCCCGACCTCGTTCTCGACGAAATCGGCGCGCTGAGACATCTGGAAGCCGGGCACCTCGCTCTTCTGCCCACGTCCCACGCGGCCCGCTCCGCAGATCACCGGGCGGGTCACCATGAAGGGCGTCAGCCCACGGACGATCGCGTCGAGATCGGTGATGCGAGGCATCTGGTAATTCTCGTGCGTTCCGTAGGCGGCTCCCTTGCCGTCGGTGTTGTTCTTGACGAGGACGATGGGCTCTTCGCCCTGTTCTTCCAGGCGCGCCATGACTCGCTGAGCAACGACCTCACCGGCGCGATCCCACAGCAGAGCATCGCGTGCACCGATCGTCTCCGGGGCGGAGTATTCGGGGTGGGCGTGGTCGACGTAGAGCCGTGCGCCGTTCGTCAAGACAGCTGTCGTGGCGGCGGGAAGTGCCAGCTCCTCCGCCGTGGGGCGAGCAACGCGCTCGGATCCGCCCGATGGTGCGAGGTGGTAGGGATCGTCGGTGAGAAGTGAGGGATCAACGGCCGCCCGTGACATACGCATGCCGCGCAGATCGTTCAGCGGATCCTCACCGGTATAGTCCCACCGCACGACACCAGCCCCCTGCGCGGGTGTGCCCCTACGGCTGATTTCACCGTAGGTGGTCACCACTGTCGTGGATAGGGCGATCGGATTCGCCCATGCGTCGCCGGGACGGTAGACACCGTACTCGGTCTCGGTACCGATAATGCGTTCGCTGCTCATTTCACTGTTCCAATCGGCTTCACATTCACGATTTCGGGGGCGAGGCCACTGGTACGGGCCCAATCTTCCGGCGACGATGTCGCTGCGAGTTCCAAGGACTCATTCATCTCTTCATGGACGCCACGCAGAAGATGCTCCATGCTCAGACCACACGAAGCTCCCGTCAGCGCGTCCTTGATCGCATACTTCTTGGCGCGCTCAACGATCCCGGCAATGAGCGCACCGGACACGAGGTCGGACAGGTAGATGCGCTTGTGGTCGCCATTCACGAGTGTTGCGAGGAAGAGTGCGGTCGTCTCATTGCGTGCGTAGAGCGCATCGACAGCGCGCTGGCTCATCCCCGCCACGGCCTCGTTGATGCCACCGAAACGCTCGATTTCCGAGGCGTGGATGGGCACCTGCGGGGTCAGGTACTTGGAGAAGATGTCGAGTGCCCCCGCGCGGTCGGGACGATCCACACGGATACGCACGTCGAGGCGCCCAGGTCGCAACACCGCGGGATCGATCATGTCCGCGCGGTTGGATGCTCCGATGATCACGACGTTATCAAGCGATTCAACGCCGTCCATCTCTGCGAGTAGCTGCGGGACAATCATCGTTTCGACGTCCGAGGATACGCCCGTCCCACGCGTGCGGAACAGCGCCTCCATCTCATCGAAGAAGATAACGACGGGGGTATCGCCGGCCGCAAGGGTGCGCGCGCGAGCGAAGATCGCGCGAATCTGGCGCTCCGTCTCACCGACGAACTTGTTGAGCAGTTCGGGACCCTTGATGGACAGGAAGAACGTCGAGGCTCCCCCTCGCTTGGAGAGCGAGTTAGCAACCGCCTTCGCGATCAGGGTCTTGCCCGATCCCGGAGGACCGTACAGGAGAATACCCTTGGGCGGGCGAAGCCCAAACTGGCGATAGAGCTCGGGGTGGTTGAAAGGCATCTCAATCGAGTCGCGTACCTGCGCGATCTGATCGTCGAGACCGCCGATGTCCTCATACGTGACATCGGGGACCTCGGGGGTCAGCAGCTGCTCGACGTCCTCGCGCACGATGCGTTCAAACGCGATCCCGGCACGTGCATCCACGACGAGGGAGTCGCCGGGTCGAAGATTGCCGTGACGCAGCGGACCGGCAAGCTCGAGGAGAGTCTCAGCACCGCCTTCAGTGGCCACAAGAACACGATCTGTGCCGACCAGTTCGAGGACGGAGACCACCTGTCCACTGCGCGGAAAATCATCGGCAGCGACAGCTATCGACGTGTCGTCGAGGCGCACCCACTGCCCGTACGACAGGTCCGTCACGTCGAGCTTTGGCGACGCGGCAACGCGCATTCGCTTGCCAGCGCTCACGACCTCGATCTGACGCGACGAAGGGAAAGCACGCACAAAAGTAGCCAGCGTCTGCGGGGGACGCGACACGTCGGCCAGCTCCCCCTGCAGGCGGATCAGCTCGGTGCGCGCCGTTGTCAGCGCACTCGTCAGGCGGCCGTTCTTCTCCTCCAGGGAGATCAGACGCCGCTGCAGGGACTCGCGATCAGTAGCCTCACTCATCGGTCGCGCCCTCGCGTCCTTCTGATGCCCATGTGTCCGCCTGAGCGACGACGTCGCGACGCACCTTGCGCACCTTCTTTTCGGAGTTGACGCGCTGACCGACCTTTTCGAGGCTCCAGTCCTGCTCGTCGTCCCACGCGCCTCCCTGGCCCTCGGCGGCCTTCGCCGGCCGCGTCGAACGCTCCTGTGGCGTGACGCCGGGCGCAAGAAGGCGGGTAATAACAAGGAAACCGGTGTGGGCGACCATGCGGTGCTCGGGGCGCACAGCGAGACCATCGAGGTGCCACTCGCGGCGCATATCCTCCCACGCGATCGGATCGGTGAAACGCGCAGACGTACGCAGATCCTCGACGAGGCGAGACATCTGCGTCACGGTTGCGACGTAGCACACGAGGACGCCGCCCGGAATCAGGGCATGCGTGATGGCTTCGATGTTCTCCCAGGGAGCCAGCATGTCGAGGACGATGCGGTCAACGCTGCCAGCCTCAGCCGACCACAGGACCTCGTCAACGTCTCCAACGCGCAAGTCCCACGCAGGATGGCGACGGCCGAACCACAGGTCGACGTTGGCTGCCGCGATGTCGGCGAAGTCCTGGCGACGTTCCACCGAAATGAGATGCCCCTGCGGGCCGACTGCATCGAGAAGTGCCATCGAGAGGGCACCGGAGCCCGCACCAGCCTCGACGACGGTTGCACCTGGGAAAATGTCACCCATGTGGGTGATCACGCCGGCATCCTTCGGGTAGACGACGGCTGCGCCGCGGGGCATTGACATCACATAGTCGACCTGAAGGGGGCGCAGAATCTGGAACTGGCGGCCTTCTTCAGTGACAATCACCTGACCGTCAGGACGGCCAATAACGTCGTTATGGTTAAAGCCACCGCGGTTGGACTGGAAACGACCACCGCTGACGAGGATGACTTGGTGGAAGCGCCCCTTGGGGTCACGAACCTGAACGCGGTCACCCTCGGCAAGCGGGCCTCGGCGGGTGGGCTGACCGAAATCAGTGGCCGATATCGAAGTATTACGTTGAATAGACATTACGTAAAGGATACCGCTAACCACCACCTGCGCCCATGGCAGGACACAGATGACGGTGCCAGGGGTTAGCGTGGTATTCATGACAGACCTGATCGCTCCCTCTCCTGAACCTCGCACGTGGGATCCTGCGCTTTCCGCGTCGCGCGCAAAAGAATACGAGCGCTGCCCGCTGCAGTACCGGCTCCATGTCCTAGACGGGTATCGGGAGCCGGAGACTCGCGCGAAAGCCCTGGGTACGGTCGTCCACGCGGTGCTCGAGGAGCTCTTCGCCCTCGATCCATCCGATCGGACACCGCAGAAAGCCCGCGCGCAGGTGGAGCCTCAATACCAGGCATTCGCAGCCAAGAACCCCGAGGTTGCCGCGCTCTTCACAGACGATGCCGACCGGCAGGCGTGGCTCGATGATGCCCGCGCGCTCATTGACAGCTATTTCGCGATCGAGCAGCCCCAGTGGATCGCCCCAGCAGCGCGCGAGCAGAGGGTCACCACGACGACCGAGCGCGGCGTGCGTCTGCTCGGCTTTATCGACCGCGTTGATCAAGCTCCGGACGGACGGCTGCGCGTCGTCGACTACAAGACAGGAAAGGCCCCCGGACCGCGTTACGTAGGAGAGGCGCTCTATCAGATGCGTTTCTATGCTCTTCTGCTCGCACGTACGCAGGTTCTCCCCTCGCGTATGCAGCTCGTGTACCTGCGTGCGGGGCAGGTGATCACACTGGATCCCACGGCAGACGAGATCCACGATTTCGAGCGCCAGATCGACCGCCTCTGGGATCGTATCGAACACGACATTGAGCATGACTCGTTCACACCACGCAAGAATCCTTTGTGCAACTGGTGTGGCGTGCGCTCGCTGTGTCCGCTGTTTGGTGGAACCACTCCCCCGATGCCGCGCCAACACGCGCAGTGGCTGGCGCGGACTCGGCTAGGCTAGAGGCATGGAACTGAAGCAATGCGGACGCAGCGGGCTCTACCTGTCCGCACTCGGATTGGGCACCCTCACATGGGGACGCGACACCGATGGGCCCGAGGCCCACGACATGCTCAAGGCGTTCGTCGACGCTGGCGGCAACCTCGTCGAGTGCTCCCCAGCACACGGTGATGGCACGGCCGTTGACGTCCTATCGGAAGGATTGTCGAGCATCGGCCGACACCGCGTCGCACTCGTTTGGCGGGGCGCGGTTCGACGCGCCGGAGAAGGCACGTGGGTCAGCGCCGCAGGCCGCGGCGATCTGCTGCGGAGCCTCGACGACGCCCTCGCGAGGCTCGACACGGATTACGTCGATGTGTGGCTCGTCGAGCCGCGCCCCGAAGTCCCGCTTGAGGAGACTCTCGAAGCCGCGACGCTTGCGCACCGCTCCGGCCGAGCCCGCTATATTGGCTTATCACGTGCATCCCACTGGGAGCTTGCAGAGGCTGTCACACGCGGGATGTTGGGTGCGTGTGCTCCGATGACTGTTGTCGAGGCCCCCTTTTCGTTGGCGAATGCGTCTGCGTCCGAGACAATCGTCGAGCTGTCGAGCCGAGGCGTCGGTGTCATCGCCGCTTCAGCGTTGGCCGGCGGCGCCCTGACGGGTAAGTATCGTCACACGACTCCCGCTGATTCGCGCGCGGCGTCGCCACATCTGCGTCATATGGTCGAGCCCTACCTGGAGGGTCATCCGAGGACAGTCATCGAGGCGGCCGCTCGCGCTGCGGCAGGGCTGGAACGTTCAACTGGCGATGTCGCACTGGCATGGGTACGCGACTTCCCCGGAGTGAGTTCCGCGCTGGTTGGGCCGCGTACCCTCCGTCAGCTCGATACGCTCCTCGACTATTCGGAGCCGCTGCCAGCACCAATTCGTCAGGTACTCACCGAGGTCGCCGCGCAGTAGCCTGTCCGTCAATGCTGATCCCTGCTGTGCGCGCGGCATCGGTGTCGTAGACGAGAACACGCCGTCATGTGAACTGCATATGCGGGTGGGGCCCGAACCGCATGGTTCGGGCCCCACCCGTCTATTTGAGCATCCGGGACGCTACTCAGTCGTCAACTTCGATGAAATCGTCATCATCCTCATCGTCGTCGTCATTCCCGAAGTCGGAGTCGTCGTCCTCGTAATCCGAGTCATCGTCCTCGTCATCCTCATCGGAATCATCGAGGATGTCGAACGGCAACTCGACCCCGAGCTGAGTGAACAGAATGTCGTCGTAGGTGAAGAACGCGTCGCGCAGCGCCAACTCGGCTGCTTCGAGCGCGGCGTCGTCGGCCTCGTCTCCATCGCGGGCGATGTCGAAGTGGTTCTCGAAGGCGTTCAGCAAGCGCGTCAGCGCGCGGCGAGGATCTCCAGTCATGGCACTCATTCTACCGTGAGACGGCGCACTTTATCAGGGAAGGTTGAGCTGCGAACGGATAACGGACACCATGAGATCGGTTCCCTTGATCTCGGCGGTCTGATCGGCACCCAAGATACGGGTCTGGCCGTCTGCGTCGAGCAGCTGGGAAGCTCCCATGTTCGGTCCGAGGGGCAGGATCACCCATTCCTTGGTCGGCTCATACAGGGCGTCGGGTGTCTCGCCCTCGATCTGGGCGGTGATGTTGGCGATGACGACGCGCGCCTGCTGGCGTGCTGCATCAGCGCGCTTAGATTCGCGCACGTCGGTCAGGTCACCCACGGCGTAGACGTTCGGGTGGTCGACGACCTGCATGGTGGCATCCACGCGGATGGTGCCGTTCGGGTTCATGACGGACTCGTAGTCGGAGCCGATCAGGAAGCCCGTGTTAGCGCGTGCGCCGTAGCACTGGAACCACAGGTCCGCCTCGATGACATCGCCGTTCTTGGTCTGCACCATGAAGTGGCCCAGGTCGCCGACGTTCTGCGGCGGCAGGTAGGCAAGTTCAGAGCCGGTGACGACACGCACGCCGAGCGTGGCCAGCTGCTCGCTGATCTCATCACGTAGCGCGTCCGTGTAGCCGGGGGTACCCAGGATCTGATCCGAGGCTTCGACGATCGTGATGTCGAGGCCCGGAAAGGCGTTGGCAAGCTCGCCGGTCAGCTCGATGCCGACAGTGCCGCCACCGACGATCATGACGGAGCGAGCGCGGCTCAGGTTCTCGTGCAGCTGCTCAAGGCGTGCCTTGGCAACGGAGGAACGGTACGAGGAATATTTCGCCGGGAAGGGGTAGGTGGAACCGGTGGCGAAGACAACGTAGTCGGCCTCGATCGGGTCATGCCCGAAGACGTGGACGGTCGTGCCATCAACGCGCGAAACCGTACCACGTACAACCTCGCCGCGGCTCAGGAGATTCGTGTAGGGCATGAAGATAGCGTGTTCCCAGACGGTATCAACCGCCGCACGCAGCGCGGCCGCGTGGTGGACGAACTGGTCCTTCTGTTCGATGAGAACAACGTCCGCGAGGGGATCGAGCCCCTTAGCGACTGTGACGCCTCCGTAACCTCCGCCGATGACTGCGACGCGTGCCATGTCTTTCCTCC
>ERZ772904.272-NODE-272-length-15652-cov-9.57646_pt1 | contig 15652 bp, 9 predicted proteins | sample MGYA00512122_ERZ772904 | MGnify/ENA primary metagenome ERZ772904 (study PRJEB29015, sample SAMEA2738104) | human oral metagenome | biome: human oral; feature: human-associated habitat; material: saliva | place: China | collected 2269 ... | reverse complement strand
ACCTGGGCCTCAAGCGCCCCGAGGCGCAGGACCGCAACGGCCAGGGCCACTCCGAACCGGTCTCTCTGGAGAACCTGGCAACCATCGACGCGGACTACATGTTCCTCGGCACCCTCGGCGGCGCAAGCCAGAAGAACCCGAACGCACAGGGTACCGCAGGTCTGCAGGGCGCCGAAGAAGCACTGAAGAAGGCCAAGGAAACCTCCGGCTTCACCAACCTGAAGGCTGTCAAGGATGACCACGTCATCCTGGTTGAGGGCTCCAAGTGGACCTCCACCGGCGGCCCCCTGCTGCTCAACGGCATTATCGAGGACGTCAAGAAGGCCCTGCCCCTCTAAGCCCTCACCCCTCTCTGGCTTCCCGTAGCGGCTCCGTCGCTGCGGGAAGCTTGCATGACTCACCACCTCGCAAGGAACAACCACCATGACCGATCACCGCCCCGCCCGTGCCGCCGCACGGTACGGCGCTGTCGTTGCGCTTGCCGGCGCGCTTGTGGCTCCCGGTGCGGCCCTGACGGCACCGACCGCATTCGCGGATTCCAAACTGCCGATTGGCGTAGCCTCGGATCCGGCGGCCACCCCCTCGGCAACCCCCAACGCCGAGCAGAGCAAGACCGCGGACCCCAGCGCAACCGCAGACCCTACCCCCGCACCCAGCGAAGACTCGAAAACCTGCGCTCCCGCTGACGGCTCCTTCACCCCGCGCCTGACCATCGAGAACCCCAAGGCGGTTCAGGGCGGCAAACTGCACCTGACCGGTGACGGCTGGTGCAACCCTGAGGATAAGAAGGCATCCGTTATTGGCCTGAAGATTGACGACGGCAAGGTATCCCGTAACGACGCCACCGCGGTCAACGATAACCACACCATCTGGGCTGTCATCACCCCCGATGAAAACGGCCATATCGACACCTGGATTGACCTGCCCACCCGCGCAAACGCAGCCTTCAAAAATGATGAAGATGCCGCCAAGTACGCCTCCGGTGAGCACACTCTGCGACTGCTGACCGGTAGCCTGCGTGAGGGCGACCGATCCGGAACCTACGGCGGTGCCAACAGCCGGGGCGGCATCAACACCACCTTCACCATTGGTGAGTACGCCCCCGTTGACGCACCCGAGGCGATTCACGCGACCGCTCTGACCGACGGCAAGGGCGTGCAGGTGCGCCGCGATGGCTCCACCGTGACCGTGACCGTTCCGGGCGCTGAACCGGGCACCTGGGTGTACGCCGCAACCTACCTGGGGGATTCCCCGCAGGCGCTGTACGCCTCCGGCTGGAAGCGCCTGGACGATAACCACAGCTTCAGCTACGAAACCAGCGGGTCCATGCCATCGGCCACCTACCGCGTGGTCGTGCACAACGGTAACCAGGGCGCCGAGAACGCCGTGCTTGGCTTTGCCGACATGACCGTCGAGCGTGCCGCGGCACCCCGCGAGGACGTATCCGATGACGACCTGAGCTCCTACGAGGCAGAGCCGGCGCTTGCCACGATAGTCACCCCCGCCGAGACCGTCGTGAACCGCGTGCAGGCCAAGGCGAAGGAAGAAGCTCCCCAAAGCACCGCCGCGAAGCCCGAGGCTAAGGCGACCGCCAAGGCTACCAGCTCGCCTTCCGCCTCGCCGCGTTCGACCGCCAGCGCCTCCGCCAGCCCCACGGCCCTGACCGCTCAGGGTCCGACCGTTGAGGGCACCGAGCTGACCGGCGCGACCAAGTGGTTCGTCAACAACGCGAATAATCTGCTGCTCTCCGCGGCCGGCCTGGTGATTCTGGCCCTGGCGCTGACCAGCCGACGCACGAACAAATAATCTCCCCCAAGAGCCCGGGACCGCTCCCGAAAGGGCTCACCCGACCTCCGCCGCCTTTTTCGAGAGTGAGCGCGGCGGAGCCGGGCCAGAACCAACGGGACGCCCGGCAACGGGACCGCCGGCCGCCCGGAAAAATGTGAAAGGACCACCATGCGTGCACCTTTTTCGGCTGCCTCCTCGAAGGCACCCTTCACCCGTAAAGCCCTGACCGCCTGCGCCGCGGCCTCCCTGGCCCTGGGCCTGGGAATGGGTACCGCCTCCGCCCTGCCCCCGGGCGGCGCGAAGGCTTCCACCCCCGGTACCTCCTCGACCGTCTCATCCTCCGTGACCGAGCACGGCGTGATTTCCTTTACCCTGAGCGGTTTCCCCGCGAACACCCAGGTGTCGGTGAAGGTTGACGACGGCGATCTGTGCCCCTCAGATGCCGCGCAGGGTGCCTGCGTGGTGCACCAGCAGATGAGCGATGGCAACGGTAACGTCTCCGGCTCCTTCGTGCTGCCGGATGTTGGCACCGGCACTCACACCCTGCGATTCCTGGCTACGGGTGAGAAGCACGATAAGGACGGCAAATACCTGGGCACCGAGGCCTACACGAACCGCAGCCCCGAGTTCACCGTGACCTCCGAGGGCGGTTCCGATTCGTCGAACTCCTCGAAGTCTTCCTCGCGCCGCAATGGCTCCGAGGACTCCTCGAGCTCGCAGGGCGATGAGTCGAACGGCGAGGTCGAGACCGTGTACACCGATGCCGAGGGCAACGTCATCTCCAAGGAGGAGTATGACCGCCTGAACGCGGAAGCCGGTTCGTCCGAGTCTGCTTCCGCATCGGCTGAGCCGAAGGAAACCGTGAAGGCTACCGCGAGCGCTTCGGCCTCCTCGAGCGCCCCCGCACGCGGCAGCGCCTCCGTACCGTCGGCCTCGGCATCCGCATCTTCTTCGAGCGTGAATAACGCCGAGAAGACCGTGCAGACCGTGACCTACGGCGCCGCATTCCCGTGGGTCGGCGTGATCGTCCTGGGTCTGAGCCTGGTCGCCGCCGCAGCCGTATTGGTGATTCGTAAGCGCTAATATCTCTGAACGTCGGAGGCGGGTGGGGGAGTGCCTCACCCGCCCTCGGCGTTTTCTCGCGTCGGCACGCACCGTGCCTGCGCCCCCTGTTTTTGTCCTCATCGAGCATGTCTATAGGAGCAATGTGACCGTCAAGAGTGCATCGCCCAGGCCCGCTCCGCACGAGATGACGACGTCCCCGGCCCGCGTGAAGGATTCCGTGGTGCAGGGCCGAAAGCTGGGCCGCCGTCTGGCCTGGTTGGCCCTGCTGGCGCTCCTGCTGGTGGTCGCTGTGGTTGCCTCGCTGCTGTTCGGGTCGAATAATTTGCCGCCGGATCAGGTGGTAGGTGTGTTGACCGGGAAAGCCTCGGAGGAGGCCCGGACCATCGTCATGGAGCAGCGCGTTCCGCGTACCCTGGTGGGAATTATCGTGGGCGCGGCCCTGGCGATTGCGGGTTCGCTCATGCAATCCCTGACCCGCAACCCGCTGGCCGAGCCCGGCCTGATGGGCGTGAACGCCGGCGCCTCGGTGGCCGTCATTGGCTCCGTGGTGGCGTTTGGCGTGATGGGTATTTGGCAGTACATGATTGCCGCGACGATTGGTGGCGCGCTGGCCGCGATGCTGGTGTACACCCTGGGCCGCGGCCGTGACGGGTCGATCGTGAAGCTGGCGTTGGCGGGTGTGGCGATTTCTGCCGCGCTGTCGGCGCTCGCGCAGGCCCTGCTGCTGGCCAATCAGGATGCGTACAACGAGTTCCGCCTGTGGGTTTCCGGTTCTCTGGAGGGTCGCGGCATGGATATCGTCTCGACCGTTGGCCCCGTGATTGCGGTGGGCGTGCTGATCGCCTTTGTGGTGGCCCCGGCCATTAACGCCCTGGGCATGGGCGAGGAAGCGGCCACGAGCCTGGGCGTGAGCGTGCGGACCACGCAGAACCTGACCCTGCTGTCGGTGACGGTGCTGGCCGGTGCCGCGACGGCCGCGGTGGGCCCCATCAGCTTTGTGGGTTTGGCGGTGCCGTTCGTGGTGCGCGCCCTGCTCGGTAACGATGTGCGCTGGGTGAACTACGGCTCGGCCCTGCTGGGGCCGGTGTGGCTACTAGGCGCGGATATCCTGGCGCGCGTGCTGGTGGCCCCGCAGGAGACGCAGGCGGGTATTGTGGCAACCCTGGCGGGCGCCCCGGTCTTCCTATTCCTGATGACTCGTCGTAAGGTGGAGGCGCTCTGATGTCGAATAGTTCTGTTTCGGCGCGCTCCGCGTCGACTGTTTCCTCGGCTACTGTTTCCGCGGCTGCCGGGGCGGGGTATCCTCGCCGCGGCCGCGACCTGGGCGGTCGTCCCGTTCTGACCGTGCGTGGGCCGCTCAGCGCGCAGATTCCGTGGCGCGTGGTCATCCTGAACGTAATCCTGGTGGTGGCTATCGCTTCGCTGGCCTTCTGGGGCATGCTGCAGGGTGACTACAAGCTCGCCCCCGAGAAGGTCATCCCGGCGCTTCTGGGCGAGGGCAAGCCGATTGCGGTGACCTTTGCCCAGCAGCGTGCGGCGCGCATCGTGGCGGCCCTTCTGGTGGGTGCTGCGCTGGGCCTTTCCGGTTCGATCTTCCAGGTGATTTCGGGTAACGCCCTGGGCTCGCCGGATATTATCGGTTTCACGAACGGCGCCGCGACCGGTGCCCTGCTGCAGATTATTGTGTTCAACTCCGGGCCCGTGGAGGTTGCGCTGGGCGCGGTGATTGGCGGCCTGGCGACCTCGATTCTGGTGTGGCTGATGACGCGCAATACGGGCCTGCACGGTTTCCGCCTGGTGCTGGTGGGTATCGGCGTGGGTTCGACCCTGGCGGCCTTCAACGCGCTACTGGTCGTGCGAGCCTCCCTGACGCAGGCGCAGACGGCGGCCTCGTGGCTGGCCGGCTCGCTGAACGACATGACTTGGGAGCGCACGTACTCGTTGCTGGGCCTGCTGCTGGTCGTGACTCCGCTGCTGCTGATGCTGGTTCGTCCGCTGGGCGCCATTCGGTTTGGCGATCAGGTGGCCTCCGGCCTGGGCGTGAGTGTGAACTCCTACCGCGTTGCAGCCCTCTTTATCGGTGTGCTTTTGGTCTCATTGGCGACCGCGACGACCGGACCCATCGCCTTTGTGGCCTTGGCCGCGCCGCACATCGCGAAGAGCCTGGGACGCATCGGCGGGGTGGGTTTCACCTCCTCTGCGCTCATGGGTGCGCTCATGGTGCTCGGTTCCGACCTCATCGGTCGATTCGCTATTCCGGGCCGCATCATTCAGGTGGGTGTGGTGACCGGCGCGATCGGTGGCCTGTACCTGATTTATCTGATTTATCGTGAAAGGACGAGGAGCTAGTGAGCACGAAGACTAGCGTGACCAGCCGCCTTGAGGGCGAGCAGATGGTGGTGGCCTACGGCGAGCACACGGTGCTCAACGGGGTGGACTTTCAGGTTCCCGAGGGTGAGCTGACCGTTATCCTGGGCCCGAATGCCTGCGGTAAATCGACGACCCTGAAGGCTCTGGCCCGCGTGAATCCGCTGAAGGAAGGCGAGGTGCGCCTGGATGGCACGCCTCTGCCGCAGATGAAGTCCCGGGCCATCGCCAAGATTCTGGCGATGCTTCCGCAGACCCCGGAGGCGCCCAGCGGCGTGACCGTGGCGGATGTGGTGGCGCGCGGACGCTACCCGCACCAATCGCTGCTGCGTTCCTGGTCTGAGGAGGACGAGCGGGCCTGCGTGGAGGCGATGAAGGCCGCGAACGTCCTGGAGCTTGCGGAACGTCCGATTGAGGCGCTCTCGGGCGGTCAGCGTCAGCGCGTGTGGATCGCCATGACCCTCGCGCAGCAGACCCCGCTGATTCTGCTCGATGAGCCGACGACCTATCTGGACATCACCCACCAGATTGAAGTGCTGAACCTGACCAAGAAATTGCACGCCGAGGGTCGAACTGTTGCCGTGGTGTTGCATGACCTGAACCTCGCTTTCAGGTATGCTACTCATGTTGTGTTAATGAAGCAGGGACGGATTATCGCTCAAGGTGATCCTCGTGCAATAATTACACCGGAACTAATTCAGGAAGTTTTTGATCTTCAATCGATCATTATTCCTGATCCGTGTACTGGAACTCCTTTGGTGATTCCGAAGGAACACCAGGACATCCATATCGCCGCCGACGCTATTTCGGCGGCCCGCGAAAGCGAATAGTTTTCGCCCCTAAGCCGCGTGGGAGTTGGCGCCGCCCGTATCTATACGGGAGGAAAAGCCGGGCATTGCGCTCTGCAGCTAGCGAGAGGATCTGAGGGACCCAGGATCCCCCGCGCGTAGGGCGCCTACCCGGTGCTCGCCCGTCTTTGACGCATGAACGGACCCGAGCACTGGGTAGGTTCCATCTCTCATGGGAATCCCCTGAGTAAGGCACCGAGACTGCCGCATGAGGCGTACATTGTTGCGTTTGATGCACGGTCTCGGTGCCTTATTTGTTTCTGTGCCCTATGCGATTGCCCCCGCGGCTCTTTCGGGGCGTTTTTCTCTCTCAGATGACGTCATATTTTTGTTCGCTATTTCGCTCAGGTTTGGGTTAGGGATACCATAGAGTGAGGTAGGGGAGGCTAACCAATATTGACGTTCCTCCTCACCGCTAAAGGAGTACTGCATCACGCTACGTTGCTCACGCGCAATATCACCGATGAGGAGGCATGGACAGGGACCGCACGACCCCGAATCCGAAAGCACCATGGAGAGCGCAACCACCACGCAGACTGACACCGCCCCGGCGGACACCACGCTGACCGACACCCCGCAGGCCGCCGAGAAGGCCGCCGCACAGCAGGTTCGTCCGACCCCTCCCAAGACCCCGCGCCCCGTACCTGCGCCGCGCGTGGATAGCCCCCTCATTACCGCCCTCATTGCCGAGGCGGTCAGCTGTGAGGAGCTGAACGCCCGCATCGTTGAGGTTGTCTCCGAGGGCACCCCGATTATTGAGCCGGTGCTCCGCGAAGACGGCACCGTCAACGAGAACGAGCGCATTGTTACCTTCCTGTACCACAATGAGCAGGCGGAGCAGGTGCTCCTGTTCATCAACCGCCTGACCGATGAGAAGAACCTTGACCGTTCCCTCATGAGCCGCATCGAGGGCACCGGCTGGTGGCAGCTGAGCATGCAGATGGAAACTACCTGGCGTGCCTCCTACAACTTCTTGCCGGCGCTGCCCGGCGAGCGCCCCGCCTGGCTGGGCGATGACGACCAGGTGCGCCTGCGCGCCGCCCTGGATGCCGGCGAGGGCGACCCGCTGAACCCCGAAACCGTGTGCAACCGTATTGGCCGTTGCATGGGTGTGGTGCAGCTGGAGGACGCCCCCGTTCAGGAGTTCCTGCTGACCCAGGCGGAGATTGACGAGCTGCCCGAACCCGAGTGGATGCAGACCCCCGACGGTCACCGCTACGTTCTGGGCCGCGTGGGCGAGCCCGGCCCCGACTCCCCGCTCTTCGTGCAGTTCGACGGTGAGATGTGGTTCAGCCAGGGCATGGAGTGCACCCTCAACCGCGCCCACGAGGCGGGCCGTATTCCGGCGATGCACGTGTTCTTCCTGCACTCTGGCGGCCGTGAGAACCGCTGGAAGGAACTGAACGGCGACAACCCGATTGCCGACTACCTGGTGGACATTGCATTCCCGCACCTGGAGGCGGTGCACGGCATTAAGACCGACCCGCAGAACATCGTGATTAACGGCCAGTCGCTGGGTGGTCTGTCCTCCCTGCTGGCGGTACTGAGCCGCCCGGAGGCGTTTGGCGGCGCGATTGCGCAGTCCTCGTCGCTGTGGCAGCCGCAGGTCATGGACCGCCTGGACGAGCTGGAGGCGGCGGGTGAGATTGACCGTCTGCGCCACCTGTACCTTGAGATTGAGGTGGGGGAGCAGGAGTGGATTCTGGTACCGCCTCACCGTGAGTTGAAGACGCGCCTGGAAAAGCTGGGTCTGGAGAACGCCCGTTGCACGACCTTCAACGGTGGTCACGATTATGCGTGCTGGCGCGGTGCGATTGTGCCGGCCCTGGAACGTATCATTGATGCTCATCAGCGGAATGTTGAACGCAGCGAGCAGGACCGCGAGGAAGACCTGCGACAAGCCGCGTAGGGCTACACCCTCGTAAAGACAGCCCCGTCCCGCATCGTACTCACCGTAGAGAACACCCTAAAGCCCGAAACACAGAAATCGAGAGAAGATGACCGTAGAACGTAGCCCCCTGGCCCCCACACCGCTCATCCCCGAGTCTTTTGCCGCGAAGTACCGCGAGGCCGGCTACTGGATTGACCAGACCATTCCCGAGTTCCTGCTGGACGCCTGCCGCGCTAAGCCGCACTTCCCGGCGCTGGTGGCGCTTTCGCACGCGCAGCTCGACGAGGACGGCAAGCCCCAGCAGATTCGCCTCTCTTACGGTGAGCTGGAGGCGGCGGGTCGTGCCGCTGCGGCGCGCCTGGTGAAGGCTGGCGTGCAGCCGGGCGACCGCGTGCTGCTGCAGCTGGGCAACACCGCCGAGTACCTGGTGTACCTGCTGGGTATTTTCTGGGCGGCGGCTCTGCCGGTGTTCTGCCTGCCGCAGCACCGCACCACCGAGCTGGTTCACTTTGCGACCCGCACCGACGCGGCGGCGCATGTGTTCTCTTCGCTGACCCCCGGCGCGGATTTCACCGCCCTGCACGAGGATGTTGCCGCCGAGCTGCGCAAGAACTCCCAGGAGCCGCCGGTCGCTATTGACGTTGCCGAGCCGCTGACCCCGCTGACCGAGGAGGAGCTCGCCGAAGAGTTCGTGCCCGGCGTCATCCAGAACACCGAGAAGACCCTCGCGAGCGAGCAGGTGGCGTTCCTGCAGCTCTCCGGCGGTACGACCGGCATCTCGAAGCTGATTCCCCGCACCCACGCCGCCTACCTGTACTCGGTGCGCGGCTCGGTGGATATCTGCAAGCTGAACAACAACACGACCATGCTCGTGGTGCTGCCCGCCGCGCACAACTTCACGATGAGCTCGCCCGGCATCCTGGGCGTCATGTGTGCCTCCGGCAAGCTCGTGTTCGCGGCGGACCCGTCCCCGCAGACCGCGTTCCACCTCATCGAGATGGAGGGTGTGACCACCTCCGCACTGGTGCCGCCGCTGGCTCAGGCGTGGGTCGCCTCCGCGGAGAAGCGCGGCGTGTCCCTGCCCTCCCTGCAGACCCTGCAGGTGGGCGGCTCGAAGCTGGCACCGGCGGTTGCGGGCAAGATTGAGTCCGTGCTCGGCTGCACCGTTCAGCAGGTGTTCGGCATGGCTGAGGGCCTGGTGAACTACACCCGCTCGACCGACCCGATTGAGCTACGCCTGCGAACCCAGGGCTACCCGATTAGCCCCGACGACGAAATCCTGATCGTTGATGATCAGGATCAGCCGGTCAAGCGCGGCGAGAGCGGCCACCTGCTCACCCGCGGCCCGTACACGATTCGCGGCTACTACCTGGAGGAGAACGCGAACCGCTACAGCTTCACCGAGGACGGCTTCTACCGCACCGGCGACATTGTGCGCCTGGTCGCCGGCAAGTACCTTGAGGTGACCGGCCGCGCGAAGGACCAGATCAACCGCAACGGCGAGAAGATTGCCGTGGACGAAATTGAAGAGCTGGCGCTGACCCACCCCGACGTTTTTGACGCCGTGGTTCTGGGCATCCCGGACGAAACCGTGGGCGAGCGAGTGGGCCTGGTCATTGTGCCGAAGGAAGGCGCCGACCTGGGCGAAAACCCGCGTCGCACGATGCACGAGTTCTTCACCTCGAAGAAGCTCGCCGACTTCAAGATTCCCGAGCGCGTGCAGGTTCTGCAGGAGCTGCCCACCACGAACGTGGGTAAGATTTCTCGCCGCGAACTGCGCGCCAAGCTTGCCGAAATTTTCGGCTAGGCACTTTTCGGCTAAGCCGGCTACGCCCCGTTTCTTTGAGGGATTTTGACCGATCCCGACCGACCCCGAAGAGGAGAAAAATGTCCGCAACCGAGACCCTGCGCCCCATCCTGGCGAAGTACATTGTTGAGCCCGATTCCCTGCAGGCAGCGTTCGACGACCCGACCACCGAGCTGTTCTCGCTGGGCCTGGATTCGATGGGTTCCTTCGCCCTGCTCGATGACCTGGCTGCCGAGGGCGCCGTCATCGAATTCACCGAGCTGGTGGAGAACCCGACCGTGGAGTTCCTCGCCTCCCGCCTGGGCTAAGCCTTACCGCACCCCGGGTGCCTGCCTGCCGGTATTGCAGGCGGGTGCCCGGGGTGTTCTTTCGGTGTTCTACTTTCACCGTTTCGGCTGATTTCAGCTGAGAATGGCGGGGGAGTAGCCCACCACACGCACATCATTCCTAATCCAGACCCCTAAACCAGATCTGAGAGGCCACCATGGGCGTAGCTGATACTACCGCTTCCACCTCGCACACCGCGCAGGCCGTACCGAACGGGCAGGCCGAAACCTCCTGGCTGCCGCTGACCACGAACGCGCGCGGCATCTACTTTGCCGCCGCGATTGACCCGGAAAACCCCTGCTACAACACGGCAGAGGTTCTGCAATGCCCCGCGGACACCGACCTCAGTCTGCTGCGCGAGGCCTTTGAGCGGCTCTACCGCGAGAACGAGGGCTTCCGCGTGCGCACCCGCATTGCCGATGGTGCCGCCTCCCAGCAGATTCTGACCGAGGAGGAGTTCCTGGCGGGCATTAACCTGCTCGTGGACGGGGGAGAGCTGGAGGAGGGGGAGCTGAACGGCACCGCGGAGGCGGGGGAGGAGAACTCCTCTGACCTGCCCGGCTCTGACCTGCCCGCGCCGGTGCGCGCCTGGGCGCAGCGCCTGCTCGCCCAGCCCCTCGCCACCGATGAGGGCGTGACCGTGCGCAGCGCAGTGGTGCGTTACGGCGGGTTCCTCTGGGTTTATCATTCCTTCTCCCACGTGGTTGCCGACGGGTTCGCCGCGTTCAACGGCCTCTCCCGCGTGGCGGCGATATACCGCGCCCTGTCCGCCGGTCAGCCGGTCCCGGCAACCCGCCGCATGAGCCTGAAACAACTGCTCGATGCCGACGATGCCGCCTCCTCCGCCCGTGACGAAGACGTCGCCTTCTGGGAGGCGAGCGGCGCCCTGGAGCAGGAGGACACCTCCCTGGCGGGTCGTACCGCCTCCCCGTCGGCGCAGTCTGTGCGCCTAGCGTTCAGCATTGACGTGCCCACCCAGCAGGCTCTGCTGGATGCGGCAAAGCATCACGGGGTGTCTTGGCCCGTGCTGGCGACCGCCGCCGTCGGCTCGTACCTGGCGCGTGTGGGCGGCTACCCGCAGGCTTCATTCGGCGTGCCGCAGATGAACCGCATGTTCGCCCGCACCCTGCCGGAGGCGACCCGCGCCCTGGGCACGGCGAGCGCGCAGACCGGCTGCACCGCGGTGAACGTTCTGCCGGTGCAGGTTGCGGCGACCGGCCCCATCGCACAGTCCCTGCACTCGGTGAAGGAACAGTACGCCCGCAACGCGGAGCATCCGCTGGCCCGTCAGGAAGATTTGGAGCGTACTGCGCGTAACGCCCAGTCCAGGCTGTTTGGCGCGCAGATTAACGTGGTTCCCTTTGACGCGGTGCTGCCGCTGGCGGCCCCCTCCAAGGACGAGTCCGGATCCGCGGTACCGACCGCGCGTATCCACAATATCTCTGCCGGCCCCGTTGCTGACGCGACCTTCACCCTGCGCGGCATGCCCGGCCGCGGCAACAGCATCTCCTGCGAGATTGACATGAACCCGGCGCTCTACACCGCTGAGGAACTGGAACGTCACGCCGCCCGCCTGAGCGAGTGGCTGCCCGCCTACGCGGCGGAGGCGCAGCGCGAGGGTGCCTCCCTGAACAACCTGGGCCTGGCGACCGAGGCGGAGCTTGCGACCCTGCGCGAGCTGACCGCCCCGGCACTGACCGAGCATCCGCTGGAGTACAAGACCCTGCTGGGTCGCTTCCGTGATGCGGTGGCGGCGCATCCGCAGGCGCTCGCGGTGCTGGATTCTGCCCCCGCGCCCGGTGAGGTGCTCACCCCCGAGTCGGAGCGCGCCTACGTCTTCGACCGCGCCCTCACCTACGCCGAACTGGATGAGCGTGCCCGCGCGCTTGCCGCGCAGCTGCTGGACTGGGGCGTTCGCCCTTCCGATGCGGTGGGTCTGCGTGTGCACCGCGGTGTGGAGCAGTACGTGGCGCTGTACGCCCTGCTGTACGCTGGCGCCACCTACGTGCCGGTGCTGCCGGATCTGCCCGCCGAGCGTGTGGGCGTGATGATGGAGGACGCCGAATGTTCCCTGCTGTTGCACGGCCCCGGTCTGCATCCGCTGAGCGCGCAGGAGCTGAACCCGCAGGATCCGCAGCGTCACGCGAACCTGCCCCAGCACGTACTGTCTGAGCAGACCCTGCCTGAGCCGACCCTGCCGCCGGTAAACACTAATGAGACTACCCCGGCACACTCCTCAGCACCCGCCGCAGAGGAGCTTCCGGGCACGAAAACCGGTCTGGACGAGGACGCTTACGTGCTCTTCACCTCCGGCTCCACGGGCAGGCCTAAGGGCGTTGCCATTAGCCACCGCGCGATTGATAACCGCCTGCGCTGGCAGCAGCACCAGATTCCGGTGGGGGAGGGCGACCGCGTTCTGCACAAGACCCCCATCTCCTTTGACGTGCACGTGTGGGAGCTGTACTGGCCGCTCGCCGAGGGCGCCGCCGTGGTCATTGCCGCCCCGGAGGGTCACCGCGACCCCGCCTACCTGGCGCGCGTGATTGCCGAGCAGTCCGTCACGGCGGTGCACTTTGTGCCGACCATGCTTTCGGCGCTGACCTCTTCGCCGGCGGCCCGCCGCATCCTGGCTGATGCCGGCTTCGGCAGGGATCGAGACCAGCCCCTGCGCTACGTGGTCTGCTCGGGTGAGGCACTGCAGAAGGACCAGGTGCAGGCCGCGGGCGAGGTGCTGGGCGTGTACCCGCTGAACCTGTACGGCCCGACCGAGGCGGCGGTGGACGTGACCTTCTGGGAGACCTCCACCGACCCGCAGCGCGAGAGCGTGCCCATTGGCGAGCCGGTCTGGAACACCGGCACCCTGATTCTTGACCCGACCGGCCACCCCGTGCCGGTGGGCGTGACCGGTGAACTGCACCTGTCGGGCGTGCAGCTGGCGCGCGGCTACAAGAACAACCCGCAGGCGACCGCGGCGGCTTTCGTGGAGCAGGCTCCTGCCGGTGCGCTCGCGCTGCTGAACGGTGAGAGCCAGCGCCTGTACCGTACGGGTGATTTGGCCTGCTGGGAGATTCTTCCCGATGGTCGCGCCGTCATCGGTTACCGCGGCCGCACGGACTACCAGATTAAGGTGCGCGGTCAGCGTCTGGAGCTGGGCGATATTGAGATGGCTCTTGCCGCGGTTGAGGGCGTGAGCGCTTCGGTGGCTCTGCTGTACCGCGGTCTGCGTGAGCCTGCCCTGGCGGCGGTGCTGGAGGTCGGCGACGTGCCCGCCGAGCGTGCCGAGCAGCTCGTGGAGGCGGCGCGTGAGCATTGCGCGCAGGTTCTGCCGGACTACATGGTGCCGACCCTGTGGCATACCCTGCCTACTCTGCCGGTGAGCCCCTCCGGTAAGGCGGATCGCAAGCTGTTGGCGTCCCTGGACCTGACCCCGCAGACTTCTGACGCTGAGGGTCCGCACGGTCTGCTGGAGCAGCAGCTGTGCTCGATTATTGCCGGTGTGCTGGGTCGTGAGCGTTTCGGCGTGGATGAGGATTTCTTCGCCTCGGGCGGTCATTCGCTGGCGGCTCTTGAGGTGATTGCCGCGGTTGAGGAGCAGCTGGGTCTGCGCGTGAGCATCGGTGCGCTTTTTGCGCATCCGACCGTGCAGGCTTTGGCGGCGTCCATTGCGGGCGAGCGCGGCGAGGGTGCGGAGTTCGCGCCGGTGCTGCCGCTACGTGAGCATCCTGCCGCGCATGATGCCGCTGAGCCCGCTCATCAGCCTGCGCCGCTGTTTATCCTGCCGCCTGCGGGTGGTTTGGGCTGGTGCTATGCGGGGTACCTTTCGCATCTTCCGGCTCAGCAGAGTGTGTACGCTTTGCAGGCTGAGGCGTTCTCTGACCCGCAGGCTGGGTTTGCGTCGAGCTTGCAGGAGCTGGCTGAGGGCTACCTGAAGCTGATTGAGAAGACTCTGGCGGAGCGTTCGTTGCCGCGTCGTTTTGCGTTGATGGGCTGGTCTGTGGGCGGTACTGCCGCGGTGCAGGTGGCGGCCCTGGCGCAGGCTGCGGGTGCGCAGGTTGAGCGCGTCATCCTGTTGGACGCGTATCCTTCGGAGCAGTGGCAGGGTGTGCCTGCGCCGGATGAGCAGGAGAGCTTCCGTGCGCTGTTGCGCATGGGCGGTCTGCCTGAGCCTGCAGCCGATGAGCGGCTTGATTTGCCGGGTACGTTGGAGCGTCTGCAGAAGGCGGGTTCGGCGATGGGTTACCTACCGGAGGAGAAGTTGGGCGTGTGTCTGGGTAGTATGCGTGCTTCGGCGGCGTTGATGCGTGGTGCTGAGCAGGCGTTCTTTGAAGGGGACGTGTTGCTGGTGGGTGTGCCGCATGAGGATCAGCCGTACCTGGATGCGGCGGGTTGGTCGGCGCATGCGTCGTCGTTCCGTGCGGTGCTGCTGGAGGGTACGCACCCTGACCTGGTGAATCCGGCGCGTCTGGCGGAGGTGACCGGCCACTTCGCAGGCTAACCCCCTATAACTGTTTTCCCCATAACTGATGTAGCCCGGAGGTAATAGCCGTTACCTGCGGGCTACATCGGTTAAAACATGCAGTTGAGTTAAAACACGAATGCCCCCGGTTGATGAATCATCAACCGGGGGCATCGTTTAGCGTCTAACGCAGAACCGGGGTTCTACCGCTAAATGCTTAGTGCTGCTCCAGCTCGGAGTTAGCGTTCACGTTCAGCAGGTCGTACTTAGCGAATGCCTTCGCGGGAACGTCTGCTGCAACCTCGCCGCGCTTTGCCAGCATCTGCAGGGTGCGGACAACAACCGACTCTGCATCGATGTGGAAGAAGCGACGTGCACCCGGGCGGGTGTCTGCGAAGCCGAAGCCGTCAGCACCCAGGGTTGCGAAGTCGTTCGGAACGAACTGGCGGATCTGGTCGGGAACATCCGAGGAGAAGTCGGTGGTCGCGATGATCGGGCCAGCAGCGCCTGCCAGCTTCTGGGTCACGTAAGGAACGCGAGCGGGCTGGTTCGGGTTCAGCAGAGCCTCTTCCTCAGCGGCAATGCCGTCGCGGCGCAGCTCGGTCCACGAGGTGACAGACCAGACGTCTGCGGAGACGCCCCAGTCCTCAGCCAGCAGCTTCTGAGCCTTCTCGATCCACGGAACAGCAACGCCGGATGCCAGCAGCTGAGCCTTGGGGCCGGAGGTCAGCGGGGACTCGCTGATCTTGTGGATACCCTTGATGATGCCCTCAACGTCAACGTTTGCCGGCTCAGCAGGCTGGTGAATCGGCTCGTTGTACACGGTCAGGTAGTACATGACGTTGTGGTCTTCGTCCTTGGTGCCGTACATCTGCTCGATACCGCGCTCCACGATGTGAGCGATCTCGTAGCCGTATGCCGGGTCGTAGATCTTGAACGCCGGGTTGGTGGACGCCAGGATCTGGGAGTGACCGTCGTTGTGCTGCAGACCCTCACCGGACAGGGTGGTACGACCTGCGGTTGCACCGATGACGAAGCCGCGGCACAGCTGGTCGGCAGCAGCCCAGAAAGCGTCGCCAGTGCGCTGGAAGCCGAACATCGAG
>ERZ772904.268-NODE-268-length-15728-cov-8.40771_pt1 | contig 15728 bp, 13 predicted proteins | sample MGYA00512122_ERZ772904 | MGnify/ENA primary metagenome ERZ772904 (study PRJEB29015, sample SAMEA2738104) | human oral metagenome | biome: human oral; feature: human-associated habitat; material: saliva | place: China | collected 2269 ... | reverse complement strand
ACAAATTAATGATATTCGTATCGATGCTTTCACCATTATCAAAGTACTGCACATAAGCAGGCAAACCACCTGTTACGGCGAACACGGTACGCAAGTCATCCTTCGCATAATGAAGGCCCAAGGATTTCATGTCCACCAAGGAGAACGGTTTCACCTCGAAATATTCCGACACATAAGGACCAATCAAGCTGCGATCGCCAATGATGCGGCCATCGAGCTGTTCTAACCCATTGGCCATCAAGATGATGTTCAAACGGCTCGTTTCTTTATAAGCATCTAACAAATCGCGCAAGTGTATAGGGAACTGAGGTACAGCCTCCACCAAGGAAGGGTAATCATCAATCACCACAGTCTGAGGCGTTTTTACACTGCTTTCAAATAGACCCTCAAAGGCCTCTTGCAAGCTAGTGATCGGTTCGAATTTGTCTTGTCCATTAGCAGGAACAAAACGTGCCTCAAGAGCTCGATTCATATCGGCTACATGGATTGCTTCATTAGCCATGCGACCCGCCAAGTATAACGCCTTATGACGGCGCACGAGCTGGGAAGCCACATAGGATTTGCCACTGCGATGCGGGCCATACACAACACACAAACTCATTTGACCCATCGCAATACGGGACTGGATACTCTCAATTATTTCAGCACGTCCCACAAAATTCATATACTCTCACCTCCAACATTCTATGGAGATTATTATATCATAAATTTAAAACAAATATAAACTTATTTTCATATTATTAACATGACTTTTGATTATGTTAATTTTTTTACGCATAAAATATACTTATTTAATGGTTTACTTTTTACTCATACGTTTGCGAAAGTTCCCATATTTACTACATTTTATACAGTTGTAAATCCAATATAACTATACAGAGGAAAGTATAAAAAAAAGACGTGCCTATCTAGGATAAGCACGTCATATGTATATGTTTATATGTATATGTATATGTATATCAATATGTATATGTAATAGTTATGTTTATGGACGATACCTGCGAGAGCGTTCCTAACCTTATTGTTGCATTTGCGTTTGCATCTTCATGAGTAAAATATGCTTAACCGCATCATTAAGGCGATCATTGGTAATCGTTCCATTCGCCACGGCTTGGGTTAACGCTCGATGGACTTCATCGATGTGAACGGTATCCGCATCAAGGAGAACGAGGTCACTGCCTGCCACGATGGATGCTACCGCAAAGTCCCCTATTTTTTGGTTTGCTTGCAAGGCGCCTACGTCAACACGATCTGTCATGACCACCCCATTATAGCCAAGCTCATGCCGTAGCCAATCCGTAATGATTGCCTTAGAAGTACTAGCCAAGTGGGCATTGTCGATAGCCGGAATTTGCACATGACTCATGACGAGCATATATGTATTCGCCGTCGTCTGTGTAATAAGGCGTTTGAATACAGCTACATCCGTAGTATTGAGGTATGCTTTCGCATCATTGGCGGTCTCAAAGGATGCATCCCCAAGGCTCACCGTTGGGAAGTAATTGTAACCAAACCACATTTTGTTGATTTGGTACCGCTCCGCCATGGCAAGGTCCATATGGCCTGCCCACGTAGGGTCTGATGTATAGGATATATTTGGTACACCAAGATTTGCATTCGGCCCGATGACAAGGTTGAATCCCATATCACGCATTTCAATAGCCGAACGGGTCGCTAAATTGATGATCCGCTCCATCGGTAGTTGGCCCCAACGATTGGGCTCTGGCAAGCGCAAGAAACTTTCATTAGAACGCAACACCTTATCCCGATTGATCGCTATATAAGGCGTCACCATGCTCGCCGTTGAGGCCGTTTGCATGATGTCGTTTGTGAAAGCTTTCACTTGGTTTTTATTATTTAGATTTTCATTGGTTAGCATAACGCCGCTCACACGGTATTTCCTGATAACGTCCTTTTGAGACTGTCCTACCGTGCTGCCATGAAGGCTAATCATCATCAGCTGGCCTATCTTGTCCTCTTGAGACATAGCCCCGAGCCAGGTATTTACCTTCTCAGGGACAGGCCTGTCTGATTGCATGACGGCCCGATACGATACAGTTCGTACCTCTTCCTGCTCTGCCTGACTCTCATGCTGGCATCCCGCAGTACCGATAGCGGCGACGATCAAGGCCATGCCACATAGGGCACGCCGTAAAAACAAGTTCATCTCTCCACAAAACTCCTTGTAATACTCTCTTACATGTTACCTTTCTATATATTATACACTATATAATTCATCTTTTCCTCATGTGAAAGCTAGTTTTCTATATCAATTTATCATAATAAAGTTATAAAGTAACAGTAACAATTACTATACAAAACAATCCATTGATATGAAATCATTATGATAGTACATACAGTCACAATCTAGTGCCTTATGAGATCCATACATATAACATATACAAAACTATAAGAAGAATAAACATAAAAATCCTACGAATCGCATGTAAGTTGACACTCAGTAGTCAATATCTACACAAGTATCAAGTCACTCATGACCCGTAGGATTTATGTATGTTCAGTTAGTTACCCATATACCAGTCTAATCACGCCAATGTATAGATGTACGTATCGGTAGATTACATTCGAATAGATGTACGTATCGCCTGATTACATTAGAAACGACTCGTACTGACCGAATTAGCTACAGGGTAATACGATTAGCCCTTATATTTAGGGGATGTTGGGCATGTTTCAGGTGTTACATCTTTGCGATCACCAAGAACTGCGCTGCGGTCTGTGTAATGTGTATGCAAGAGTTCGTGCGCTTTGTGACCCAATGGTTCACCTAAGAAGTCTTTGTACAATGCTTGGATTTCTTCGTTTTCGTAGGAAGCAACCCATTTGTAGTTTTCATCAGCTTCGTAAAGACCACCGATACGCGCTTCTTTAGTTTTCACTGCTTGAGGCAATTTAGTGCGCGGTTGACCGCCGCCACCGATACAGCCACCAGGGCAAGCCATAACTTCGATGAAGTCATAGTGTTTGCCGCTTTCTTTCAAGCCGTTCAAGAAGTCACGAGCGTTTTTACCACCATGCACAACAGCAACGGACAATGTTAGATCATCGCCCAATTGTACAGTCGCTTCTTTTACGCCTTCCATCCCACGGACTTCCTCAAGGTGAGTCAATGCGTGTGGAGGTGGCTCTTTACCAGTAACGAGTTTGTAAGCTGTACGCATAGCTGCTTCCATAACACCACCAGTGTTACCGAAGATGATGGATGCACCAGTTTCCATACCAATCAAGTCATCGAATTGGGAATCTTCAATAGCATTGAAGTCGAGATTTTCCTCTTGAATCCAACGGATGAACTCACGTGTGGTGATGGAAATATCTGTATCCATGCCAAGGGATTCATCATTATGGTAACGAGCTGCTGCATTTTCTTCTTCCCGTTTTGTTTCTGCTTTTTTAGCCGTACAAGGGTTTACAGATACGGATACGATATTGCTAGGATTAATGCCTTTTTTCTCAGCAAAATATGTTTTAATCATAGCTGCTTCCATAGCGATACAAGAACGTGTGGAAGACAAGTTAGGAATCAATTCAGGGAAGTAGATTTCCGCAAAGCGCACCCACGCTGGGCAGCAGCTTGTGAACTGAGGAATTTGACCACCATTTTTAAGGCGTTCTACAAGCTCAGATGCTTCTTCCATGATAGTTAAGTCCGCACCAAAGTTAGTGTCTACTACATAGTCTGCACCTAATGCACGCAAAGCACCAACCATTTTACCTTCAAGGAATGTACCTGGTTCGTAACCGAAGCCTTCGCCGATAGCTACACGAACAGCTGGAGCTGTTTGGATAACAACGATTTTTTCAGGATCTGCAAGAGCTGCTTTCACCTTTTCAAGCTCGGATTTAGCATGCATGGAGTCGAATGGACATGCAGCCGCACATTGACCACAGTGGATACATACAGGCACGTCGCCATTTGCATCGAGATCATAGTAGTCGAGTACGCTCATTACGTCCGCACAAGCACGACGGCATAACGTACAGTTTTTACACTTGGAAATGTCGTGATAAATGGATGGATTGTCGAGCGCAATCGGCACACGTTTATCGATAAATTCGTATTGAGACATGAGGACCTCCTCTAACAAACTAAAACTATCAAACCTTTTGGGAAACATCGGCAAAACTACGGAGCACTGTGCTCAAGGCGTACTTTCACATCTTACCTCTAGTATACGCTATGGTGAAAGTTTATACTATGTAGAAATGTTACACTTTAGTGCAAAATTATGGTCCATCATCCCTCTCTAGATACCATACTATTGCCCATAACATTGTGAGTGACATTCTACATGATATTGTAGGTGAGTATATTTCAATAAGATTGAAATTACATAAATGCGTAATAATATTCCCATTGTACCACGAACGGGTAAATAATTCACCAACTTTTAGGGAATTAAAACAAAAGAAAAACGCGCGTCAATTTAAATAAAAAAACGCACGCCCTCTCATGAGAACGTGCGTGTGTGAAGCTTTCACAAAGAATCATAACCCTCTGCGGATCAGATTATTTGTCACCCCAGATAAGTGTGTATACAGCGTATGCAGGAGTGCCTTGTTCAACCTTACGAGTAGCCTTGTTAGGTTGTTCTTCTTTCACAACATAACCTTGTGGGTTATAAAGAGTTACCTTAACGTCTTTTACTTCGCGTTTTTTGTGGTTGAACTCTTCAGTTACGATATAGTGGTAACCTTCATAGTCCATAGCTTTAATGTCCAAAGTAGCTTTTTTGTCATCTTTTTTAACAGAATCGTTATCGATAGACCAAGTGATACCATTGCTATCTGTACCAACAGTATACCAATTTGCCGCATCAACACTACCGATACCACCAATCAATAAAGCGCCTGCTGCCAAAACAGCTGCCAATGTTTTTTTCATATTTTTACCTCTCGAATTAAATACAAGAATATAAAATCTAGTATATTAAATGAAAATAAATATTCTATGAAAGACAAACGTGCTCAATTATTAGGCCTTCATAAACTAAATATTCCCTTACCCAGAATACTATTCCCTTATTTTAGACCATAAAATAAGGGAATAAGTATTTGAGATATATTTCCTCATTAGGAAATGAGAAAACGGGTGGATATATCTCTAAGGGCGACTTAGGTCACTATGGAGACCGAAGAGATATATCCACCCGTTCATAACCGAAGAGGAAATTTACCAAATCAAGTGATACACGCGATCTAGATTACTTCCGTCTTGTATTTGTACTTTTGTATTTGCCAATGTTTCAGAGCCAATCATATAGCCTTGAGGGTTATATGTAGCAACATCAATGAGCTGTACTGTTTTATCAGCACGGTTGAATGTCATTGTGTAAATAGAGTGATCTCCATTTGGATCTACAATCTTCAAGCGCAATGTAGCACGAGCATCGTTTTTATCAACAGAGTCATTGTCGATATAACCAGTACGACCATATTGATCTGTATCAAGAGCATACCAACTTTCAGCATGAGATACGCCCACACCAGCACTAAACAATAAACCGGCTACCGCTAAACAAGCAAACCATTTTTTCATAACTATTCTCTCCTGACTATAAAATTCAAATAACTATGCAATCTGCATACCATAAATTCCCTACGCCTTCATTATAACACCATAATTTCATATTACTAATAATAACTCTATAAACTGCATAATTAATATAAATCTATTAAGGACGATGTGCTGAGTCCTATGGGCTTTGATAATATGACGTATTTGATGACTGATATTCGCGCTGTAAGGTCAACAAAACATAGAAAGCCCCGAACTGTTCTGAAAACGACTTCGGTCACTATGGAGGCTTTCAGGATAGTTCGGGGCCAAATACGTTCTGAGTATCTAAATAAACAGAGCGAATATAAGCTTCTATTAAATTATTGGATTATTTACCCCATAGGGCCTGCATAACTTCCGCGCCCATGGTATCTTCTTCAATTTTCGTAGGTTTTTGTGCTTCTTTACTGGACAACAATGCTACGCCTGCAGCGCTGTATACTGTTGTATCAAGTTCTGTCCATGTTTTTTCTTTACGATCGATGCGTACTGTGTAGATGTATGTGAAGCCTTCTACATTGTTGATTTTAACAAGTACTGTAGCCGCATCATCTGTTTTATATACAGATGAGTTATCGATAAACCATGCTGCATCGTCAGCGTCAGCATTGATATAGTACCAATCAGCGGCACTGGCTTGACCAAAGCCACCTACAAAGAAAACCCCTGCTGCGAACATAGCAGCTAACCATTTTTTCATTTCAAAACTCCTTAACGCTAGAGACGACCATCTAAGATGGCCGCCCGTAGTTACTTACATATTTGTATCTTAATTACTTAATTATATTACTTATATTATTCTTCAGTTGCGTCTTCTTCGATTTCAGAACCTGGAATAACAGCAATACTAGCTACTTTATCACCTTCGTCGAGGTTTTGTGTTTTCACACCAGAAATAGCTTTGCCTTTTTTAACAGCGATATCGTTCATGTTGAAGCGAATAATCTTACCTTGTTCAGAGATAAGCATAACTTCGTCATCGTTATGAACAACCTCTACGGATACTACATCCCCAGTTTTGTTCGTAATCTTGAAGTTCTTAGAGCCTTTACCACCGCGTTTTTGCAATGTGTAAGCTTCCGCATCATTACGTTTACCGAAACCTTCTTCGGAAATAGTAAACACTTGTGCTTCGCTTTCATCAGCATTAAGAACACCAGCGCCTACAACTACGTCGCCTGCATTGAGTTTGATGCCGCGCACGCCGTGAGCCGCACGTTTCATGAGACGAACGTCATTTTCGCTGAAGCGAATAGCGATACCCAATTTAGTGCCTAGCAAGATATCTTGGTTACCATTCGTTATATTAACGGAAATCAAGTGATCCCCTTCGTCGAGGTTGATAGCGTTGAGACCAGAACGACGAATGTTGCGATATTCTTCGATAGCTGTACGTTTAACAACGCCAAACTCAGTTACCATGAATAAGTTTACATCTTCTTGAACACGTTCAAGGTCGATCATAGTCGTAACGGATTCGCCTACAGCCAGTGGCAATACGTTAACCATAGCAGTACCGCGAGAATTACGGGAACCTGCTTCTGGCACTTCGTATGCTTTGAGGCGATATGTACGGCCAGTGGACGTGAAGAACAACAATGTATTATGCGTGCGAACATGCATAATTTGTGTTACATAATCGTCTTCCTTCGTCTTCATGCCGATAACGCCAGCGCCACCTTTATGTTGGTTGCGATATACGTTCGCGTTCATCCGTTTGATATAACCTTGTTTAGTCAAGGTAATAACCATCTCTTCGTCAGCGATGAGGTCCTCTACATCAAGGTCAGACGTATCGATTGTGATTTCAGAACGACGAGGGTCGCCGTATTTCTTCTTCATATCTTCCAGTTCGTCTTTGATGATTTGACGTTGACGCGCTTCGCTAGCCAAGATAGCTTTCAAATCTTCGATCAATGCCAACAATTCCTTGTATTCGTCTTCGATTTTTTCGCGTTCCAAGCCTGTTAAACGGCGTAAACGCATGTCGAGGATGGCTACTGCTTGTTTTTCTGAAAGCCCGAATTTTTGCATCAATGCGTTACGTGCGATTTCATCAGTTTGAGAACTGCGAATTGTAGCGATAACTTCATCAATGTGGTCGAGGGCGATCAACAAGCCTTCCAAGATGTGTGCACGCGCTTCAGCTTTGTTAAGCTCGAATTGAGTGCGACGTACGATTACATTGAGACGATGATCTAAGTAGTAACCCAATACTTCTTTCAAATTCAATACGCGAGGATGACCATCTACGAGGGCCAACATAATCACGCCGAAAGATTCTTGAAGTTGAGTGTGTTTATATAATTTGTTAAGAACGATATCTGGTTGTACGTCAGCGCGCAATTCAATAACGATGCGCATACCTTGACGGTCAGATTCGTCGCGAAGTGCTGTGATGCCATCAATAACCTTGTCGCGGCTCAAGTTTGCAATCGTTTCGATAACGCGAGCCTTGTTAACTTGGTATGGGATTTCAGTCACTACGATTTTATGCTTGCCCTTGGACATTTCTTCAATGGTTGCACGAGCGCGCATTTTTACGCTGCCACGACCTGTGGAGTACGCTTTTTTAATGCCTTCCCGGCCCAAAATGAGCGCCCCAGTCGGGAAGTCTGGACCTTTGATTTGCGTCATCAATTCGTCCACAGTTACATCTGGATTATCGATGAGCATGGTAAGGCCATTACATACCTCGTTAAGGTTGTGCGGCGGAATATTTGTCGCCATCCCTACGGCGATACCGCTAGAACCATTGATGAGAAGATTTGGAATCTTCGCTGGCAATACGGTAGGTTCTTGCAAGCTTTCATCATAGTTCGGCATGAAATCAACAGTTTCCTTGTCGATATCAGCGAGCATTTCTTGCGTAATTTTCGCCATACGTACTTCGGTATAACGCATCGCAGCGGCACTATCGCCGTCGATGGAACCAAAGTTACCGTGGCCGTCTACCAAGAGGTAGCGCGTATTGAAATCTTGCGCCAAACGAACCGTTGCGTCGTAAACGGAGCGATCACCATGTGGATGATATTTACCGAGTACGTCACCGACGATACGAGCGGATTTCTTGTACGGTTTATTTGGCGTCATGCCTGTTTCGTGCATCGCGTACAAAATACGACGATGTACTGGTTTCAAGCCATCGCGCACATCTGGAAGAGCACGCATTACGATTACGGACATCGCATAATCGATATAGGCGTTCTTCATTTCTTTATCAATCTGAACGGGATGAATATTCCCGTGGGACCATTGTTGGTCTGCCACAATCTCACCTCATTTTACTAACACTGATTACAATTCATCTTAATATTATAGCATTTTTAAGGGCTAAAGGCTATAAACCCTTTATTATTAACTATGTTCTTTCACAAACTTATCAAAATCAGAAATTACTTTCTGTTGTGTATTAAACGTTTTATATTCACTAACAGCTTTCTTCTGTGCTTGTGTCATAGAAATAAGTCCTTTGTTTGTTAAGATTTGATACTCATTAAAGTCTAAAAACTTATCTACACTTTCAATAAACGCTTTCATAGTAAATGTTTCACGTCGTTCAATAATACGTTCTATATAATCAAAAAATGAGGATATCGTTCGCTCAAGTTGTTCAATTTCTTCAACGGATAAATAATTTTTGGCTACAATTACATCTTTTTTATAAATCCGCCCTTCCGGTCCAGATTCCCACGTAGTCAATCCCATATGATCCTTTGTAGCATCTGCATGACTATGAATGATCTCTGCAGCAGTTTGACCAGTAATAGCATAATGAAACTTATTCTGTATCGTTCCAAAAAATTCTCTAGTAATAGGTGATTGTGCATCATAATCGATTGCACACGCAGCAAATATATCTGTTACTTGTTGATATATGCGTCGTTCACTAGCGCGAATTGAGCGGACTCTTCGTAGCAATTCTTTAAAATAATCGTGTCCAAATGAACGTCCATTCTTTAGCATAACATCATCAAGAGCAAAACCTTTGATAATATATTCCCGTAAAACTCCTGTCGCCCAAATTCGAAATTGAGTTGCCTTTTTGCTATTTACTCGATATCCTACCGCAATGATAGCATCAAGATTATAAAAATTAGTTTGATAAATTTTACCATCTTCAGCAGTTGTTTCCATTTTGGAAATAACTGCTGATATAACTAGTTCTCCACTTTCAAATATATTCTTCAGATGCTTACTAATAGCAGGTATATTAACATCAAATAGTTTTGCCATATCTTTTTGTGTCATCCAAAATGTTTCATCTTTGAATAGTACATTCGTGGAAACAGATTCATTCTCTGCTTGATATACAATAACATTTCCTGTAATCGCATTTTCTAAAGATGTCATATAATTCCCCTCTATATTTATATCTCATTTTATTTCATACTTCTAAGCTATTCCTGCTTCTTATTTAATGAGCTGCATGATATATCATATGGTCCAAGACCTTAACAAAGTCTCGTTCCACACCTGAAGTATCATTACCAGTACTGCCAATTCCGGTTAACATAGTTTCTTTCCAATCATTCCTTGCCATAAATCGAAAACCTATCAAATACTCGGCTTTTGTTTTGTCCGCTTTCTCTTTAGGTAAATAGTAAATACCAACGCTTCTATCAGCACGAGGATGTAACAGTGCTGGATTATCTTGCGGTTTATATTCGCTATATATGGATTTCATAAAGGTTAGAATATCTTCACCCGTTACAGACTTATCTACAAAGATAATCTCATTGGATCTAAATAGAGGTATCTGATTAGTACCTGCTACACGTGTTGCTTCAGATTTCTTTAGCTTTAAAACTTCCTCATATGTCGCCATTCGCAGGCCATGTTGCTTAGCACGTTCCACCAAAGCAGCGTTCAAATGAATTAAATACTCTTGTGAATAGGCAAAATTAGCATTCGTGTATCTTTCACCACCTGGAACCGGTAAGGTTGGGCGTTGCACCACAGAATTCGTAGTGAAAGAAAAACCGTTGCTTTCATCATAAAAGACATACACATTCCGCTGGAACGGTTTTTCCTGTTCCACTACAGAGGACTGGAGAACAAGATTAGGATGAACAACAGCAAACTCCTTTTCCACACTAGCCTTGATATCCTCTGGCGTCGCAGGATCACCATTCTCCGTCGTCCACACAAAAGAACAACCGCTCAATAAAAATGTACAAATACACACAACAACTAATGATATATACCTAATCAACTGCTTCATAGATACACCTCTCCCTGACCTATTTTCCTCGCACAGCCTGTTGTATTTCCCGATCAACAACGGTAATTATGTCTCGTTCAATCTGCTCAGAACTCTTATCTTGATAACCAACACCACTCATTAAGGTATCTCGCCAATCTTCCCGCCCTCTAATTTTAAAACTTATTAGGTACAGAGCCTTGCTCTTGTCTGTTTCACCATTTGGTAAATAGTAAAAGCTAACCTTACGGCCATACACGCTACTTACTAAGGTCTCGTCACCATTAGGTTTATATAGAGAATATATGTCTCGTAACATACCTACGACACCTGCGCCATTCGATGTTTGATTAAGAAATATAAAATCCCCTTCCTCAAACAAAGGCACCGTACTATTATCCTCTTTTCGCATAATCTTAGCATCCATTAGCGCTTTGCGCTCCTCATTATTAGCTACCTGAAATCTATACTTTGCAGCAAGCAGTGCTACCTCAATATTCAAGCGATCTAAATAAGCCTCTGCATACCTATACTCTGCGTTCGTAACCCGTTGACCACCAGGAATAGGCAACTGAGGAACCTCAACAGAAGCACGCGCAGTAAAGACAATGCCATTATTCTCATCAAAAAACGTATATTCATAGTGCTTATAAGGCTTTGTAGTAACAACCTCAGAAGCCTGCAACACTAGACGCGGATGATACGACGCAAAATGCTTCTCAACCATTGCCTTTACATCATCCGGCGTATACGGCTCAGCATCGAGCGTCGTTAACCGCGAAGAAGTACAACCACCCAATACAACACTACAAACACACACAAAAACCAACAACACAAACCTAACAAACACAGGCATACACAACCACACCTCTCTCTTTTCCCCATTTGTATCAAGTATTCATATCAAATATGCAGACACAATCATTGATAACATCAGCTGATTGTTGATACTCTACTTCACACCCTTTCCCCATCAGGGACCTCGCCCCATGCGAAAGGAAAAGTGCTTTTGTTGTTAATAGTTGAAGCAACTAGTTAATAGAAAACATAGGTATGGATGGGACGGACTCACATATAACGTAATAAAAAAGGGCTTCCCTTATTGATGAGCGACTTAGGTCACTATGGAGCGAAGAGATAAGGGAATCCCTTTTTTAACAATCTAGCATATTTGTATTCGGGCCCCATCCATACTATTTTCGGTTATTCGCCATTAACAACAATCACTTAACTAGCGCATCCAATTTATTCATACGATAGTTTTCTATTACATCCATAAATGCTTTGTTATGAATAGGATTTTCCGTCATCCCAAATAGGTGGCTGTTACAGTCACAGTCAGAGCAGCCAAATTTAGGTACGTCCCATTCGGCAACGCCACGTACCGCATCAGCGAGAGCGCATTCCGCATCATCCCAGCTAGTTCGTATTGGCAGGCCTGCGATCATTTCACAGTAACCGCGGAAGTAATCTAGATGCCAGTGCATTTTCTTGCGTTTCCGTTTATGGCGCTCAATGCGTTTCGTTAAGTTCGCCTTTGCAGAGCCTACGTACATATAGTAGCCAGATTTAAAATGCATCATCCCTTTAGAGCCGATTTCAAGGTCAAGATCGTGGTCAAGATGCATGACCATCACGTACACGCCGCTATCGTGAGCCTCTGTGTCGAGGATGCTACTCGGATAGGAACATTCTCGTGTTACAGTGGGCATGGTGAAAGTCTCATCCCAGGTCACAGCAACGGCTTTCCAGTCTAAAGAAGGGGCTACCTCTTTAAAGGTACGAGCAAATTCTAAATCTGTGTGATAATCCGGTAAGAACCACTGCGCTCTATCCCATTGCACGAGGAATAGAACCCCTGTATGGTACCCTTCATTTTGCAATTCTTTTAAATGCAGTAAATGCTTACGACCTCGTTCTGTTATGGCATCAGGAAACATGGCACCCGTTTTAGAGAATAGCGTACAAGACTTGACCTCTAACAAGAACTCGTCGCCCTTATCATTGGTGAGGAGCAAATCAAAGCGTGATGATGTCCCATGTAGTTTAACGGTATACTCTCGTCTTACAACGCGCCATTCCTCCCAACCAGGGATCAGCTTATTTTCAATCAAATGCTGCGCTACATCGTTACTATAGTTCGTGTCGAGCATAATTACGACACCATCGCGCTCAATGCCCACAACGCGGTACTTGGTCTTTGCATCAGGCTTATCGTGAGGCACGATGTACATCGTTACACCGGTGAATAAGAGCTCCCACATTCGACCAGGATTTGGTAAATGTGCGAGTACACTTTCACCATTCAAATCTAAGGTCACCACAAAACGGTTCGGGCGACCAGTATATGTTGCTTTCAAAATTGTATCGTAAAGAACCTTCATTGTATCTCCTATATCAGTAATATTCTATATGTCTATTATACGCTATTTTGTTACAGGATAAGAATCCTCGTACTATGAAAGTCCTTACGTTAATGGGAACCTCTAACAAGTGCTATAAGCCCTTACAAACTTACAAAAAAGAGGTGTTTAAAAACTTACCAAAATATGGCTCAATAATTCACCACAGTTACAGGATCATTGTTACGGTATTTGCGATTACTACGTTGATAATCTCGTTCTACCAAGTTATGTAGGGCTTCTCCTAATAACTTCCAAAAACCATCAGTATCTTCCGTTGGTATACCAAGAACAATAGAGTTTCCTTTGGAATACGTAATACATGTGGAGGTTATATTATCAAGAATTGGCAAATATACGATAATGACACCACATGCTCCTAGCATATCCTTAAGAGGCTCTTTCACACTAGCTAATGGTTCGCTCTTAAGGTCCTCAATTTTAGGTATAAATTTTCTTAGTAACTCCGCATCATAAGGATTGACCTCCACAAAACGCGCCTGTCCTTTCGTGATTTGTACTAATGTATAAATCGCACTCTTTTTAACTGGCTCCATATCCTTAATATTTTCATACACTAAGGGCATAACCATTTCATTATCTACATTTTTTAAAGAAGCTACCTCAAAAAACTTCTGTAAATTATTGACCTGCTCAGATGCCTTTTTGGTTTCTGGCACGATACCTAAACGTGCTAATTTAACATAACCAAATGGCTTAGCAAAATTGATTTCTTCATCAATGGAGTTTTCATACTCTACTTTTAATATCTTCTCTCTGTAATTGGCTTCTAATCCATTCCAAAAACTTGCGTCTACACCAAACACCCGTTCAAGACGCATTGCCACATCCTGTGTTAGTGGGACTTCACCATTAATGAGCTTACTGATGTGCTTCTCACTCATATCCATTCGTGTAGCTAATTCTTTTTGCGTCATATGCCTATCTTCTAAAACCTCTTTTATTGTCATTCCAGGCGGTATAGCAATAAAAGTTTTACTCTCATATATCTTCATAGGTATATCTCCTATTCTAATGATAATCTACAATTTCTTGAATCTCTACTACATGAAACGTTCCATCAATATGTCACCGACTCTCTCAAATCATAGTGAATGGTTGATACAATATAAATGGCCATTTATAATAATTTACCTAGCAGGTTAATTCTATTATACTCTCTCAAATACAAATGTAAATATACAATTTACCAATTAGGTAAATTATTTTATAATATCTAGTATTATAAATCATATATGCTATTAATAATTAATATTGAAATTTTTCATTTTTGTAGCTTAGGTTACATTATTACATGTTAAAATAGTTTATACTAGGAACATCAGGTCAGTATTTAATACCCGTACTGATCGTTACGCCGGGTTTTGATGAGGCATCGCCTAGTTGATCTCATCACGCTGTACGTATACGTGCGAAGCTTTCACAAAACCCAACGGCGTATATATTTTACATATAAAGAATTACATAGATTAACTAAGTAGTTTAGGCCACTATTCTCCGCAGAGAGGGCTCGAGAAAGGATTAACAATGGCACAAATCGCAGCAAATTTACAACGCATTAAAAACGGCCAACGCCGTTATGCAATTACACCTCGCGTTCCAGCAGGTTTCATTCAACCAGAACAATTACAAAAATATATCGACGTAGCGAATGAGTTCGGCGCGGTTCTTAAATTGACTGGCAGCCAACGCATTATGATTACGAATTTGAAAGCAGAAGACGTAGATAAAGCTTGGGAAATGCTCGGCATGGAACCAGCGTACACTGTTTCTAACCGCGTGCGCAGCGTAAAAATCTGCCCAGGTACTACATTCTGTAAACGTGCTAAACAAGATAGCGTACATCTTGGCATGCAAATTGAACGCAAATATTTGTCTCAAGAAATGCCAAGCAAAATGAAAATCGGCGTGTCCGGTTGTTTAAATTCTTGTACTGAAAGCCGCATGAAAGATGTGGGCATTATTGGTACTGTAGAGGGCTGGAATGTATACGCTGGCGGTAGTGGCGGTGCTCACCCACGCATCGGCGACCTCATCGCAGAGGTAACAACTGAAAAAGAAGCTCTTGCATTAGTAGATCGTATCATTGCATACTATAAAGAAAACGCACAAATTGAACGTATGGGCGAATTCATTGACCGCATTGGTTTAGAGGCTTTCAAAGCGGCTGTATTGGGCGACCTTGAAGGTGCTCCAGCTGAAAGCAAATCTGACGAACCAGCTGTGTTCTTGCCTGGTCATGGTAACGATCCTGAACCAGAAGCACCACGCCTTGAAGCAGGTGCTCCTATCACACCAGACACTATCATTCGCGACATCGTGGATACATATCCAAACGTTGTGCCTGTATTACAAAGCATCGGCATGGGTTGCCTTGGTTGCCCATCTTCTACAGCTGAACCATTGTGGCAAGCTGCAGAAATTCACGGTGTTAATGTATACGATTTAGTTCAAAAATTAGAAACTGCACGAAAAGGAGCTTAATATGTCCGCATTCTTAGGTCACATCCATTACTGGTTA
>ERZ772904.267-NODE-267-length-15782-cov-7.08711_pt1 | contig 15782 bp, 13 predicted proteins | sample MGYA00512122_ERZ772904 | MGnify/ENA primary metagenome ERZ772904 (study PRJEB29015, sample SAMEA2738104) | human oral metagenome | biome: human oral; feature: human-associated habitat; material: saliva | place: China | collected 2269 ... | reverse complement strand
GGCCAGCCGTCGCCGGCAATCACAGGAACGGGAACAGGCGCATGAGACGTGGGGCAGGGCGGGCGTCGCCTTGCCCCACGTTTGTTGTGGGCAGGGCACCCCCATTCACGAGGCCGGGGCTGAGCCTGTCGTCACGATTCGCCCAAAGTGCAGACCACTTCGCTCCAATGAGGCGTTTTTCGCGACTTTTTACCGAGGTGGCCTGATCCACGAGACGACGATCGCGGCCGTCACGAGGAAGAGGGAGAACACCCCCTCCATGACGAACAGGATGAGCTGATTCCGCGCGAGAACCCGCATGACGGCGAGGCGGTTGTCCTCGCCCGTGCGCGCCAGGCGCTCCCCCACGCGGTCGGCCGCGCCGATCCCCACCAGAGTGGACAGGCCTTGGATGGCTTCGAGGAACTGGGCGGACAGACGGGCCCGCATCTCGCGCGAAGCCGACGAGTCGTCGCGGACGAAGCGCTGGAAGAGAGCGATCGAGAGGGGGACGAAGGGGATGCAGGCGACGAGGACGAGCGCGGCGACCGGGTCGATGAGCGCCCCGACGACGACGAGGACGAGGAAGGGCGTGGCGACGGCGCCGATGAGTTCGCCGATGTAGGCCTGCCGGTATTCGACGACGCGTTCGACGGAGTCGGTGAGCAGCGAGATCAGGCGCCCGGTCTCCTCGGCGCCGATTCGCGCGGGCCCCAGGCGGAAGGCGTGCTCGAGCAGGGCCCGCCGTATGCGGCGGGCCTCGCGGCTCCGGGAGGCGTCGGTCTCGCGGCCGAGGGCGAGCCTGGCGAGGCAGACGACGAGGATCCACACCGCCGTCAGGATGATCGAGGACTCGTGAAGTCGGGCGCCGACCAGGTGCGCGGCGAGGACGTCGGCGATGCCGATCAGGGCGAGAGCCGCGGCGCAGGCGCGGATCGAGATGAGGAGGGCTTGACGCGCGATCGCCGGGTTCCCGGGGGCGAAGAAGGCGCGCGCCTCCGGGGAGCGTCCCCGAGCCGTCGCCGCTTCGCCCCCGAGAGGGCCGCGTCCTCGGCGTCTCACCGATGCACCTCGGTCATGATCTTCTCGTAGCCGAGAGGGAGATTCGTGCCGGCGACCGCCGAGGCCTCGTTCATCGGCAGGAGCACGATCCGCTTGTTCTTCACGGCGGGGACCTCGGCCAGAGCCGGGTTCGACAGGAGTTCTTGGAAGGGGCCCATGCCCGCTCCCATGAAGTCCTCGACGAAGACGATGTCGGGGGCCGCGCGCACGACGAGTTCGGCGTCGATGGGAGCGGTGGCGGTCAGTCCGGCTTCCTGCGCCGCGTCGGCGCCTCCCGCGCGAATCGCGAGCGCCGGGATGGTGTTCTCGGCGCCCATCGCCCGGCTGCGAAATGAGCGCCCTTCCCCGACGGGGGAACGCATCGAGGAGCCGTCCCCCGTTCGCGGGGACGACTCCTCGATGAGGTTGGAAGGATCAGTCCTCGGCGCCGCGGCGCATCAGCACCGCGCCCGCCGCCAGGCAACCGAGTGCCACCGCGATCATGCCGCCCGCGGTGAAACCGGTGCGCGCGAGATCGGCCTTCCCACGACCCGGCCCCTTCGCGACCTCGGCACCCGGGGAGGGCGTCTGAGTCGTCGAGGACTGAGCGGTCGACGAATCGCCGGGACGCGCGTTCCCGTCGGGCTTCGGCGCGGCGCCATCGGGCAGGTCGACGGCCCTGGCGAGGATGTGCGCCGAGTGGGCGAAACCTTGGTCGCCGGTCGCGGCGTCGTCGATCACGCCGTCTCCGCCGATGGCGACCGTGGCCTTCCCGAGGTAGTCGCCGATGAAGGCGACGGCGCGGCCGAATCGGGAGCGCTCGCCGCGCGAAGCGATCTCCGTCGCCTTGATATCGGCGATTCCTCGAGGATCCGACGCGAACTCGTCGGTCGAGAACACCCACGCGCGCCCGTTCCCGGTCGAGCCGTAGGCGCCGACCACGAGCATCGCCGAACCCGATCCCGGAATCGGGAGGGCGTCGACCGCGTATCCGAACCCGTGGTCCTTCTCGCCTTCGGGGCCGGTGATGATCCTGACGCGCGCCGACGTCGCGCCCGGGTCCTTCGGCGAGATCACGACGTCGTCCAGCTCCTGGCCGATCGCGGCCTTCTCGCCCGCCACGAGCGCGACGCCGCCGGTTCCCTGGTTCGCGAGCAGGCCGCCGTCGAATCCGATGACGAAATCGTCGATCGAATCGCCGGTCACGTCGCCGACGTTCGCCACCGAGGTGCCCGCGCCGAGCCGGTGAGAGGCGTCGAAGGGCATCGTGAGCGCGAAGCCGGCACCGGGGGCTCCGGCCCGGACGCGCGCTCCGGCGGCGGAGCGGTCGCTCGTAGCGTCGGCGGCCCGCCCGTAGACGACCCACGCCTTGCCGGGGATCACGTAGTCGCGCATGTGCTGGAAGTCGGTCACGACGTAGTCCGCGGTGCCGTCGCCGTTCACGTCGCCCACGCGTGTGAAACTGTTGAAGGTGTTTCCCTCCGGCGAATCGATGCGCTGAAGAACGGCCGGGTCGTTCTTCGTGAGGTCGCGCATGTCGACGGGCGCGCCATCGGCCTTGCCGCGGAGGATGAACGCCGCGCCCTGCGGGGTCGCGTTCTTGTCGGCGGAGACGGCCGCGTTCGCGACGATGAAACCGACATCGGCCATGCCGTCGCCGTTCACGTCGCCCACGCGAGTGATGTTGAACGCGCCCGCGCCCACCGACGGAAGATCCACGTACCAGCCGTGCGCCGGATCGAGCTTGTTGAGGTCGACGTCGCGCAGGTGCGAGCCGCCGAAGACGACCCACACGCGAGACATCGTGTGCGAGCCGAAGGCGATATCGTCCACGCCGTCCTTGTTGACGTCGCCCAGGCACGCTACGGAGAACCCGATGTTGGCGTCGGTTGCGGGGTCGGCGGTGCGACGCGGGCCGAGGATCGAGATCGTCTCAGCGGAGGGGAGGGCTTGACCGGCGGTACCGCCCGGGATGATCGAGATCTCGCCGGTGACGTTCAAGATCCAGCCGCGCGTGGGCGTGCTCTCCGCGTAGTACGGATCCCACTTCCATTGGGACCGCACGACGTTGCCCGAGATGATGTCGGGGCGCCCGTCCCCGGTCACATCGCACGCGCCTCGCGCGAGCGAGCCCCCCAGGCCGGACGAGAACTCGCCGAGCCACGACTTCTCGGTCGGGGTGTCGAGCGGGACGAAGGAGGTCTCCTCCTTGCGGGGCTGGGGCTCGGGGATCGGAGCGACGATCTCCTCGTCGTCGCTGTGGGTCTTCTCGCCCTGGCGCGACATGTCGACGGTCCATACGTCGATGCGGCCCTTCGAGTCCGATGTGTAGACGCCCTGCAGAGGGTCGTCTCCTCGGCGCGGAATGATGCCGAGCCCCGCGCCGGGGTCGCTCTCACCGCCCTCGGCGGAGACGAATGTCGCATGGTGCGCGCCGGGGAGATCGAGGATCCCCTGCCCCGCGTTGAAGTCCTGCGTGAACGCCTTCGCGGAGATCGCGAGCGCACCGGGGTGCTCGCCATCCTTCGGGCGGCCGACGAAGAGGGCGCCCGGATACTCCCCGCCGTCGACCCACGCGAGTGACGCGCCGAGCCGTCCGTACAGGGGGCTGCGGAAGAGATAGCCGGTCCGTTTCGCCGATTCGCTCGCATGAACCGGAGCGGATGCCGTGGAGTCGAGGTCGATGACGGTGTCGATCCCCGCTTGAACGACGGCGAAGGCGCCGGCCTCGTTGTTGTGGCCCGGCACGCCGACGGCGAGATCAGGAGCGCCGTCCGCGTTGATGTCGCCGATCCGGGCGATCGCCGCACCGAATTCAGCGCTTGCTCCCTGCTTCGACGCGCCGACGATACGGGGCGCGCCGTCGAGGCTGCTCGCCGACGCCGGGGCGTAGGCCACCGTGCTCGTCGCGGGAGTGCCGACCGCGAGGTCGGATCCGAAGGCGAGCAGTGCGAGGCCCTTCGAGGTATCGACGTTCCAGGTGGCGGAGGCGATATCGCGCAGCAGGCGGCGCGCGCCGGGCGCGCTCGCGTCGGCGGTTCCAGCACCGGCCGCGCTCGCGTCGGATTCGGCGCCGGTCTCGGTCGCGCTCCGCTCCGGGGTTGAGTCGTCGGAGTCGAACAGGTCGGCGACGTCGGGGTCGAGTTCGCCGCCCGAGCCGAGAGGAGGTTCGGGGCCGTCCTCGTTCCACTCGTCGTCGTTGGATCCGGTGGGGGGATCCGAGGGCGGAGCGGGAGGCTTCGGCGTCGTCTCGAAGCGCGCGGTATCGACGATCGTGACCTTATCGGCCGTGCCGACCGCGAGGAACGGGCTGTCCGGGCTTCCCGCGATCGCGAGCACATCGGCGTCGGGGTCGATCACGGCCAGGAGTCGAGGGGCCGCGGAGTCGGAGGAGTACAGGTAGACCGCGCGCTCGCCGGCGACGGCGACGTGGGGCGCGCCCTTGATGGAGACGCAGGTGACGGCATTGCCGAATGCGTTCTCACCGGCCGGGGCCGCGGTGGTGAGGAGGTTGCGCTGTTCGCTCAGCGAGATCTCGACCTCGTCGCTCGGATCACCGTAGGGGATGTAGGGGAGGACGTGGAGGCCCGTGCGATTCGCGAAGATCATGTCGGCCAGACTATCGCCGGTGATGTCGCAGGATACGGGAGTCGTCGCGCCCGCGTCCTTGTACGTGAGGCGATCCGTCTTGCGAATGATGTCGCCGTAGCGCGACTCGTAGATCCAGGAGAATCGCAGCGAGTCCGAATCAGCTCCGCTGGCACGGCGTTCCCCGTGCTCGGTCGTCGACGTCGGGTTCGCCGGTTCGGAACCGGACGCCGGACTCGTCGCGACGGCTGCGAACGTCGGGCTCGCAGTGCCGAGCGCGAGCGATGCCATGGCGATTCCTGAGAGTGTTCGTGAAAGTGTCTTCACCTCGGCCCTTTCGTAAATTTATGCAAGCCTAACCTTAGACGTGGCGGGTGATTCTTGGGAAGAAGATGAAGCGGACGACACACGGAGCGAGGGATCGAGGACGCAGCGCTGGGCTCGCTGATCGGAGATGCTGGTCGAGCAGGTGATGGGCGATCGGTTTCCACAGGCCGAGTGGGGTCTGCGATGCTTGCGGAAGCGGATCCGGCCGGCGCGTCGCGGAGTTCTCGCTCCGAGGCGCGGCAGGGGCGCAGGCCCGGCCCTCAGCGGGGATTCGACGGAAGAGCGACGCCCCACGGCCGACGACGAATCGAACGCACGGAGAGGACCGATCATGGAACGCACGACGCTGGGCACGACCGGCATCTCGATCCAGAGGCTCTGGCTCGGCGGGATGAGCTTCGGGAAGGTCTTCCCCGCTTCCACTAGTGGATGGTCCGCGTGGACGAGACCGAGGCGATCATCACCCGCGCCCTCGAACTCGGCGTGAACTTCATCGACACGGCGAACACCTACGCGCACGGCACGAACGAGGAGTACATCGGCGAAGCCCTCCGTCGCCTCGCCGTGCCGCGCGAGGACGTCGTCCTCGCCTCGAAGGCCTACTTCAACGAGGGACATCTGTCGAGGGGGCGATCGAGCGGGAGATCGAGGGGACCTTGACGCGCCTCGGCGTCGACTACCTCAACCTCTACATCATCCACCGCTTCGACCTCTACATCATCCACCGCTTCGACTACTCGACTCCCATGGCCGAGACGATGGAGGCGCTCGACAGGCTCGTCCGCGACGGTCGTGCGCGGGCGCTCGGCGCCTCCGCGATGTACGGCTACCAGCTCCACAACCTCCAGCGGGTCGCCGACGAGAACGGATGGACGCGCTTATCGAGCCTGCAGAACCACTACAACCTGCTCTACCGCGAGGACGAGCGCGAGCTCATCCCGGTCGTGCGCCAGTAGGGCATGAGCCTCACGCCGTACAGCCCGCTCGCCTCGGGCCACCTCACAAGATCGACCTGGGACTCCGACTCGGTCCGTTCGACGACGGACGGGACGATGCGCCAGAAGTACGATCGCGATCGGGAGATCGACATGCCGATCGTCGTGCTCGAAGCCTTCGAGGGTCGACGACGCCGTCCGCGCGTTCTCGCTAGAGCTCTCGGCCGAGGAGGTCGCCTTCCTCGAGGAGCCCTACGTCGCCCACGACCTCGTCGGACCGCTCGCGCGCCCGAGCGAGAAGGCGCTCGCGGGGACGGTCGTTCCGCAACAGCCGGGACAGAAGAACGCATGACGACGAGGGCACAGTCGGCCGCCGGGAATGAGGGCGAGGACTACCTCGCCTCGATTCCGCCGACCGCGCGCCCTCGTTTGGACACCGCACGCCCTCGTTTGGACACCGCACGCCCCGCCCTCACGGGCCTGACGCTCGCAGACCACGCGAACTGCGCGCTTAGGCAACTCGGGACCGAACCTTCCCGGGCACACTCCGATTCTCCTTCGCGAGACTCGGAACAAACCCCAGGACGCTTCAGAACGAGTAGCCACCGCTCGTGAGCGCGTGGTCATCAGCTTGGCTGAATGTTGATGCCGCGCAGCCAGTCGAAGAATCCCATTTGCCTCACCTTTCACAGATAAGATCAGATCGATGACCGGGGAAGAAACGTGTGCCCGATTAGAGACAATGGAGCAAACCCATGACCAGGAAGTCAGTAAAATCATCGGGCAACAAAACCCGAGAGAAGAAGAAATCTTGGCGCAGTTGGATCTCCGCATCTGAGGCAATTTCGCTAGTTTCAGTCATCATCGCCGTAGCGGCACTTGGCTTCAACATCCATGATCGCAATCGCGCAATCGAGGCAGAACAATTCCACCAAGCAAATCAAGCATTTGCCCGAATAACAATTAGCGCGGACATCTCACAGGTCGAATCAGGCCAGTATGGGAAAGAGATCACTTCCACCTTCCACAACTCGTCACCGAATCCAGTATTCAACCTGGTTCTAGCCATGCCCAAACCGCTTAATACCTTAAGCGTCTCCGGCGATAATTACCACGAATTCCAGAATACGGAGCATGGATTCGAGATCCCCTTTCCGACCGTTTCACCTGGCGAGAAGGTTGAATACGCGAACACGTACAGTCAGGATCTATTCAGTTCACAACCACCCCGCGTAATCTTGAACGAGAACTTTCGCTTTTGCTTTACAGATGTCAACGATCAGCGGTGGATGGCAGACCATCACGGCGCACAGAGGATCTCTTCGACAAATGAGTGCATTGAAGACAAGTAGATCGGCAATTCGCTAGAACACCAACAGCCCTCGTTCGTCGTAGACTCTGCCCGAGCCTGGCGCGCTGCCGTTTCTGATGGCTCGGTCGAGGGCCATGATGGTGGCGACGACTCCGCCAATCTTCTCGGTGGACTCTTGCTTGTCGGGTTTGATGTTGCCTGCCGGGTCGGTTCGGACATGGATGTCGTCGACCATCCATGCCAGTACGGGGTGGCCTGCGTGGGCGAGGTTGCCTTCTCATCAGTTCCTTGGAGGGTGGGTTCATGTCTTTGAAGCCTTGCCCGAAGGCGATGACGGCGAAGCCCGCTTCTTCGAGGTTCTGGCTCATCTGGACCGCATCCCATCAGTCGAACGCGATCTCACGGATGTCCAAGCGCTCCCCTAATTGTTCGACGAAGGTTTCGATGCCGGCGTAGTGGACGACGTCGCCTTCGCCGGTTTGCAGGAAGCCTTGGCGTTCCCACAGGTCATACGGGGTATGATCACGGTTCACGCGCTGTTCGATGTTGTCTTTGGGGATCCAAAACCACGGCGCGATCACGCACTTGTCGTCGCCGGTCTCTGGCGGAAAGACGAGGACGAACGCCGTGATGTCAGTGGTGGAAGCCAGGTCGAGTCCGCCGTAACACACCCGGCCTTCCGACTCTGTGAAGCGTCGGCGGAGAGGTACGCCGCACGCGCCAAAGCCAAACGCGAAGCAGAAGCAGCCGAGCACAAAGGCCCGAACACCATGAGAGGGCGAACACGGAAGCGCCCCCAGAGCCGACGAACGGCCCCCAGGGGCGCAACTAGGACGACAACGGGACGCTACGCCCGCACCTCATCCCGACACGTCGACAGCGCCACCAAGGTGGGGACGAGATCCGCGAGCGTCCGGCGGAGCGCCTCGAGATCCCGGAGGGTGTGCGCAGTCGTCAACGCGTCCACAGTTGGCCCGCCCTCGTCGTTCACGGTGACCTCGAGGAGGATCTCCGCGCCGTCGCCGGGCGCCTTGAGGACGAGACTCCGGTACCAGGTGGCAGGGTCGCCGGGGTCAGTTGAGAGGGTGGAGGAGCACCACCAACGGGCAGGGGTGAGATCCCGGAAGGGAATCGTCGAAGCGTTCATCGGGCCACCGCCTCGAGGGCGTGGAGACGGGCGGACCCCAGCCGTGCCGCTGGAGCATCGCCGGGGTCAGGCTGGATGGGGGTGAACGTGCGGGTCATGGTGTTTCGCCTTTCGGAAGCAGCGACACCGTGCCCGGCGTGAAGCGTCCGTGCGGCTGCTATACCCCACGCATACCCCACGCACCGACGTTCCGAACGCATATGCGCAGGTCAGATAGCATTGGGTGGAGCTAAGGGAGCACGTGTCGAACTCATCCTAGGACGCGATCACCTGCTGCTCGTGGCACTTGCCCTATAGAGGACGTAATGCGTTCAGATGTGTGCAGTGTGTGCAACACCAAGTTTTCCTTGGTATCTCAACAAAAAGTACTGTACACATGATGTGTGCACAATGTGTGCAATGTGTGCAGCACTGTGTGTTCCCGGTCTCATTCACATGTTGCCGACCAGATGCATGGGCATTTCACCTCACGAGCTCGTCCTCCTGTGCGGATGAGCTCGCGCCCCGAAGGGACGCTGACCAGTTTCGCCTTTTCGCGCCCGCAGGGTGCGGTCTTGTATGCTTCTGGATCCCCACCTGGAGCACCCAACGTCAGCACCTCGGAGCCACTTCACTTCCACACGATTTCAACCGACTCAGGATCAAAGCCCTTTTTGCCCTGCTTTGCCCGCTTGAGCGTCACGGTCATGAGCGTGTTGATCATGGTGCGCTGCAACGCGATGGGAGCCTCCAGGAAAGCCGCTGCCGGGTCTGGTGTGCCGAGGATCGGCGCGAGCACCGTTCCGGTTCCAGAGGCGAGGCGCTCGGCCTCAAGGCGGGTGATCTCAGTGCGAGCAGCGTCGCGGATGCGGGCGAGGTCAGCACCCTCGATCACCTCGGCGTCGTAGTCTCGCTCAGCACGAGCAATGCGTGCGCGCTGCTGTGCGATCTGCTCCGAAAAAGCGTCCTTGACCTCGGGGTCCGCCTGCTTCTTGTGACGCCTGAGGTCCTTCTTCTGGAGCCGGGCGACAACGAGAGCCCGCACGAAGTCATCAATCGCGTCTCGGGTTCGGTTGAGATGCCCGGCGTTGCAGCTGTAGTAGCGGGCGCGGGTTCGCACCGGCTCACCACACACTTCACACCGGTAAAGCCCTGCCCCCAGGTGTTTGCGAACGGTGGAGCCGCTGCGATTCGTCACGCGGGCAGGGTCGTCGAGAAGGTTCTGAACTGTCCACCATTGATCTGCTTCGACGATCGCCTCCCACTGCCCGAGGACGAGCTCCCCGTTCTCATCCTTGACGAGGTTGTCTCGCAGGGCCTTACGGCGCGATTCCCCGGCCTCCTGCCGACGAGTGTCCTTCGAGGTGTAGACCGAGTACCCCGCATAACGAGGGTTCCGCAGGATGCCGAGCACCGTCGAGGGCGACCAGGGCTTGTCATCGGGCACCGGGCGAGGTTGCTTGCCCTCAGCCTGCCGTCGAGCATTGCGTTCGAGGACGATCGTCCGACTGTGCAGGGGCACGCGCGGAACCCCAGCCGCCTCGCCGTCGGCCTGAGCGCCGCTGAGGGCGCGTGCGATTCCGTGCAGCGAGTCCCCTCGAAGGAAGGCAGCGTAGATGGCACGCACAGCCTCAGCCTCGTGAGGGATGAGCTCGCCAGCGGTGGTATAGCCCATCGGACGAACCCCTTTGGGTGGCCTCCCTTGCCGGGCACGTTGGACGTGCGCCCGAGACTGGCGAGCGCCCTTGCGCTCGACCTCCGCTCGCGCGACCGCAGCCTTGATGCGGGCGTACATGCGCCCGCCGTCGGTGCCAAGGTCAGCGTCGCCGTTCGCAGTGACAAGAAGTAGGCCACGGGACTCTGCTCGGTCGATCCAGTCTTCAAGCTCCCGAGGCTGTCGGGTGAGCCGGTCGAGGTCGTAGCACACGATCGCGTCAAGAAGCCCCGCCTCGTAGTCAGCGACCATCCGCAGGTAGGCAGGGCGCTTTTTCGTCTTATCCGAGGCCGAAATTGATTGATCGACGTAAGTCTCGACGATCTCCCAGCCACGGAACTGAGCGAGCTTCTCGCAGTCCTCGCGCTGACGGTCAATCGCGAGGCCGTCCATCTCGCGGTCGAGAGAGATACGAAGGTAGATGGCTGCACGGACAGGCTGGGAGGAGGTCGGCTTCATGCCTCCAGTTTACTTCTTAGACGTAAGCCCCGTGCGAAACTCCACGACATCGCCTTCCAGCACATTTACCCCTGCACGCAATGCTCATGACACCTCATCTGAGCCAGAACAGTCATTCGCGGCAAGCAATCTTAAGGCACAGACTCTCTAATCATTATTTCTGATATCTCTTAACCCGTTTGAACCAGTCCTCAATGACTTCGATTTCGTTTTCTAACTCGCCGACTTCTGGTGGAGAGTAGTTGAGTTCAGGATGAGGGTCATGCCGTGATGCCCACCCAGAGATACGACTGTAGGAGTCATCGTAGGTTTTCACATCTTGTTCTGTAACGCGACCAATAATACGTAGTTTTCCGACTCGAACCTCTAATGACGCAAAGTCGACCAGAGGCTCCGCGATAACTTGGCTAATTATCCGCTCCCAAGTTTGAGACATGTGGCCTGCGATCTTTTCGGTTTCTCGTTGATAATCCTCTTCAGGCATCCCCTTTTCCTGTCGGCGCAGAGCCGCAACTTCCTGCCTTAACTTATTGACACGTTGTGCTGCGTCTTTTGCAGTCCAGGGATGATGTTCAGTCGTATAACCCGGCTCTGCTTTCCTTCGCTTTTCAATGCCTCGCGTAGCATACGGTACGGCGATTTCGTCTGCCGCCTTACGCAGGAGCATGGTGAAGGCTACGTCATGCGTGAACACCACAACTTGTCTATCTTTAGCTAACTCAACGATTCGCCTAGCAACAGATTCACGTTTCATATGATCAAGAGAGGAAACCGGATCATCGAAGATCAGTGCTGACTTACTAGCATCGAAATGTGCCTCCGTGAGAAAACCTACAAAACCAAGCGAAGTCTGTTCTCCCTCAGAAAGGACCTCAGTAAGCTTCGTTCCGGAGCGGGCATCTCGAAAATCCGCCTTATGCAGTTGAGAACCTTGTCGCGCTCTGGTAGCCCTAAACCTAACATGTTCCAGACCAAGATTCTGCGCCTCGCGAGTAAAGAACTCGTCCGCCTCCTGAGTTACGTAGGTGCGAGTAAGTTCGCTGACTTTCTTGGTAATTGAACGGGTGTTTGTCTCGGACAGCTTCCTATCAAACTCATTTATCATCTGAAGTCGAGTACGTTCAGCTTCAATGAGTTGCCACCCATCGTGCATCGCAATTTGATCGCACAGTTGACGCTCTTGCGCTTCTGCTTTCGCCAGTTGCACTTCGAAACCCTCTGAGTTCATGCTATCGGCTTGGTCGCGATGAGTGACAGCATCGTTCCGAAGAGCAGTCACAGTAGTCGTAACATCAACCGGACGCGTCTCCTTACCCTCAACAAGGTCACACGTGCGAGTTCGTAGGTCATCAAGGACAGAATTGATCATTTCTACCCTGGGGTCATCTTGCAGTTCCAGCTTCGTGATGGCCTTTGAGATCTTCGTTGGCCTATCTTTCCATCTCTCAAGCTCTTTCAGAAAGTCGTCACGTTTACTCTGTGCGCGCTGTGCTTCCGCGGCTGTAGTATCAACAACAAATTGCTGGAACCTCTCAAGTCGGCCAACAGCATCAGTGCCAAGCTGCTGCTGACATAGGACACAGACCGCTCCATCGGAGGTGTACGGGAATTCATGATCGGGGTAAGCCACCTTTGAATATGACTCTGCCGCATTCCACAGCGCCTTCCAGGCGCTTGATCCAACTTCGGATAGAGGCTCGTTCGCAAACGTTTGACGCGAAGCAAGATTCGCCGCCTCCTGAGCGATATCTGCATCTTTCACCAGTTCAGCGAGCTGTTTCTCAGCCCGCACTCCGACCTTTTCATCGAGAGTTTCCAAATGATCGGCAATCATAGTGAGGGCTTCGGAAATTTCGATCAGTTGAGCTTTCTCTTGAGTCGGGTCGCTGACACGAAGATGAGCAACTACTTTCTTCTGTTTTCCAGCTGCTCGGCAGCGTCAGGAGGACACTGGATCGCTGTTGCTACAGCAGCATCCGTTGTTGAGGCACTGAGATCACGAAGAAACTCCGCGGCGGAACCACGAGGATCAACCTTAGGCAGTGGCCCGGGTTGGCTATTCTCTTGCTTCCACGCGTCAATCACTCGGGACACACCAGTGCAGATGTCTGCGAGATCCTCCAGAAGCTTCACCGCTGAAGGACGGTAGGAGATCTCCGCTTCGGTAGTCAGATAGCTATCCCCACAGTGTTCGTCATAAAACGCTATGCGCTTAAGGTCTGGATCAGGTGATTGGTCTAGAAGGACACTTCTTTCATCATCACCAACACTGAAGACAACTTCGCCTGAAGGCTTTCCAGAATCACTAGCGAACACATCCGGCAAGATCTTCTCTTGATGGCGCGCTCCCACCATTGAGCTGATCACTCGAGCGTAACCAGACTTGCCGCTACCGTTGTGTCCATACACCACGGTGAGTCCGTTTGGTTCAAATGTTAATTCTTGGCCAGGAGCAAGACGATTGACGTTAGCGAGATTTTTGACCGCAACCAGTTGAACGGGCTCGGCCTGCGTCACCTGCAGTGGTGTGAGGTTAGAAAACCAACCTCCATCAGGGGGAGACTCAGGTTCCTCGATTAGGCTTCGCGCGATGTCCGCATAATCGTGTTCCCCAAAAGTATCCCCAGCAATAATGCGCGCAAGAGCCTTCTGCTGCCACCAAGGTTTTGTTTGTGCCCAGCTCAGTACGTCTTCGTAGGCTGCCACTTGGATGCTCCTTCACTTGCAGGGTTCATAGGGGAAGGGAAAACAATGGGTGAATCAAACGTCGCCGCTAGTCTCGATTCGTTCTAAAGCCGTGGCGCACTGCGCCCCAACAGAACATGACTTTCCCAATAGTTCCAAGGATGTAGTCATGAGTAGTTGAGAAGAAGGAATGCTCTACACTCACTTCTTACCCCCAGACGTAAGCCCCGTGCGGAACTCCACGACGTCACCGTCGTGCATCACATAGTCCTTGCCTTCCATGCGGACCTTGCCGGCGGCCTTCGCGGCGGCCATGGAGCCGGCCTCGACCAGGTCGTCGTAGGAGACGACCTCGGCCTTGATGAAGCCCTTCTCGAAGTCCGTGTGGATGACGCCGGCGGCCTTGGGGGCGGTGTCGCCCTTGTGGATCGTCCAGGCGCGCGCTTCCTTCTCACCGGCGGTGAGGTAGGTCTGCAGGCCGAGGGTGTCGAAGCCGACGCGGGCCAGCTTGTCCAGGCCGGACTCGTCCTGGCCGGATTCGGCGAGCATCTCGCGGGCGTCCTCGTCGTCGAGCTCGACCAGCTCGGCTTCGAACTGGGCGTCCAGGAAGATGGCCTCGGCAGGGGCGACGAGGGCGCGCAGTTCGTCCTTCATCTCCTCGTTGTCCATCTCGGCGGCGTCCATGTTGAACACGAAGATGAAGGGCTTGGAGGTCATGAGCTGGAAGGAACGCAGCGCGTCCTGGTCCAGCTTGGCGCCCTCGGGGCCGGACAGCAGCTCGCCGCGCTCCAGCAGCTCCAACGCCTGGCGCGCGGTTTCGAGGACGATCGGCTCGGTCTTCTTGCCGCGCACCTCCTTTTCGAGGCGCGGGATCTGCTTCTCGATCGTCTGCATGTCGGCGAGGATCAGCTCGGTCTTGATGGTCTCGATGTCCGAGGCCGGGTCCACCTTGCCGTCGACGTGCACGACGTCGGGGTCGGAGAAGGCGCGCGTGACCTGGCAGATCGCGTCGGCCTCGCGGATGTTGGCGAGGAACTGGTTGCCCAGGCCTTCACCCTCGGAGGCGCCGCGCACGATGCCGGCGATGTCCACGAAGGACACGGTGGCGGGCAGGATGCGCTGGGAGCCGAAGATCTCCGCGAGCTTGTTCAGGCGCGGGTCGGGCAGGGGGACGACGCCGACGTTGGGCTCGATGGTCGCGAAGGGGTAGTTCGCGGCGAGCACGGTCGCGCGGGTCAGGGCGTTGAACAGGGTGGACTTGCCGACGTTGGGCAGTCCAGCGATACCGATAGTAAGAGACACGCCCCCATCCTATCGGAGCAGGCCGGACGGCGTAGCACCCACGCGCTACGTCACGCCGACGCTCAGGGCAGCACACCGAGCTAGTCGCGCGGGTAGAAAGCCTTCATTTCCTCGAAGCTTCCGAGCCGGAGCCGCAGCCCGAGGAGCGTGTCGACGCTGAGGGCCCGTTCGCCGACGCGGAAGAATCGCGTGTAGGCGAAATGACTGGTGGTGCGCCCCGCGAAGGCTGGCCCGACCATGTTTGTCAGCGTGGTGCACAGCTGCCAGGCGGCACCCGCCACCTGTTGATCGTCGTTCCACGCCTCGCCCTCGGCGGGGGAGACGATGATCGCCCATTCGCCGTTGTGCTCGGGCTGGTAGGCCGCCCAATCAGCGCCGACGATGGCCTGCTTTGTCAGGTAGGTGCCGTTCTCCCCGCCCAGTCCGCGTGTCAGGAGGTCGGCGATGGGCGCGCCGCCCAGCCACTGCTGGACGAGCCACTGGAGCTGCTCGGTCGTCAGGCCTGCGCGCATGGGCACGGGGTTGTCCCGCGTGGTACGAGGCCTGGGTTCCTCCTCAGCGTCGCCCGCGGCCAGTGCAACGGCGGTACGCAACTCGTCGAAGGTCAGACCGGGGCATCGGTTGCACTCGGTGTCGGGGCCGAGCTCGTCCCAGTTGTGTTCTTCCATCCACGCGATCTGTTGGAGGAGTTCGGGGGTTTCCCGTCCCGTCAGGCTTGTGGGGCCAATGCTGAAGCCGCGGGATTCCAGGAAGCGTACGTCGCGCAGCGGTGCCCCTTGTGCGAGGCCCGCGAGGATCCGCCCGATTCCCATCTGGAAGCCGGGCGGCAGCGTAACGGAGTCGCCGGTGACGTCGCTGGAGATTTGGACCCCGTCGACGGTGGCACGCACGGTGACGACGCCCAGGGCGGTGACGCTCATATCCCACTGGTAGACGATCTGCGGACGCCACGCGGGTGGGAGTTTCGCCAGGTCGTGGGGCAAGGACCGGAAGACGGGATCGAAGACCTCGTCGAAGAGTTCCCAGTTGTAGCACAGGCATCCGCAGCGCTTAACCCAGGCATCTTCCGGCGTTTCGGGGCCGAGAAGAATCGCCCAGTGGAAGGGCGTGTCCTGCATGAGGCCCCACTTAACCTCGCGGAACTCCTCGTCCTCGGCGTGCTCGGTATCCACGAAGCTCACCGACACCAGGGGCATATCGGGCCTGTCGCCGCCGCTAATCGCGAGCGTCCGCCCGCCAACCCGCCATCGCGCCTCGCTCCCGTGCCTGCCTCCGCCGACGATGACGGGGCGTGCGGGCGCGAGGAGGGCTGCT
>ERZ772904.233-NODE-233-length-17004-cov-6.46764_pt1 | contig 17004 bp, 8 predicted proteins | sample MGYA00512122_ERZ772904 | MGnify/ENA primary metagenome ERZ772904 (study PRJEB29015, sample SAMEA2738104) | human oral metagenome | biome: human oral; feature: human-associated habitat; material: saliva | place: China | collected 2269 ... | reverse complement strand
CTGCAGGCGCAGGCGCGGCAGCCCCTTATCTTGTCAGGGGTGCCCCGTACTTTGGTGGTGGAGAACAAGGATGCGTTCTCACCCACTCCGCCGAGCGACCAAAGAAGCCCCTCATGTACACGGTTGGTTACTACAATGACGAAGACTTCCGCGCCTTCTACTCCGGCCAGGACGCCGCCAACATTGACGATTTCTTCACTGACAACGGCGAATACCTCATGGTGTACCTGCCGGAGGTGACCGACCGCGAGTTCCTTGCCGGCCTCCGTTACGGTAACGGTTGCGATGCTCTCTGCCAGAGCGGATACGCCTTCGACGAGGCGGAAGAGGCCCTCCGCGATATGTACGCGCTCGCCGTATAGCCCGCCCACGCCAGGCACCCCAAACCGTAGAGGTCCTGGTGTCTTTTGTTCAGGGGTTGAGAAGTCTATAAATCTGTGGTGCAGTAAATAATACCGTGATTATTATGGAAATGCTATTAGAAAATTAACGGACAATTAAAGGTATTTTAAAATTTGATGCAAAAGTGAAATGTGTCGAAGCTGATTTGATTCAGATGAATTTTAGGCAAGATGTTGCTATGTCGAGCTAGCGTAGGGAAGGGAGTTTTTATGTTGAGTAAGGAAATCAAGAAGAATACTGTTGTGTTATGTTGGGTAATCTTTTTGCTCCTGATATTTGTTCATGGTTTTGAGGCAATCTTTCTCAAGACGGATGAAACTTTTTTTGGGGAGAACTTTATTAATAAACTATTTGGTATCGCTGTAGTTTTTATATTGCTACGGTACCTTAATTGGCGCTGGTCTGATATAGGGTTTAAGAGGATAGGGTTCGTTAAGAATGTGGGTCTAGGAATCCTGCTAGCGCTCTGTTCATTTATTATTTCGTATGGTGTGGAAATTGCTCTCCTCAAGACTCAGGGATATGATGCTGGGTTCGGAATCTTCACAACAAGCTTTTCCTTGACAGGGGAGACAGTAGTCCATTCAGGACTCGGATTTATATTGATGTGTATTTTCTTCAATATAATAAATGTAGTTATGGAGGAAGGAGCATTTCGAGGGATTATTTATCAAATTGTTGCCATTGATCACTCCCTGAAATATGCCTTGTTTTTTCAGGCATTTTTATTTGGCGTATGGCATATTGTAACACCTATTCATAATTTAATTGATGGTGACATTAATTTAGAATCTTTCATAACGCTTAGTATAAGTTACATCATTTTGGCAGGAATGATGGGTATTAAATGGGGGCTGCTCTATCGTATGACTGGCAGCCTATATGCCGGAATGGCTGACCACTTCTTCAATAACTGTATTGCAACAAATCTTCTTCATGTGATTACTGTGAATGGAGTGGATGAGATGATGATAGTCCGAGTAGTAATTGCACAACTAATTTCTTTTGTAGTTGTTTTTCTGGTGTGGAAGAAACGCGAAAAGTCAGGTGTGAGTTTTGAAAAATAACAAGGGAAAGAAGCACAACGGCCAGAAATGGGAAATCATGAATTATGAACCTGTCGATGACTAGCCTCTCCACGCGAGCCTAAAAGTTCGCATCCCGCATCACGCAGACACGCAGAAGCCACATGTGTTTCGAGAAGCCACCAAAGAAGTGGCTTTTCGAAACACATGTGGCTTCTGGGCGGGATATGAATCCGGCTAAGACTCTTCCCCTGCAATAACCTGCAGATTCTGAATACCGCCCTGATTCACAATGTCTAGAGCCAGAGCACGCAACGGCGGGAGGATATCCTCAATCGGTGCCAGCGGATCAATAAATGTAGAAACCGGCTGAAAACGTTTGATTGGTTCAGGTTCGCTTTCAAGCATAAGATTCCACGTAGATTTATCATGGTTTCTCAAGACGATTGGGCTATTAGCATCGCCTACCAAACCAACGCGAATACGGAATCCCCCAGATACGCTACGTTCTTGTGCATGTTCCCGAAGAAGGGAGAAGAAATCTATTAGCGCCTTCTCTACATCAAAAGAGTAGCAATGATTAATTTCTCCAGCTAGATACTGTTCTGAAGTAGATTGCACGCCCCGCACATTTCTTCTAAGGCAATACCCTCCTGTCAGAGTTCCGTCATCATGTAGATGTTTACTATATTTAGCGGTTGCTTGTGCAGAATTTCGTAACACCCACCGGCGCATTCCTTTAACAATATCTCCGTCATTCCATATAAACAGGCCGTTTGTTAACACTTGAGGGTTTTTTAGATGATTTTCTTGATGTGAAGTTATAAAGTAGGAATACGCCCACGGGTTAATATGCTGAATAGCTGTGCGTCTGTCCACTGGACCTGCAGAGATTTTAGGAGTAACAGGAACAGCTGCGATGGCAAGGAACACTCCTTGTTCAGGGTTGAGTGCTTCTGCCGCCTGTTCAAAGTACCCCTGTAGAGTCTTTTCCTGCTCCACGCCACGCTGGAACCGTTCACGGAAACCACGCTCAATATCCCGATAGGTCATCGGATTTGTATGGGGGCCGTTACGGCGTGGAGCAGAAAAATTATTCTTCTCCGCCCGAGCAAAATGGGGAGCATCCGCTGAATCCGGAATATGCATCAGTACAAGATATTTTCCGCCCGAGTTCTCCCCACAAGAAATTTTATTGAACTCCAAACCTACAACTGGAGGATCAATTTTGGTATAGGCGATAGTCAACATCTGCTGTTCTTCTTTAGCCTCCCATTCACAGGGATGTATAGATCCAGCAATACCGGTTGCTCCTTCACCCACACCATAAATAATCCATCCGCCGCCGCTATTCGCCATAGCAGCGATATCCTTAGCGACTTCTTGCTTAGATTTATCAGCCTTGAGATCTGGAACAACTCGTTTCATATCGAAATCTGCAGTCTCTTCCAGGCCTGCCTCAATAGCCTTTTCAATAAGCTCCAGCGTAAGATTCCCAGGTTCCAAGCCCAGGGCGCGGTGAATGGGTGTAAACATTAGAACTCCTTATCAAAAGAGGAAATACCCATAGAATCTGAGTGCTATCCGCCCTCAAACCTCAGTATAGATTCCTCACGAAATTTCTGCCCCTGAATCGGTCAAATTGTGCAGGTATGCGGAAGGGCTGCATGCTCGCTGAGAATAACTCAGCCAGCACGCAGCCCTTCACCTATCGAGCCAACTACTTAGCGGTTCGCCTGCGAGCGCGAGGCTTCTTAGCCGGCTTGGCCGCTTCCTCAGCCGCAGTCAGCTCCTGGTAGCGTTCGAAAAGAATCTTCAAACGCGCTTCATCAGAAGAGCAACGGCGCGACGCGCCAAAGGCGACGTCCACCGCAGAATCCAACTCATCATGCGCCGCACGCAATGCCGGATCCATCGACGCCAACGAAGCATACATATCAGCCAGAGACACCGGCTCACCCGCACGCTCCTCAATCGCCTCACGCGCAGCCAACACCTTACGGCCCGCAGCAATCACCTTACGACGCTGCTCCTCAGAAATCTCCGGCAGAGGAAGGTTGTTCCACACGACTGTGTTAGAGAAACTCAAATCGGACTTCAGGCGGCCGCCCACAGCCCTCTGCCAGGTAATAAACATTGAAGAGGAAATAACCGCAAAGAGGAACCCATCCGGGTCGATGGCAGTAAAGAGCTTATTACCCGCAACCACATCGGGAGACAAACGAGCCACAGTGAAGAAGGGGCGATGCTCCGAAACCACGACAGGAATACCAACGTATGTGTCAATGGGCTGATGGTTTTCATCAAAAAGATGCGGGGTAGCTGCTTTCAGCTGAGTCGCTTTCTTCGTGCTCTGAGATCGCATCTCAGCCACAGCTGCCACACGTGCGCTCAGTACTGGGCTGGAGGCAATCTCTTCTTCAGTTGCATTCTCCAACCAGAGGCACCAGCGGTCCAGTCCCTGCACCAGCTCTTTACCCATGCGGAAGGGGCGCAAATAACGAGCCGCCACCGAGTCAGCGGCAACCACCGGGTAGTCCTCCACCTCAACGATTAGATTTCCACCATCCGTAGGCTGACTTCCACGCGCCACAACCGGAATCGCAGTTGATAGAGGCTTAGAGCGCTTCTCTACCAACACATTCGGACCCTCCACCAGGTAGGCGTTCAGAGCATGCACCGGCTCCTGCTCTACCGTTCGGCGGGTCGACCAGTCGTAGTCAAAGACTCGAACAGTGCGAGACTTCTCCGGGGCAGCTGAACGAGTAAAGCCCGTAATCACGCAGTGCACAGCTGCCTTACCCGCGGCCTCAGAAACCCACGGGAACGTACGATACGCAAACTTAATACGCCAGCCATCACGGAACAACGGCGCAAACAGCGAAGCAACCGGCTGACCCTGAACAATCGAATTCGTAGACACGAAGGCAAAATCACCAGGAACCACCTTCACGTCCAGCGCTTCAGTCTGCTCCTGCAGGGTCTTCAGGTAGCGAGCAGCCTTAGCCAACCACGCCGTCGCAAAATCCAGATAACCGGCATAGTCATCGCCCCACGCCAAGCGCATACCCTGGTCCTGAGCATCCCCCTTCTTCGCCTGACCCACAAAAGGCGGGTTACCCGCAATGTAGACGCGCACGCCATCAGCCACGTCCTGCGCAGTCACCGGCAGAACCTTCGACCAGTCACGATCCACACGCTCACCCGAAGCAGGGTCAACCTCAGTCAGGGCGTCGCCCTCAAGAATATGGGCGCTATGAGCCAGAGGAAGACGCACCGGAGCATAGCCGAACTCCTCCATCATCTTCTGGTCCATCTGACGCTCCACCAAAAACATTGCCGTGCGCGCAATTGAGGCAGGCCACGGGTCAAGCTCCAAACCATAGAAATTATCAATGGTCACCAAAGGCTCAATCGAACGGGCACGCTTACGCACGCCCTCACTCACACCAGCCGTACCCACGACCAGCGAACCCAGCTCACTCTCATCAATCTGACCCAGATTACGCAGGCGCACCAGAATATCCAGCTCCAGCTTACGCATCTCACGGTAGGCAATAATGATGAAGTTACCGCAGCCACACGCAGGGTCAATGAAGCGGATATTCGCCAGTTCACGGCGTAGGTTACGCAGGCGAGTCGGCTCATCCGACTTATCTACCGCGTTCGTGAGCTTATCCCGCAACTCATCCAGGAACAGCGGATTCAGGGTCTTCAGCACGTCCTCCTCCGAGGTGTAGTGCTCACCCATCTCACGGCGAGTCTTCGCATCGCGCACCGACTGGAACATCGAACCGAAAATAGCCGGAGAAACCTTCGACCAATCACGCTCCGAAGTCGCCAACAGCTGCTGACGGAACGTCTTCGCCACCGCGCCGCTCATCTCAGCAGGAAGCGGCACAGCGTCCGCAAACATGCCGCCATTCACGTACTTAAAGCCAGACAAATACTCCGGAGCATCCGCCACAGCCGAGGCACCCGAAGGCTTCGTATTCAACAGGTCAAAGAGCTCATTCAGGCGCTGCGCCAGATCCGTACCCTCCTGATGGGTACCACGAATCATCCGCTCAAACGAGTTCGAATCCTCAGACTCAGACCACATCTGCGTGTCATCAGCGAACAGCAAGAACAGCAGGCGTGCCATCACCGTCGAAATCTGAGCCTCAGACATGCCAGCCTTCGCCAACGACTCAAAAAGACCCGCCATCTGGTTCGACGCAACACGAGTCTCATTCACCGTCTCAACGTCAAAACCACGACGCATACGGTCCAAAAGATCCAGAATCGACACGCCATTCGCAATGTCATCAGAGGTCAAGTACAACAGAGCACAACGCTCCAACAACGCCTCAACCTGAGCCTCATCCGTCACCAACAGCTCATGACGAGTCAAACGCGAGGACGAAGCACTCGGCCAACGCCACACCTGACGCGGAGTAAAACCAACACCCTCCTGCACAAAAATGCACAGGCGGTGCATGCTCAACGCACGCAACGTGCGGTCAACCTCAAGCTGCGAAGTGTTCGACGGAATACGGTCCACACGGCACACCCACACCGGAATGCCCGACTGCGCCGCCACACACTCCACGTTCAACACGCCAGAAGGAACCAGCGGGTCATCCACCTTCACACTCTGAAACGAGAAATCTCCCAAATCCGACTCATCCCAGCCCAGAGATTCCGTAAAGAAATCACCCAGGCGCCCCTCCACCAGGTACGAACGCGCCTGGTTCAGGTCATCATCAGGCCACACAACGGCCATAAAAATACTCCTTACAAGGGAACAGTGAACCAACCGATTCACAGAAAAACTACACACAGCCCCGCGGTGCGAGACGCTTCACCGCGCCCCGCACCACAGGCCATATCACCCACCGGGGCGCACTAACGCACGGGATTCTTACCCTCAAAATCAGGATCCGAAATCGCCAACGAACACACCACACGTGCCATCTGCATATCAGATTCCTTCACCAACAGGTCATCATCCTGCTGCATACGCAACAACGCATCCAACAAAGAGCGGTTATCCGCCTTACGGCGCAACATACGGCGAAGCTCAGACTCAGCCTGACGGCGCAACGGGTAATGGTACAGCTTATCCAGCACCTTCCGCTCCCGCTCCTGCAGCTCCAAAGTATCCAGCGAAGCCGTGCTATCAGCCCCGTAGAAACGACGGAACACCTGACGGCGCACACCACGCAGATTACCGTGCGTAGTGCCCTCCTGCCGCAAAACATACTGAGTCAACTTCTGCTGCAGATCATAATCCTTCGGGTCAGTTTCCTGACTCGGAGTCGAATACTCCGCATAGAACAAGCCCAGAGCCTTCGCCGGCGGCACCATGCGCTCCTTCACGCTGTCCGAAGCCGGGTCATACGACCTCACCGCAAACAGGTCAATCTCAGCGTTCGTGCGCACATACGACACCATCAAAGCATTATCATCCGCCGGATGAACAGCCGATTCACCACGCAACGCACGAGTAGCCAAACGCTTATCCTGCATCTTCATAATCCGCTCAGCATCCTCAGGATACTTCTTCGCAAAATCAGCCCAACGCTCCGCAGCCTCAGACACCGCGTCAATACCCTCTTCATCAGGTTCCGAACTATCCAGATTACCCGAGTAGAAATCCTCAAGAGTACGAGCCGCAGCATCATCAGAAGACATATCAGTAAAGAACGCCTGATCAGCACCAAAAGCCTTAGCGGCAGACTCCAAACGCTCACGAATACGCGAACGCAACTTCAAAGTCCTCTCCACCGTCTGATGCGAAATCAGATACACGTTCACCTCATGATGAACCTGACCCACACGGTCCACACGACCCGCACGCTGAATCAGACGAATAATCGCCCACGGCAAGTCATAGTTCACCACCACGTGAGCATCCTGAAGGTTCTGGCCCTCAGACAGCACATCGGTCGCTACCAGCACACGCAGCTCAGGACCATTCAAGGCAGGAGCCTCCGCGTCAGATGCCTGCTCCGTCGGCACACGGTTCGACACCGGCGAGAAACAACGAGCATACGAAGCCGGATCATCAGTATCACCAGCCACTGCTTCCACGTTCTCAACGCCCAGCTTCCGCAGGCCCTCAGCAATGTAGTACGCAGTATCCTTATACTCCGTGAACACCAGCACCTTATCATTCGCGTGCTTCTGCTCAATCAAATCACGCAGAGCATGCAGCTTCGAGTCAGTCTCAACCTGCCACGTGCCAAAGCGCCTCAGCATAGCCTTAATCAGCTCGCTATCATGCTGCAAATCATCACGCAGACGAGACGTAAAGACCTTCGAGGAAACCCACCTCGTCTGAGCCGGTGCACTCTGAACCAGGCTCTCATACATCTGCTCCAGGTTTCCGCCCAGGTCCTGAACCTGCAGGCCATCCACAGACTCAAAATCAGCCGCGTCAGAACCTTCCAGACCCAACTGGTCATCCGAGAAACTACCCGTCGGAACGCTCAGCTGATGGTCAATCGCATAAATCCACAGCTCATTACGAATCAACTGACGAGTCAACGACTGAATAAACGAATAACCCGAAGAGCTCAAACGCTTATACAGGCCCGAAAGCACAAAGCCACGCACATTACCACGACCCGAACGAGCCGCCTCGATAATCGCCCTATCCTCCGGAGAATGGTATGCACTCGGGTTGTCATACCCCGAAATGTCATAACGCGGCAGACGCAAATCCCTCAAATCATCAAGGGTCTGGTCATCCTCCATAAAACGAGCAGGGTCATCAGCCTTAAAACTATGGCTCACCGGCTGCGACACCCAATCCGGGTAATAGAACTTACCCGTCGACAGCTCCAGGTAGCTACGCTCCTTCGTCACCAAACCATCAGGAGAAGTCCACATCTCCGTCGGCGCCTGGCGCTTCGTGTACGCACGAGTACGACGCACCAGATGGTCACTCATCAGCGTGCGCCAATCCTCCGGCTCCTCAGAAATCTCAAAAGCACGCAGGGTCGACAGGTTACCCTCCAGCTTGTCGAACTTCCTCGGGTACTCCTTCAAACCTGCCTCCGGAATGATGCCCAGGTCAGCATCCTCATCAAGATACAGAGCAAGCTGCGCCTTTACATCGCTAAACGACAAGTTAAACGGGGTCGCGGTCAGAAGCAGAACACGCGACTCATTACGCGAGACATACTCCTTAATGGCACGCCACACCTGCGTATTCTCATTACGCAGATTATGCGACTCATCGCAAATCACCAGCTGATAACGCGCCAAATCAGGCAACTCAGCAGCCGCCATCGAATAGCGAACCACCTTGCCCACCACGTCATACTCACTCAGATGCTTATCCCACATCTGCTCCAAGTTCTTAGGGCACAACACCAGAACGCGCATATTCTCTTCGTTCTGCAACATCGACGCCACAGCAATCGCAGTCAAAGTCTTACCCAGACCCACCACGTCACCCAGCATCGTGCCGCCACGGCGCATCAAACGGCGCGCCAACGTATGAGCAGCCGACTTCTGATAATCCATCAGCATATGCTCCAACCGCGGAGAAAGCGCATACTCCTGCTCACCAAAACGAGCATCCTCAGACAGCTCATAGCAGACCTTCATATACACGTCATACGGGTCAGCCGGCTCAACCCACGACTGATCAATCAAATCAATAATCTCGCGGGTAATATCAAACGACGTACGCTCACGCCACAGCTTCTCAAACCAATTCTTCAACTTCGCCGCATGATCCGAATCAGTCAACTCAACATTGAGCTCCAAATTCGTATGCAAGCCCGGGCGAGTAAAGTTCGAAGAACCCACAAAGCCTACTACCGGGTAAGGGTTCCTCTCCTTCGGAGTATGCGCAACATACGTCTTACCGTGCAAGGCCTGCTTCGTGTACACCTTCATCTGCACACGACCAGACTCCAAATGCTCCTTCAAGGTCAACAAAGCCTGACGACGCGAAGAACTCGTACCACCAGCCATCAGCTGACCACGCAAATGCTGAACCAGCTCATCACGATAACCAGCACGCTCATCATTCTTCGGTGCCGAAGACACCGATTCGCCGCGCATCTCCGCCTGCGCCTCACGATGCATCTGCTCCGTAATCGAACGAGGCACCATACCCAGCAGAATACGAGCCACCGGAGTGCCCGGCTCAAACGGAGCCTGACCAATCTCATCAGCGAACTCATCCCACGCGCTCAAGTTCATATAGCCCGTCGCAATATCCAGACGGTCATAGTACTCCATCGTTCGATGCAGCGCGTCAGCAAGCTTCACGCCTCTACCTTCCTCCTGCGGAAGGTAACCAAGATTATCGTAAATTTCAGCCATGAAAATAACCTTTACATGTGAGTGATTAAAAAGTGAGTGAAAAACTACGCCGCAAGCAGCGCCTTAGCCAGCTCCAACTGAGCCTTAACCTTCGCAGTACGACGCTTACGGCCAAAAGTCGCCAACACAGCCGACTCAACATCCTGGCCCTCATCCATCAACTCAGGATTCTGCTCATAGAAGCGCCAAGCATTCGCAATCTCAACCGGGCTAATCTGGTCAAACTCGCGCACCGCACCATCCACCGAAGGACGGAACTCGCCATACTCCTCGCGCGGCTCTTCAACATGCCACACGAACTTATGCTCATCCACCTGCAGCTCAGGCATGCGGTCCGCCAAACGGATAATCCAGTCACGGTTCTTCTTCGCCAAACGGCTCACACCAAAGCACTGCGCCGCCAAAGTAGCCAAACGATCCACCTGAACCGGACCCTCAGCAGACACGATCTCTTCAAGAGCAGCAGACATCTGCTCCTTAGAACGTTTACTGCGCAGCGAATCGAAAATATCACGGTCACCCAGCGAAATCGGCTCCCACGGCTCAAACGGGTAACGGCCCTCCCCCACCGCAAGACACAGCGGAGGAACCGAGGAATCAGATGCCGGGGTCGGCTGAGAAGTCGAAGCAGGAGCCGCAGGCTGGGCAGGCTGCGGAACCGGTGCCGGGCGAGTAAACGCACCACGAGGCGCAGATACCTCAGTCTTCACCTCACGGGCAGCCGACGTAGCCTGACGAACCTCATCATCTAGCTCACGACGAACCGGTGCCACCTCACCAGCACCAAACAAATCAGCATGCACACGGTCCAGCTGACTCTCACACCACGCCTGCTGCTCCGGCGCACCCAACGCCTCAAAAAGACGAGCCGCCGAATCATAGATACGCACCGCGTCGTTACGGTCCAAATCAACATAATGCGCGCTCTTATTACGGAAAATACGCAAATCCTGCGCATAAGTACGCACCTTACGAGCACCGTCAGGCTCAAAAGGGAACTTATTGTTCGGGGGCCCCACAGGTTCAGTAAACATACGAAGCTGAACCTGAAGATCCTTCGGGTTATAGAGATCAGGATGGCGGAGGCGGTCACGATTCTCATCGTGAATCTTCAAAATGATGGTCCAGCCACGCTCTTCAAGAACCTTCTGAGGCATGAACTCCTTCTGAGCCAACAACCCAGTCAGCAGAGGGTCAAGCTCACGGCTCAGATAATACAGGCACGAGGAAATGTGAGCGTTTGCCTTTTCAATAGACATATAAAAACCATTTCGTTGTATGTGCAGCGGCGACCATTGCCACCACATTCATTATGCCTAATGAGAACGACATGTGCGTACCGGTTCGTCATTATGGGCCCCTCCCCCTATGAACGGTGAAAAGCCACATGTGTTCGGAACACATGTGGCTTCTCAGCGTAAAGAGCAGAAAATAGAAATCCGGCCCGTCTACTCCATCAAGAGTAGCGGGCCGAACGGTTAACTCAAGAGTACAAAAACCAGCACCTCGAATCAACACAGAAGGATAATTCTAAAAAGCCTACGCCTCCGAAGGTTTCGCGCCCGTCAGGCGGTACGCCTTGTACACGCCCGTCACGTTACGGACCACGTTCAGCACGTGCTCCAGCATGAAGCGGTCACCCAGCTCCAGGGCGAAGCGGTCCACCACGGTACGATCCTCCGAGGTGTGCACGCGCGCATCCAGAATGTTCACGCCCGACTCAGAGATCGCACGAATCAGGTCGCTCAGCAGACCCTTACGGTCCAGCGCCTCCACCTGAATCTGCACACGGTACGTAGCGGACGGAGTCGAAGCCCACTCGACCGTGGTCACGCGCGGCTCCTCGTCAGCGTTACGCATGTTCGGGCAGTCGCGGCGGTGCACCGAAATGCCGTTGTAGCGGGTCACAATGCCGATAATGTCATCCGGCGGGACCGGGGTGCAGCAGCGCGCAATCTTCGTCAGCACGCCCTCAGCACCGGGCACAATCACGCCGTTATCGCCAATCGCCTTGCGGGTCGACTTCAGCAGCGTCTCGTCAAAGTCGCTGACCTCAACCTCGGGTGCCGGCTCGTCGCCGCGGTGCACCTCAATCAGAGTCTCGATAACCTGCTTCGGCGGAATCTCGTTCTCACCAATCGCACGGTACAGCGACGCCACATCGTTCTTGTGCAGCAGCTGAGCCACCTGAGTCATAATCTCCGGGCTCATCATCTTCTGCAGCGGCAGCTCGCTATTGCGCATGCTCTTGGTGAGCATCTCGCGGCCGGCGAGCAGCGCCTCCATGCGGCGTTCCTTCGCGAAGTACTGACGAATCTTCGTGCGAGCGCGCGAGGAACGAACGAACTTCAGCCAGTCCTCGCTGGGTCCGGCGTCTTCATTCTTCGTGGTCATAATCTCCACGGTCGCGCCGGTGGGCAGGACCGTGTGCAGCGGCACCAGGCGGCCGTCGACCTTCGCGCCCACGGTGCGGTCGCCAACCTCACTGTGGATGGCGTAGGCGAAGTCCACCGGGGTGGAGCCGTTGGGCAGGGCAATCGCCTCGCCGTTGGGGGTAAGGACCACGATTTCGTCGGTGTCGAGGGTCTCGGCGAGGGACTCGTAGAACTTCTCCGACTCCGGGTTGGAGTTCGAAATCTCAGCAATGGACTGCAGAATACCGACGTTCATCATCGCCGAGGTCTGAGTGCTCGGCTCCTGCGGATCCTTCGCGGGTGCACCTGCGCGAGGCGCAACCTTCTCACCGCGCGATGCCGCCTTGTAACGCCAGTGCGCCGCCACGCCGTACTCAGCCTCTTCGTGCATCTTGTACGTGCGGATCTGAATCTCAAGCGGCAGGTTGCCCGGACCGTACACGGTCAGGTGCAGCGACTGGTAGTTGTTGTTCTTCGGGTTCTTAATGTAGTCCTTGAAACGGCCCGTCATCGACGGCCACAGGGACAGCACGTGGCCGAGCACGGTGTAGCACTCCGCCTCTTCCTCGACCATGATGCGCACCGCGAGGATGTCGTTAATCTCGTCGAAGCTGCGGCCCTTGGTCTTCATCTTCTGATGAATCGAGTAGTAGTGCTTCGGGCGGCCCGTCACGGTCGCGTCGATGCCCACCTCTTTCAGGCGCTCCGTAATCTTGGTGCGCGCCTCGTTCAGGAACTTCTCCAGGGCGGGGGTGCGTTCGCCGACCATGCGCACCATCTCGGCGTAAATCTCCGGGCTCATGGCGGCGAAGGAGAGGTCCTCCAGCTCCCACTTAATCGTGTTCAGGCCCAGGCGGTGCGCGAGCGGCGCGTAAATCTTCAGGGTCTCCTCCGCCTTCTTCGCGGCGGAAGCCTGCGGCACGAAACGCCAGGTGCGGGCGTTGTGCAGGCGGTCGGCAAGCTTAATGAGCAGCACACGGATGTCCTTGCTCATAGACAGCACGAGCTTACGAATCGTCTCGATGGAGGCGTTCTCGCCGTACGTCATCTTGTCCAGCTTGGTCACGCCGTCGACCAGGTAGGCGACCTCCTCGCCGAAATCTTCGGTGAGCTGCTCCATCGTGTAGTCGGTGTCTTCCACCGTGTCGTGCAGCAGGCCGGCAGCGAGCACGGGGCCGGTCGCGCCCATCTCCGCAAGAATCGCGGTCACCGCCACCGGGTGCGTGATGTACGGGTCACCGCTCTTACGCTTCTGACCCTCGTGGTAGTGGTTCGCCACCTCGTAGGCGCGCTGCAGCACGCGGATATCCTCGTCGGGGTGGTAGCGGCGCACCGCGCGCACGACCGGCGCAATCATGGGTGAGAAGTGAATCGTTTCGCCGTTCGCGTCTGAGGTTTGCATGGTGGTGCGGCCGCCGAAAACCAGGCGGTTCGGCCTGCGCCCACCGGCAGCCATGACGCGGTGCGAGCCGCGGTGCTTCTTCGCGACGGATGCATCCGGCTCGGGCAGGGGAATCGGGCCGGCGGGGCGAACCGCGGGCTTGTCCTCGGCTTCCGCAGCAGGATGCGCCGCGGTGTTCTGGTGTGCTTCCGCTCGGTTAGCGTCAGCCCGATTCGACGCGGGCTGGGAGGGCTTCACCTGGGCGGCCTCGTTCGGCGCGTGGGTCTCAGCGTTGGCGTTCACGGCAGGTTCTGCACTCATTCCAGGCTCCTTCGGGCTCACGATAATCAGCCGCGCGCGCGGGTTCCTCATCGTTGAAAGCTACCACCGGGCCGGTTGGCTGGCTCACACGCGGGCGCACAGCTTCTTCTACTCTTATCGTACCCAGCGGCCCGGAAGGCACCAAACTATGCGGCGTTTTGACACGCCCCAACCGCACACGCCCCAACCGCACACGCCCGGGCAGGCTAAACCGGGCACGCTAAAGGGGAGCCGACACCTTTCGGTATCGACTCCCCCAGTATCGGCGAGAACGCGGGCTAGTCGCTCACGTTCACGCGGTGAATCTCAATCGTCGCGCGGGCCGGCTTCTTGACCGACTTCTTGGCGGGTGCCTCCGCGGAATCCTCGGAGTCATCAGCCGCGGAATCCTCAGAGTCAGACTCCTCAGCCTCCTCGTCGTCCTTGAAATCGCCGCTCTCAACCTTCGCGGTGTGCTCGCGAATCTTAGCCTCACCCAAGCGGAGCGTCGCGTACAGCGGGGCAGACACGAACAGCGTACCGAACATGCCCACCAGAATACCCACGAACAGCGACAGCGACAGATCCTGCAGCGTACCCGCACCCAGCATGAACGCACCAATGAACAGGATCGCGCCCACCGGCAGAACACCCACGATTGCGGTGTTAATCGAACGGACCAGGGTCTGGTTCACGGCCAGGTTAATCTGCTCGGCGAAGGTCGTGTCGCGGCGTTCCAGCACGCCGTCCGTGTTCTCACGGATCTTGTCGAACACCACCACCGAGTCGTACAGCGAGTAGCTCAGAATCGTCAGGAAGCCGATAATTGCACTCGGAGTAATCTCAAAGCCGAACGCGGCGTACAGGCCGACCGTCACCACCACGGTGAAGAACAGACCCGCGATAGACGCCAGCGACATCTTCCAGGTGCGGAAGTAGAAGGCCATACCCACCAGGGCCAGGATTACGAACACCACGAGGCCCCAGAAAGCCTGACGGGTCACATCCGCACCCCAGGTCGGGCCCACGAACGAGGAGGTCACGTCATTCTCAGAGACGCCGTACGCCTCCTGCAGAGCCTTCTTCACCTGCAGGGTCTCGTCGTCGCTGAGCTTGCTCATCTGCGCGCGAATCGTGCCCGGCGCAATATTGGTCACGTGAACCTCGGAGGCGTCCTTCGCCTTCTCATGAATGACGCGCTCGCCGGTTGCGACATCGACGTGCGCGGTCTTCGAGACCACGAATTCCGAACCGCCGCGGAAATCAATACCCAGGTTGAAGCCTCCACCAACCGCCGGAATCAGAACCGAGACGGCCATCAGCAGCGCGGCCAGGGCCAGCCACAGGCGGCGCTTACCCACGAAGGGGTACGAGCGGGCGCCCGAGTGCAGGTCGTTACCGAAGCGGGCAAAAGCATTAGGTTTCACATCGGTAGCCATGCCTAGCTCTCCTTCTTCTCGTCCGAAGCGGAAGCGGCACCATCAGAGGCCGACTCCTCAGCCGCACGTTCTGCACGGCGACGCTCAGCGATGCTCAACTGCTTCTCCTCCGGGGTGCGGATGCGACCGGCACCCCGGTACAGCGGCGTGGAACCCAGCGACTCAGGCGACAGACCCGAGTGGCGGTGACCCTCGCCGAAGTAGCGGGTGTTCGCCAGCAGAGTCAGCGCCGGGTGGGTGAACAGGTAAACCACCAGAAGGTCGGCGATTGCGGTCAGGCCCAGCGTGAACGCGAAGCCCTTCACCGAACCCACGGACACCACGTACAGCACCACGGCGGCCAGCAGGTTCACGGCCTTCGACGCCAGAATCGTGCGGGATGCGCGCTTCCAACCGTGGTTCACGGCCGAGGGAATCGTGCGGCCCGCACGAATCTCGTCACGAATACGCTCAAAGTACACGATGAACGAGTCGGCCGTCGCACCAATCGCCACGATCAGACCGGCCACACCGGCCAGAGACAGGCGGTAGTTCAGGGCCCAACCCAGCAGGGCGATCGCCTCGTACGAAATGATGCCGGCAACCACCAGCGACGCAATCGTCACGAAGCCCAGCAGGCGGTACTGGAACAGCGAGTAGATGAACACCAGCAGCAGACCGATCAGGCCGGTTAGCAGACCCACGCGCAGCTGCTCCGAACCCAGGGTTGCAGAAATCTGCTGCTCCGACTGAATCGTGAAGCTAATCGGCAGGGCGCCGTACTTCAGCTGATCGGCGAGAGCCTTCGCCTGCTGCTCGGTGAAGTTACCGGTAATCTGCGGCTTACCGTCAGAAATCACGGCCTGCGAAATCGGGGCGGACAGCACCTTGCCGTCCAGCATAATCGCGAAGCGAGCACGCGCATCAGAGGAGTTCTGGGCACGAATCGCGTTCAGGCGGGAGGTGATGTTCTGGAACTTTTCGCGGGCGGCATCGTTGAACTGAATGGTCACAGCCCAGCGACCGGTGGTTACGCCCTGGCCGCTGGTCTCCTGGGTGTGGCTCGCGGTAGAAATATCGCTACCATTCAGCTCCACAGGACCCAGAATGTACTTCTCCTTGCCGTCGGCGGAGCAGGCCACCATCGGCTTGGTCGGGTCGGCGCTATCCGCGTCCTCGCTGCGGGCCGCGGTGCAGTCCTTCGCCTCGTACTGCTTGTACAGGTCAGCGGTAATCCAGTTGCGGTCCGAACCGTCTGTCGGCTCGGCGGTCGGCTTGGGTAGCTTGTCGTCCGCGGTGCGGGATCCCTCGGCAACCGCGGCGCCTTGACCGGCCACCAGGACCGGGCGGAACGTCATATTTGCGGATGCCTGAATCAGCTGGCGGGTCTCGGAGCTAATCGTGCCGGGAACCGAGACGACCACGTTGTTACCCGAGCCGAAGGAGGTGGTGACCTCCGCCTCAGACACGCCGGCGCCGTCAACGCGCTGACGAATAATCTCAACCGCCTGGTTCAGCTGCTCCTGGGTAACGTTCCCGTCCGATGATCCGTTGACCTTCGGGGAGAGAATCATCTGCGTACCACCCGAGAGGTCCAGGGCCAGTTTCGGTGCCCAGGAGCCTCCCGAGTAGGTGCTGCCGAAGATGCCGGCAGCCATCACAACCATGAGCAGGACCATCGAGAGGAGCGCCCCTCGCGCGGCTGCAAGCGGTGAACGCTTAGCCATAATGTTCCTTCT
>ERZ772904.221-NODE-221-length-17394-cov-8.34754_pt1 | contig 17394 bp, 11 predicted proteins | sample MGYA00512122_ERZ772904 | MGnify/ENA primary metagenome ERZ772904 (study PRJEB29015, sample SAMEA2738104) | human oral metagenome | biome: human oral; feature: human-associated habitat; material: saliva | place: China | collected 2269 ... | reverse complement strand
GAACCCGCGCAGGGTCAGCGACATCAGGTGCACAAGGGGCCTTTCTGCAGAAGAAGGTGCCGGATTTGGAACGCCGCCGCGGCGAAGCCCATCGGCTCGAACCCGCAGCTCGAACCTGCAGGTCGGGCCTTTCGGGTGTGTGGGCGGCATCCCTCTAGTGTACGCGGTGCGGGGTCCGCCCGGGGCTTACGCGCGCGGTGAACGGGGCCGTCCAGAACGAGAAATAAGTGGGGGTCTCCTCCACGCCATGCGGTACATTGGAAAGAAGCATATGACATCTGCGGGGAAGCAGCACGCCTCCCCGCTTTTGCGTATGCACCCACTGACTTCTACCTCAAAGGCCCACATGTTGAATGAACCCGCCGATAAGGTCGGCACAAACTCCGACATTCGTCATTCCAACGCTGCGCTGCTCTCCATCGCCCACGAGCTACCGCCCGAGATTGTCACGAGCGACTATTTTGACGAACAGCTGGCCGATACCTACAAGCGCCTGAAGATGCCCAAGGGCCTGCTTGAGCGCCTTGCCGGCATTAGCACCCGCCGCGGCTGGGCCGAGGGGCAGACTTTCGAGGACGGCGTGGTCGCCGCCGCAGAGAAGGCTATCGAACAGGCGGGTATTGACCGCTCCCAGATTGGTCTGCTCATCAACGCCTCGGTCACGCGCGATAACTTCGAGCCCGCCGTATCGGTGGGTGTGCACGACCGCCTGGACCTGCCGCGTCACGCCCTAAACTTCGATATTACGAACGCATGCCTGGGCTTCGTGAACGCGATGACTGTCGCCTCCACCATGATTGATGCGGGCGCTATCGACTACGCCCTGATTGTCGCTGGTGAGGATCCCTCCCCGTGGCACCGTACCGCGGTGCGCATCCTGAACAACCCCGATTCGACCCGCGAGGACGTGCTGGCCCAGTTCGCAACCCTGACCCTAGGTTCGGGTGCGGCGGCGGCCGTGATTGGTCGCGCGGACCGTCATCCGGAGGGTCACCGCATCATCGGTTCGGTGTCCCGCGCGGGCACCGAGCACCGCAACCTGTGCATCGGCGGCGAGGCCGATCAGGGTATGAACACCGACGCCGAGGGCCTGCTCAGGCACGGCCTGGAGCTCGTGGCGCAGGCCTGGGAACAGGCGCACGAGGACGGCTGGGAGTGGAACAACATGACCTCCTACGTGACCCACCAGATTTCGAACGCCCACACGAACGCCATTATCGAGGCGGTCGGCATCGAGCGCGACCGTATCCCCCTGACCTTCCCGAAGTGGGGCAACGTGGCCGCCGCGGCGCTGCCGATGACCCTGGCCGAGTGCGCCCCCACCTATAGGGAGGGCGACCGTATTCTGTGCATGGGCGTGGGTTCGGGCCTGAACACCGCCCTGCTCGAGATTCAGTGGTAGCGACTCACCCCCGCGGGCCCTTCAGCCCGTTCGCCGCCCCCAACCCGGCATCCCCTCACCGATTCCGCTAACCGCCGAAGCCCTCGGCTGGAAGGACCCCCAGTATGCGTCACCTGAACTTCCCCAAGACCCAGCCTCCCTACAACCCGGAGGAGTGGGCGGGCGTGGACCCGCGCTACTCCCACCGGCTGGAGGTGCCCACCACCGCCCCCATTGAGCGGCGGGCAAAGCAGGCGGACGCGCGCCGCTGGCACTACCTGGACAACCTACCGGTGCTCGCCGAACGCGGACTGGAGCCCATCGGCACGATTCTGTGCGTGCACGGCAACCCGACCTGGTCGTACCTGTGGCGCACCGTGCTGGATGCGGGCGTGAACGAGCGCACCCCCTGGCGCGTGGTGGCGGTCGACCAGATTGATATGGGCTTCTCGGAGCGCACCCACCTGGACCTGGAGGGCGAGCGCCGCAGCCTGGAGGACCGCATCGCCGACCTGGGCGACTTTACGAAGGCCCTCGGCCTGGATCAGACCGATCAGCCGGTCGTGACCCTCGCCCACGACTGGGGCGGCCTCATTTCCTTTGGCTGGGCCCTGGAGCACCGCGACCTTCTCTCGGGCGTGCTGCTGACCAACACCGCGGTGTACCACGACGGCATTGAGAACATTCCCGCCGCCCTGCGCCTGGCGTTGGGCGTGCACGAGCTGGGCACCCGTGATTCCACCGCGTTTATTGATGTGACCCTGGGCCTGGCCCAGAACGAGGGCCGCCTGCCCGAGCCCGGAACCCCCGGCGCTGGCCCCGCGGGCGGCCCCCTGCCGCAGCCGATGGGTAAGCAGCCCAAGCGCCTGTACCCGAGCCCGCTGAACGAGGCGATTTACCGCACCTACCGCGCCCCCTACGCCCACCCGGCCTGGCGCGAGGGCGTGCGCAACTTCGTGGGCGATATTCCGACCGGCACCGACGTGCCCTCGTACACGCCCATGCAGCGCATTGCCGAGCAGATCCGTGACCTGGACGTGCCCGCGTTCTTCCAGTGGGGCACGAAGGATCCGGTGTTCCAGCGCCGCTACCTCTTCGACCTGATGGAACGCATGCCGCAGGCGAAGGTGCACCGCTACGAGAAGGCTTCGCACCTGGTGGCCGAGGATTACGATATCGCCGCGCCGATCATGTCCTGGCTCGCACAGACCTTCGGAACCCGCGGCGAAGACGGTTCCCTGGTTCCGGCGCGCAACGCTGAGGCCGAACACCGCGCCGCCCGCGCGCGCCGCCACGGCCTGGACGCCGAAACCTCGGCGGGAGCCGCCGGCGAGGGTACCGTTGCTGAGGGCGCTGTTCCCGAGGCGTTCCGCCCCATGCTCGCGGCCCTCACCGAGCGCGCCGACGACACCTCCGTGGCCGTGGTGGACATGGACCCCAAGGGCGATGGCACCACCGTGAGCGTGACCCTCACCTGGGCCGGGCTGAACCGCCAGGTCAACGCCGCCGCGGCCCGCCTTCACGCCCTGGGCGTGCGCCCGGGCGACCGCGTGAACCTCATGGTGCCGCCCGGTGCACGCCTGACCACCCTGATCTACGCCTGCCTGAAGCTCGGCGCGGTCATCGTCGTGGCCGATACCGGCCTGGGCCTGGCGGGCTTGACCCGCGCGCTGAAGGGCGCCAACCCGAGCTTCCTGATCGGTATTCCCGCCGCGTTGACCGCCGCCCGCACCCTGCTCTGGCCGGGCAAGCGCATCTCGGTGGAGCCGCTGGGCGCCGCGCAGGAGAAGCTGCTGGGCGTTGCCGGTTCCGTGTTCGCTGCCTCCGCCGAGGGACGACTCGGCGAGCCTATCCCCACCCCGACCGTGGTGGAGTTCCCCTCCCCCGTTCCGGATGCCGACGCGGCGGTGCTGTACACCTCCGGTTCGACCGGCCCGGCCAAGGGCGTGGTGTACACGCAGCGGCAGCTGGCGGGTATGCGCGATGCCATCGCGAACACCTACGGTTTTACGCCCGGTAGCGGCCTGGTGGCCGGCTTCGCGCCCTTCGCGCTGCTGGGTCCGGCACTGGGCGCGACCAGCGTGACCCCGACCATGGATGTGACCCGCCCGAAGACCCTGACGGCCTCTGCCCTGGCCTCGGCCGCGGCGGCCATCGACGCTTCGGTCGTGTTCGCCTCCCCCGCCGCCCTGGTGAACGTGGTGGCGACCGCCGACGGGCTGAGCACTGAGCAGCGTGCGGCCCTGGCGAAGGTTCAGACGGTGCTGAGCGCTGGCGCGCCGATTCCCGTGCCTCTGCTGGAGGCGCTCTCCGCCCTGGTGCCGAACGCTTCCCTGCACACCCCCTACGGCATGACCGAAGGCCTGCCGGTGACCGATGTGTCCTTCGAGATGATTCGCCAAGCGATTGCCGAGGGCACCCCGAATGCCGCCGGTGAGGTGCTTGACCCGTTCGCCCGCGACGGCGTGTGCGTTGGTTTCGCGGTGTACGGCGCGGCGGTGGCTATTGCGCCGCTGTTGCAGGACGGTTCGGTCGCGGATGAGATGACCCACGAGCCCGGCGTGACCGGCGAGATTCTGGTCTCGGCACCGCACGTGAAGGACCGCTACGACACCCTGTGGGTCACCGAGGAGCAGTCCATTAGCACCCCGGGCTGGCATCACACCGGTGATGTCGGTCACCTGGACGCTTCGGGTCGCCTGTGGGTTGAGGGCCGCCTCGCCCACGTGCTGCTGACCTCCCAGGGCGTGCTGACCCCGGTGGCCGCCGAGCAGTCCGCCGAGTCGCTGCCGGAGGTGCGCCGCGCCGCCCTGGTTGCGGTGGGCCCCGCCGGAACCGCCGCCCCCGTGCTGGTCGTCGAGGCTTCCGCGAACACCGCCGTCCTGGAGGCGCGTCAGTCGGCCTCCGCGTTCAAGCGCGCCCTGCTCGACCGCGTTCCCGGCGTGGGCCGCTTCCCCATCGCGGAGGGCGTGGCCCCCTTCAAGCTGTCGCAGCTGGTGCGCCGAAAGGTCGCCGAGGATACCGGTGTGGAGGTGGCCGCCGTGCTGGTGGTGCACGAGCATCCGACCGATATTCGCCACAATTCGAAGATTGACCGCCCCGCCCTGGGCGAGTGGGCGGCTAAGGTCCTCGCCGGGGCGTAACCCGCCGGGTCTTTACTTTCTAAGGAGCATGATGTCCCCTCGTTCTTCTCGTGGGTCCTCTTCTCGCGAGGCTGCGCCCCATCTATCTGCGCCCCGCCTGTCGACCGCGCACACGGCGGCCTCCCCCACGGCTCGTTTCCGTAAGCCGGCGCGCCCCCTGGCCACCCGCTACAGCGACCCCGCGCCGCGTTCCCTGCGCGCCATCGAGGAGTCGGACTTCGCACCGCGTATTGGCGAGCGCATCCTCTTCACGGGCGCGTCGGGCCTGCTGGGTCGTGAGAGCGTGCTGGAGCTGCTGCGCGTCGGTTATGATGTGCGCGTTCTGCAGCGCGGCGACTCGGGCATCGCGGCCCTGCTACCCGATTCGATTCGCCCCCGCTTTGAGCAGGTGCGCGGCGATATCACGAACGAAAAGGTCGTCGACGAGGCCATGACCGGCGTGGACGGCGTGGTGCACGCGGCCGCGAAGGTTTCGGTCAGCGGCGAGTGGGCCGACTACGAGCGCATCAATATTGGCGGAACCCGCGTCATGCTGCAGGCCGCGGTGAACCATTCGGTGCGCACTTTCCTGCACATCTCCTCGCCCTCGGTGGCCCATGCGGGCTCTTCCATCGTGGGTGACGGCGCCGGCGAGGCGTCCCCGGAGCACGCGCGCGGCAACTACGCTCGCTCCAAGGCGGCCGCCGAGCTGCTGGTTCTGGAGGCGAACGGCACGCCTCTGCCCGGCGGTGGGGTCATGCACACCGGCGCGCTGCGCCCGCACCTGATGTGGGGTCCGGGCGATACCCAGCTGGTCGAGCGTATTCTGGAGCGTTCCGCCGCGGGTCGCCTGCCGTTGCTTTCGGGCGGTACGGGCCTGATTGACACGCTCTACATTGATAACGCCGCGGATGCGCTGGTGCGCGGCTATCAGCGCCTCGACGCCTTTGCGGGCCGGGCGCTGGTGGTCACGAACGGTCAGCCGCGCACCATTGCCGAGCTACTGGGCGGTTTCTGCGAGGCGGTCGGCGTTCCCGCCCCGCGTTTCTCGGTTCCGGCGAAGGTTGCGGCCCTGGCTGGGCGCGTGATTGAGCGCGTGTGGGAGCGTCTGCCGAAGAACGTGACCGCCGGCGATGAGCCGCCCATGACGGAGTTCCTCGCCGAGCAGCTGTCGACTGCGCACTGGTTCGATCAGCGCCGAACCCGCGAGCTTCTGCAGTGGGAGCCCTCGGTGTCGATTGAGGAGGGCTACGAGCGTCTGGGGGCTTTCTACGAAGACAGGTACAGCCGCTAGGCGCAGACCCCCTACGCCTCCTCCCCCCCCCCAGCCTTTTCTGCCGGCTCTTGCCGCGGCGGGTTTAAATGAATGACGGCGTAGCTATATCCCCCGTTTTCGGGAGGAACGTAGCTACGCCGTCATTTTTGCGCCGGAGCGTCTATCTAGCGTGATGCTTTACGGAGCTTTTATCTAGCCCGCGCTTTTACCTATCGGGCGCGCGGCGCCCGCTGGCAGTGCGGGCAACGATAGGAGGAGCGGTTCTGGAACGGCTCGCGCACGATTAGGGAGGTGCGGCCCGCCTCCGCGCAACGGTGGCAGGGTTCCCCGGCACGACCGTAGGCGTTCAGCGAACGCTCGAAGTACCCCGACTCGCCCAGCACGTTCACGTACAGGGCGTCGAAGCTCGTGCCGCCAGCCGCCAGGGATTCGCGCAGCACCTGGGTGACCGCATCCAGCAGGTCGCGGGTCTGCGCGGCGCTCAGGGTGCGCGCGGGCTTCGCGTAGTGCAACCGCGCCCGCCACAGCGCCTCGTCGGCGTAGATATTGCCCACCCCGGAGATTACCGACTGGTCCAGCAGAACCTTCTTAATGCCGCTGGAGGTGCGCAGGAACTTGCGGCGCACCGCCGCGGGGTCGAAGAACTCGTCCAGCGGGTCGCGGGCAATGTGCTTGACCGCTTCGGGCACGAGAAAACGCTCCGGTACTTCACCCGATGCTACTTCATTCACTGCAACCGCCGCGGGGATATCCGGCACGAGCGGGCTGAGGAACATGCCGCCAAAGATGCGCTGGTCCACGAAGAGCAGACGCTGCCCGGCACCCGCCTCACTGGAGGCAGTTCCGACAGGTCCCAGTTCCAGGGCCACGCGCAGGTGCCGCGGCTGCTCATCAAAGGCCGCGCGAGCCTCCGTTTCATTACCCGAATCGCTGCCCGAGTTGCTGTCCGATTCGCCGCCCGGCTCATCGCGCACGAGCAGCTGACCGCTCATGCCCAGGTGCACCACGAGCGCCTCATCGGCGAGCGCACCGTCCGCCTCGCTCAGGGTCAGCCACAGGTACTTGCCGCGGCGGTAGGTACCGCGCAGCGCCCTGCCGGTGAGCGCCGCTTCGAAGTCGGCGGGGCCTGGCAGATGCCTGCGTAGCGAACGCGCATCCAGCACTCGCACCGCCCGTACGGGGCGGCCCACCGAGTGCTCGGCTAGACCTGCGCGGACGGTTTCTACCTCGGGCAGTTCGGGCACGGTTCTCTCCCTTCAACGGTCCGCGGGTGAGGCTGCGGGCCTAGACCAGCATACGGTAAGCCTGCTCGGCGGCCAGGCGCTCCGCTTCCTTCTTGCTCGGGCCCACGCCGGTGCCCGTCTTCTGGTTCGCCACGATTGCAACCGCAGTGTACACGCGCGCGTGGTCGGGGCCTTCGCCGGTGACTTCATAGCTGACGTCCCCCCAGCCGCGGGCGGTGGCGAGGTTCAGCAGGTCGGTCTTCCAGTCGCGGCCGGAGTTCAGTACCTTCTCGTCGTCGAGCAGCGGCGCAATCAGGCGCAGAACCATCTCGCGGGCCGCCTCGCGACCGCACTGCAGGTAGGTCAGTCCGAAGATTGCCTCCATGGTGTCTGCCAGGATCGAGTCCTTGTCGGCGCCGCCGGTGTGAATCTCGCCCTTACCGAGCAGGATGTACCTGCCCAGATCCAGGTCGCGTGCCACCTTCGCCAACGCCACGGTGGACACCACCACGTGGTGCAGTTTCACGAGCTCACCCTCGGGCAGCTCCGGATAGCGGCGGTACACCTCCTCGGCGATAGCCAGGGAGAGCACCGAATCGCCCAGGAACTCCAGGCGCTCGTTGTGCTCCACCCCGGGGTTCTCGAAGGCGTAGGAGCGGTGGGTTAGGGATAGCAAAAACGTCTCGGCGTCGATATCGACCCCGAGACGTTTACGCAACTCCCTAGTATCAACACTAGGAAATTCAGTCATAAGGATTCACCGCTTCTTAGGCGTCTGCAACCTTACGGCCCTTGTACTCCAGGAACAGGGCGTTGCCTGCAGCGTCGGTTACAACCTTTGCCTGGTGGGGCAGGCTGTAGGTCACGCGACCGTTTTCAACGGTCTTAACCAGCTGGGGCACGGATGCCTTCCACTGGGAACGGCGTGCGCGGGTGTTAGCGCGGGACATCTTGCGCTTGGGAACAGCCACAGCTATCTCACAATCTCTAGTAACAACAATTTAGTTTTCGGTATCTGCGCCGAGCAGGCCCTGCAGGGCCGACCAGCGCGGATCCAACACCTCGTGATGATGCCCGGGGTCATCCTCCAGGCGCGCACCGCAATCGGCGCACAGACCCTGGCAGGTGTCCCTACAAACAGGCTGGAACGGCAGTTGAAGGATTACTGCGTCCCGCAGAGCCGGTTCAAGGTCGATCGAATCATCCTCAACGGCGTACTGCTCATCTACTTCATCTTCGGGGCCGCCAGCCGGGGCCTTCTCAAAGACGAAAAGCTCTTGAATATTGGCCGACATCTCGTAATCAATCGGATCCAAGCAGAGGCTACACTCGCCGTGTACATCCACAACGACGGAGCCGGTAACTAGGATACCATCAACAACAGACTCCATACGAATATCGAGGTCAATATCCGAACCCTCTTCCACGCCGATGAGCGTGTTACCCAGGTCTGCCGGTGCGGGCAGAACCTCAGCGAGAGTTTCCATGGTGCCAGGGCGGTGAATCAGGTTAGTGACTGATACCACCAGCGGCGATGCGTCTGCACGTGAAATGGCGTTTCTCCTTACGAAATGTATAAACCAAAGTCCCATTTTAGGGGTGGTTCGCGCGGTTAATCAAGATTAAGGCTCTTTTAAATCCAATTAAGTGGCGCTCACCTCTTAAATATCCCCTTAAGGAGGCGCCGCGCGGCGCTTAACCGGCCGGCCGGGAGGCTGCAGAGGCGGTTAAGCGCCCGGTCGGCGGTGCGGGAGCCGTATCGATGGGCATGTCGGCGGGCATGCCGGACGGGTGCGTCCGCCGGTTTTGCGGGGCTCTCTACTAGGCGCTCTTCAGGGCGCGGGCCACCGCCTCCGGCACGAAGGGGGTCACGTCACCACCCAGCGAAGCCACCTCGCGAATAATGGTCGAGGACACCGCCCCGTAGCGGTCCTCACCCGCCAGGAACACGGTCTCCACGCGCGCCAGGTGACGGTTCATGCTCGCCATGGGAGCCTCGTAGCTGTAGTCCGTGGCCGAGCGCAGGCCCTTGACCAGCACCTTCGCGCCGCGCTCGGCCGCGTACTCGGCCAGCAGCACGCCCGGCGGAATCGGCTCCACGCTCACGCCCCCGATGCCGAGCTCGAGCAGGGATTCCTCCACGAGCCGCACGCGCTCCTCGAGGGAGAAGCGGTACTTCTTTGCGCTGTTATGGGCCACGCCCACGATGACTTCATCGAAGAGCTCGGCGGCCCGGGCAATGATTTCCAGGTGACCGTGGTGCACGGGGTCGAAGGATCCGGGGCACAGGGCAATCATGCGGTAACCTCCGCGGTGTCGAAGTGGTGAGGGGCGGTTTCGTCGGCAGAGTCGTCGGCGGGATCGTCTCCGTCGGCCGGCTCTTCGGGCTCAACGTAGTAGAGCACCGTCTCGCCGTGCTGGCGGGTCGAGAAGCAGTGCAGCTCGCCGCCCCATTCGGGTTCCGCATCGCGCGAGGAGCGTTCCACCACCACGACGGCACCCGGGGCGAGCTTGGGGGTCAGCGCCCGCATGAGCTCGCGCACCTGCTCGTTCGGCATGGCGTAGGGCGGGTCAACGAACACCAGGTCCCACGGGCCCGATGCGGTCTGCACGTAGCTCAGCGCCTGAGACTGCTGCACGCGAGCCGCAGAACCGGCAGCTTTGCCGCCCATCGCCTTCTGCACCGCCTCGACGTTGCGACGAATCACCGCAACCGCCTTCGGGTAGGTGTCCAGCAGGGTCACGGAGGCCGCTCCGCGGGAAAGCGCCTCGCATCCCAGCGCGCCGGAGCCACCAAAGGCATCCAGCACGCGGGCGTCGCGTAGCAGGTCGTAGCTCTCCAGCTTGGAGAAGAGGGATTCCTTCACCCGGTCCGTGGTGGGACGCGTGTTGTCCCCCGGCACCGAGGCCAGGCGCACGCCTCCGGCGGCACCGGCAATAATGCGGCTCATAGGGTCTCTCCTCTGAAGTAGTCGACTAACTAGGTAACGGCGGTTTTAGTAGGCGGTGGGCGGGCACGGTTTTAGCGAACAGCGGGCAGAGTGTGCTCCCCATTCCCCGAGCACCTATCCCCTGCCGAGGAAGGCCTCGCGGTCAGCGTCCAGGGCGCGGTCAATCGTGCGCGCCAGCGACGGGTGCTTCGCCAGCGTCGGGTCCTTCTCAACCACCGAGCGGGCATCCTCGCGGGCCCTCTCGATGATGTCGGCGTCGGCGAGCGCCCGCAGAAAGCGCAGGGTGCTCTTTGAGCCCGATTGTGCAGCACCCAGAATATCACCCTCGCGACGCTGAGCCAGGTCGATGCGTGAGAGCTCAAAGCCGTCCGTGGTGGAGGCGACCGCATCCAGGCGCTCGCGGGAGACACCGCCCTCCTCCTGGCGGGTGACCAGCAGGCAGGTGCCCGCGTAGCCGCCGCGACCCACGCGGCCACGCAGCTGGTGCAGACCCGAGATGCCGAAGCGGTCGGCGTCCATGATGATCATGAGCGTGGCGTTCGGAACGTTCACACCCACCTCAATGACGGTGGTGCTGATGAGCAGGTCAATCTCGCCGCGCTCGAAGGCGGTCATAACGGCGGTCTTCTCCGCCGAGTCCATGCGGCCGTGCAGGGTGCCGATGCGCACGCCGACGAGGGAATCCTCGGCGCTCAGGTAAGCGTGCATGGAGGCCACGGAGGTCAGCTGCACCTTGCCGTCGCTGCTGGCCCGACCACCCAGGCCGGGGGTACCTGCAACGGCCGGGACGGAGGCACCGAAGAACGCGGCGCCCTCCTCCAGGCCGTCGCCGTCATCACCGATTTTGGGTACGACAACATACACCTGGTGGCCCGCGTCGATTTCTTCGCGGGCGCGCTGCCACAGGCGGGAGGCCCAGGCGGGCTTCTCGGCGAGGGGCACCACGTGGGTCGAAATCTTCTGGCGGCCGGCGGGCAGGGTGTCCAGCACGGACACATCCAGGTCGCCGAACACCGTCATGGCGACGGTGCGCGGAATGGGCGTCGCGGTCATGACCAGCCGGTGCGGTAGGGCGCCGTCGGGGCCGCGCAGGCCGTCGCGCTGCTCCACGCCGAAGCGGTGCTGCTCGTCCACCACGACCAGGCCCAGGTCGTTGAAGCGCACGTCATCGGAGAGCAGGGCGTGCGTGCCAATCACAATCTGCGCAGTGCCGTCGGCGAGCTCCTTCAGCACCTGGCGCTTGGCTCGGGTACCCATGGAGGCGGTCAGCAGGCGCACGCGCACAGCCCCTTCGGGGATTCCTCCGGCAGAACCGTCAGACTCCTCGGGCGCGGCCATATCCCCCAGGATGTCCAGCACCGAACGCAGGTGCTGCTCGGCGAGCACCTCGGTCGGGGCGAGCATCGCGGACTGACCACCCGCATCGGCCACCTGCAGCATGGCGCGCAGTGCCACCACGGTCTTGCCGGAGCCCACATCACCCTGCAGCAGGCGGTTCATGGGCGATTCGCTCGCGAGGTCGGCGGAGATTTCCTCCCCCACCTTCCGCTGCCCCTCGGTCAGCTCGTATGGCAGCACCTCGAGCAGGCGATCGGCCAGGCCGTCCTTGATGGGCGGCCGGGCCTGCGTGCGGTGCGCGGCTCGGGCAGAGTGCAGGCGCGCCAGGGCGCTCTGCAGCACGAAGGCCTCGCGGTAACGCATCTGCGCCTGGGCGGCACGCCACGTGTCCTCGGTGTCGGGGGTGTGCAGGGCGCGGTAGGTCCAGGCGAGGGAGGGCACCTTGCGGGCGCGACGAATCGCGTAGGGCACCGGGTCCTCGAGCTCCTTGAGCGGAACCTTCTCCAGCAGTTGCTCCATGTACCCGGCGATGCGGTCGGTGGGCAGCTTGGCGGGGGCCCGGTAGACGGGCACGGGGGTGTTGGCGGCCTCGTTCATCTCGGAGCCGGAGGCGTCCTTCGAGAGCAGGGCGTAGTGCGGGTTGGTGAGCGTGTACTCGCCGCGGTAGATGCCGACTTTACCGGAGAACATCATGGTTTCGCCCTCGCGAATTTCGCGGGCGGCGGTCCAGGCGTTGAAGAAGGAAAGCTTCATCTGCGCGCCGATGAGCGGTGCGGGTGCGGGCACGCCAAAGAGGCCGCCCTGCTCGGGATGGTTCTGGGTAAAGTCGTCCTGCCCGTAGGAGTCGGCGTAGCCCGTGTAGGATGCGGGCGCGGCGAGGGAGTCGATGCGCGGGTTGTGCTGGCCGGTTGCCTGCCAGCGCAGACCCAGCCCGGATGCCCCCCGGGAGGAGGTGCCCGGGGCGGAGGCGTTGGCGCGGCCGGGGGTCACGGACACGGTCCCGATGCCGCCGAAGCCGCTCTCCTCGTGTGCGGAGGAGTCGGCGAGCCGGTCGGTGATGGTCACCTCGGTGATTTTGCCGCGGCGGGCCGCCATGGTTCGGGTGCTCACGTGCACCACGCGCGCAATGATGGTGACGTCCTGCCCCTCAACGAGTTCGGCAAAGGAGCTGAGCTCACCGCGCGGCAGGTACTTGCGCGGGAAGTATTCGAGCATCTGGCCGACCGTGGTGATTCCCAGGTGCGTGGCGATGGCCTTGGCGCTGGGGGCGGGCAGGTACTTTTTGAGGGGCGCGTTCTCGAGGCTGTCCTCGGCGGCGTAGCGCGCCAGGGCACGACTTTTGGCCTCCGCGGCAACTGATGCGGAGGGCGATTTCTCAGCCGGGGCTTTCCGTTCAGCCGGGGCTTTTCGTTCAGCAGGGGCCTTCTTCGCGGAGGCTTTCTGAGCTAGTTCTTTCTGCGCCGGTTTCTTTCGGGCGGGTGCCTTCCGTGCCGGCTTCTTCGGGGTAGATTCCTCCGGCTGATTCGTCTCCGGCTGAGCCGTCTGCCGGACGGCCAGCGCGATATCCACGAGCTCGTAGAGCGCATCGTCGGTCATGGCGTGTGCGGCGGGGCCCAGCGAATGTTTGAGCGCCCTGAGCGCTTTACGGTAGGGTGCGCTGGTTCGACGCGCGGCCCGTTCGCTCAGCTCCTCGCGACTCGCCTCGCCGCGGGCGAAGGCGGCAAGGTCACGGACGGTCAGCTCGGCCGTGGTGCGTAGCTGTTCGTCGCTGAGGAGGGGCACCCCGCGTTCCCTCTTGTGAGGTTCGGCGAGCGCAACGGGTTCAGCCGTCTCGGCGAGTTCGGCTGGTTCGGTGGGCGCGGCAGGCTCAGCCCCGAAAAGGCCCAGGTCCAGGGCCTCCTGTTCGGGGCTGTGCTTTGGGGTGCGGCGCGGGCTCATCCGCAGCCCTCCGCGTGGTGCCCGTCCGTGAGCGAGGAGATGCGCTCGTCCGACCACTCCCCGTAGGAGGTCACAAGTCGGCGGGCCGGCTCCACCTCGGGAACGTGCACGTGCACGGCCCAGAGGCCTGCGGCCATATCCAGCGGGGTGATGAGCAGGCTATCGCCCATGCCCTCCAGCTCGAGACGCAGCTGAGCCATCGCGAGGGGTTCGCAGCGCAGGGTACCCATGAGCTCCCAGCCACTCTCCCCCTCCTCTGCGGGAGTCTTCGCGCCCGGGGCGCCGGCACTCTGCGCGGGTGCCGCGGAGGCGGGGGTCAGCATGCTCCGGACCTCCTCCTCGCTCAGGGTTGCGCCCTCCCACCTCGGGTTGGCGTGCACGACGGCCAGGTAGAAGCCGAGAGCGCCGGCGTCCACGCTTCCGGCCAGGTGCGGTGCGGGCGGATGCTCGGCGGTGCGTTCCAGGGCCCTCAGCATGGCGGCGCGGCGGGCGCGGTTCAGAGGGGTTTCTGCACTCTCGGCATCCTCGGCACCATTCGCCCCGTTAGCTTCGGGCTCGCCAGCTTCGGGTTCATCAGCGCCGTGCGCAAGTTTCTTGGGGGCGTTCTCCCCCTCGGGGTAGTACAGCCCCAGGCTGGCCAGCTCCACCATGACGGAAAGCATCGTTGAGGGCGCCATCTGCTCCCCCACGCTTGCGCGCACGCGCTCGGCGGCGCAAGCCATGGCGCGGGCCTCTGCCACCGCATAGTCAAAACCGCGGGGTCCCTCGGAGCCCTCGCCTCCCGAGGCGGCCGCGTGAGCCGCGCGCACCCGCTCCTCATCTCGGGCGAGGGCGCTCAGCAGGGGCAGTTTCTCAGCCTCCGGGCCCAGCTCCTGGGCAAGGTTGCCTGGCAGGCCCCAGTAGCTACGCACGGCTTCCAGGCCCCAGGCGCAAAGTAGCGTTCCGGAGTTGCCGCGGGCCATCCGCGAGGCGCTCACGATGGCGCGCTCGTAGATTCCGCCCAGGCGCACCCACAGGTGGGCCAGCCCGGGCACGTCCTCGCGGTCAGCGGGGTCCTCGAAGAGGAGTTCCTCCATGCCCCGGTCGAATTCCTCGGTGAGCGTGCGCAGGGTGTGGGCCAGGTTCGACCCGGTGTCGTGGTCGGGCACGGGAAAGCCGTTGAGCTCATTGAGAGGTTCGCGGTAGTGGTCCACCACCGCGCGGGCGCTCGCGGACCAGGCGATACCGAATCGATAGGCTCGCATGCAGGCGCGGCGGTACACCTCGCGGGCCTCGCGCAGTGAATCATTGCGCTCGGGGCCGGTCGGTGCAGAAGCGCTATTCGACCCCTCAGAAAGGCCCCCGGGACGGGCATCACCGCTGGTTTCGGCGGGCTGGGTGCCCCGCGAGTCTTCACGTTCTGTCCTCATGCTCCCCTCCTGCGGTTCCGGTTTCTGGCGTTTCCGCGAGCCCACGCGCGCGCCAGGGCTGGCCCGCGCCACGGCTAATTGCGGTAATTCGCAGGTCGGCGGGTGGGCGTCACTTTAGCACCCACACCCCTGCTTCGTATTTCTATTCTAATAGAATTTTCGATTAAATGTACGGTATTTTCCGCGAAACCCAAGAGTCTAAGAACCCGCGGGTCCCGGCTCGCGCTAGGCCCCGTAGTGTTCCCAGCCCAGCTCGCTCAGGGGCACGCCGTTCATAAGCACGGCACCGGCCGCGAGCGACCCGCGATGCCCCGCACCGTAGTGCCCACCGGCCAGGGGATCCGCACTGTGGGCTCGGCCCGCGCGGTCCACGCGGCACGAGCCCAGGGTCGTAAAGCCCTCGGGCACCTCCGCGGGGAAGGTCGCCAGCAAGCCGTGATCCTCTCCCCCGCCGAGCACAAAGGCCCTGGCCAGGGAGGCGGGGCTCTCGGCCCCCTCGTTGTGTTCGACGATGGTCAGCAGCAGACGGGCCACGGGCAGCAGGGGCACGACAAGCGCATCCACGGCGGCCTCGTCCAGGTGAATCTGCACGCCGGATGCGCGGGCGATCCGGCCCGAATCCTTGACGAGCCCGTCGGAAACGTCCAGCATGGCGTTCGCGCCCGCATCGCGCGCCGCCTCGCCCAGGGGCACCGGACTGATCGGGCGCATCTGCGCGTCAATGGCACGTTCGCAGGCCTCGAGCATTTCGGCAGCTTCGGCGCTATTCAGGGTTCCGATGAGGTCCAAAAGCCCCTCGGACAGGGGAATTTCGGGGAGCGGCTCGTGGGATAGCCCGCCGTTCGCGATGCCCTTCAGCAGCACCATTGCGGGGCGGGACAGCGGGTTGAGGAGCAGCCGCAACCCGGCGTCAGCCCAGCCGGTACGCCCGGCCAGCGCGAGCGTGTCACCCGCCTGCGCGCCGGAGCGTAGCACGGGCCGGTCGGTGCGCCCCAGGGCGGTGACGGTCACCGAAATCTCGCCGGAGGCACCCATGTCGCCCCCGGCAATCGTGCAGTCCTCGGCTCCGCAGGCGCGCACGCCGTCCACGAGCCCCCGGGCGAAGTCCTCGACCCAGCCGTAGAGGGTTTCACCCGGCAGGCTCAGGGATGCGAAGAGGCTCACGGGCCGCGCACCCATGGCGGCGACGTCGGCCAGGTTTTGCGTGGCCGATTTGCGGCCGACCTCGTACCCGCCACTACGGGTTCCGCCGAACCCTCCGGGCCAGGGGTCCATAAAGTCTTGGTTTTGCACGAGGGTATCGGTGGTGACCACGGTCCGCTCGGTCGAGGGGGTCAGCACAGCGCAGTCGTCTCCGGGTCCCACCTCGAGCGCTTCGGTGCGCCCCGATGCGCGGAGTCCATCGGTCACTCGTTCGTTATGCGCCTCGATAATGGGCATGAAGGCGCGCAGAACGCGGGACTCTCCCAGCTGCGCGAGAGGCGTCTCGCGCGTGGGATGGTCCCGCGTTTCACTAGATGTTTGAGGATTCACACCCTTAATTATCGCGTATTCTGCGCTACGCGTTAGCTCGCGGCCGCTTTTCTCACTAGGGAGAATGACGGCCCTGTCTCTACCCGTTCGGGAGGCTTAGCTTCCCTGGCTGAAGTAGCGGATTGCCAGGGCAATCAGCACGATGCCGATGAGCGAGAAGAGAATCAGCGGCGCGATGCCGGACAGGCCCGAGTCGTCCGCGTCGGCATTCTTCACGGCCTGCTCCTGCGAGGCGTTCGCGCCGTCGGCCTTGGTCACGCTCTTGGCGGAGCGGCTGGCGGTAGCGGACGCGGAGGAGCTGGGCGACTTCGATGCTGCCGCCGAGCTGGGCGACTTCGAGGGGCTGGCCTCTGCAGTTCGGTCATCCTCGGACTTATTACGCGAAAGGTAACCGGCCACCCAATCGGCTGCACCGGGGATGGAATCCTGCGAACCGTTGTTCGCCGCGATGCGTCCCAGCGTGGTGGAGCCGGAGGGCAGCGGATCCTCATCGGTGTCACCAATCGGGGTCGGCTTTGCCGATTCGCTCGACGCCGACGAAGTACTCGGGCGCACCACCTCGATGGAGATGACGGTGTCCTCTTGACGCCTGGTCGGCGCAATAACCTCACGGTCCACCGAGGGCGCCGGCGCCACGGGCTCTGTCTCCGGAGGAGCCACAGGTTGGTTCGGGGTGTTGTCCCTGGGTTCGTCAGAAATCACGGGGATAACGGGAACCACCGGCTGTTGCTTAGGTTCCGGATTGGGCACGGGGACAACCGGCTGTTGCTTAGGTTCCGGAGTGGGGTCCTTAACCGGGTTTGGGTCTGCGTCCTTCGACGGCTCCTTGGGCGGCTCGGGGGCGGGATCCTGAGTAGGCTCAGGGGTCACGTCCTTGGAGGGTTCCGGAGCCGGTTCAGGGATGGGGTCCCGAGTGGGTTCCGGGGTGGGGTCCTGGGTCGGTTCAGGAGTCGGCTCGGGGGTCGGATCCTGAGTCGGTTCAGGAGTGGGGTCCTGAGTGGGTTCCGGGGTCGGATCCTTGGAGGGCTCCGGAGTCGGCTCGGGGGTCGGATCCTGAGTCGGTTCAGGAGTCACATCCTTGGAGGGTTCCGGAGTCGGCTCGGGGGTCGGATCCTGAGTCGGTTCAGGGGTCGGATCCTTGGAGGGTTCCGGGGTCGGCTCGGCGCTCTTCGACGGTTCCGGGGTCGGCTCGGCGCTCTTAGAAGGCTCCGGGGTGGGCTCGG